>JAABUT010001787.1_pt1 | contig 23013 bp, 25 predicted proteins | sample 5559281 | NCBI WGS metagenome assembly JAABUT01 (sample SAMN10711880, study PRJNA513359) | rock metagenome | isolation source: Antarctica rocks | place: Antarctica: Victoria Land, Ricker Hills nord | collected 2016-01-04
GGCCACCCGTGGCTTATGGCCACGCATGGAGAGCCGGATGCGGGGAAACTCGCACGTCCGGTTCGGAGCGGGGGATGAAGAAACCTGCCTGAGCAACGGGGTAAGGCGCTTCATCCCTACTCTACCCCGACCCGCTCCTCCCTCTCACTCTCATTCCGTCTGTCCCGGGAAGCCGGAGAGCCGTGAAGCCGCAACCCGCTTCGGTCATCGACATACCTTAGACCAGCAAGAATCACGCTGCCGAGAAAGAGAGGCGCTTCGCACTCGAGGCTGCACCTGACCGACTAGGCGAAGCCTCACTCAGGCCTTGACGCGGGAGCCATCCACACAGTCACTTCGGGGCTTGCCCGTCCGGCTACACGCCTTCCGCCACGCGAGGAGGCTGCGCTGCCGACATGAAGCCAAGCTGCCTCATCATGCCTAAGGCATCGAAAGCTCCCCAATGGTCCGAGACCAACCCCGCTTCATTAAAAGCGAAGATGTCGGTGCCCTTGACGCTGAAGCGTTTGCCCGTCGCGGGTACGCCCATGAACGATCCGGTGTGGGTGCCTTCCGTGGTGACGTAAGCCGCCACGCGGTCCTCGTCGGCGATGATGAAGTCAATGGTAAGATGCAGGTCCGGGAAGCCTTCCAAGAAAACGCCGAGCGTTCGCTGAAATCCATCATGCCCGTTGGAAGAGCCCGGCGGCATTCCGTAGTCCTGATGGTCCACCCTGTCGGGGGCAAGGTAGCGATCACACAGGTCAAGCCGCCCAGTGTTGATGACCTCATCGAAGAGCTTGCGAACTGTTTGCTTGTTGCGCTCCACTTTTGCACTCAGCATCTGGACATCCTCCGTCGTTGGCCCGGGTCGCTGCTCCAGCACCCAACCGAGAGACGGCTGACGGTGAGCGGATTCGACACGGCTCAAGAGATTCTTTGGCAGGTCGGGGGCGCGGGCGAGGCAAGGCCAAGCTGTCGCGCCATCGCGAGACCGCTGAGCCTTGTGTCATCGGAGGGAACCTCGCTTGGTCCAGGAAGGCCGGACGGGCGTGGATCAGCCGCTTGGTCCCAAGCCGTTTCTTCGCCTCTCCAGCCAGAGCCGCTCCGCAGGTGGCGGATTAAGGTTAAGAGTCGCGTCGTAGGCAGCACGAGCTTCCTCCACCCGGCCCGCCCGGCGGAGTAGGTCGGCCCTGACCGCGTGATACGGAAGGAAGCTCGCCAGCGCTCCGCGATCTAGCGCCTCAACATCGCGCAGCGCCGTCGGCGCGTCCACGATCTCGGCGACGGCCACGGCACGATTGAGGCGGACTACGGGATCGTCTCGATAGGTGAGCAGGGCGTCGTAGAGGCCAAGGACCGTGCGCCAGGGCGGAGGTTCCACCAAGCTCTTGCGCGCGCACCAGGCGCTCTGGATTGCTGCTTGAAAGGCGCGTGGGCCCAGACCGCCCAGCGCAGCGGCCCGTTTCAGATAAGCTTCAGCCGCGTGGATTAACGGCCGCCGCCATAGCTCCGGCTCCTGTTCAGAGAGCGGCACCATCGCGCCGTGCTCGTCGAGCCTAGCCGGACGGCGCGCCTCGGCGTAGCGGACCAGGGCGGCCAGCGCGAGCGCCTCGGGCTCACTGGGCAGGAGCTTTGTCAGCACGCGCGTCAGCTCGAGGATTTCCGCGGCGTAGCTCGCGTGCGGCCCCGCGCCGGCCGCGTCCTCGTGCGCCTTAGCGTAGGCCACCTCCAAAGTGGACAGAACGGCGTCGAGCCGCTCGGGCCAGGCTTCCGGGCCAGGGATCTCGAACGATACTCCGGCATCGGCGATCTTGCGCTTGGCGCGCACTAGCCGCTGAAGAAGGGTCGGCTCAGAAATCAGGAAGGCGCGGGCGATTTCGCGCGCGGAGAGGCCGCACACCAATCGAAGCGTCAGCACCGCCCGGGCCTCCGGGGCCACGGCAGGGTGACAGCAGACGAAGATCAGCCTCAGCCGCTCGTCCGGGATCAGGTTAGCGTCGTCCACAAGGGCGTCCTCCACGGTCGGTTCCGGGGACGGGGGGTCGGGCGCCAGCCGCTCGCGCGTGCGCTGTCGCCGGAATGAGTCGAGGGCGGCGCGCTCTGCCGTGCGATAAAGCCACGCGGACGGGTCGCGTGGAGCGCCTTGCCTCGCCCAGGCTGCGGCCGCCCGCGCGCAAGCTTCGGCGAACGCCTCTTCGGCGACGTCCAAGTCGCGATATCGGGCGGCAAGCGCAGCGACGAGGCGCCCGCCCGCCTTCCGAACGCTGATATCGAGCGCGGCGACGCTCATCCTGGCCCAAGCAGAGGCCGAATTTCGACCGTACCACCCTCGGCCAGCGGCATATTTCGCGCGATGTCGATGGCCGCATCCAAGTCGGGCACTTCGATCAGGTAAATGCCTCCCAGCTGTTCTTTGGTCTCGCTGAAGGGTCCGTCGTGGATCGTCCGCGTCCCATTCCGGTCTCGCACCGTGGTGGCCGAATTCGTCCCTTTAAGTCCCGCGCCTCCGATCTGGACACCTTTGGCGCGAAGCTCGGGCGAGAAGGCCATATGCTGCTTGACCAGCTCCATGAACGCGGGGCCGCCCTCGTTCTTCCCCATTGCCTGTTCGTCCTCGTATATCAGCAGTGCGTATTGCATGTGTGCGGCCCTCCTTCGAACCTTGAGGATGCGTCAATCGCATCTCTCCGATCCTCAGACGCGCGAGCCTGACAGGAATCGACACTCGCGGGAAAATTACCGCGGACATCGAGGGCACCTTCAGCCGATCTCCTCATGCGTGGACTGTTGGGCAAAGATCGTTGACTGCATGCCGGCGACAAGGCTGAGCACTCGAAGCCGGATCGCATCCTGGTCGGGCGCCTCGAAGCGGGCGATGGGGGTGAGCGCGTTCATCACGCCGCCTCCCGCTGGTCGTCCGCCTACGCTGCGTCCGGCGCGTCGGCCCCGGGCCGAAAGGCGAGCAGGTAGTCCGCCGCCTTTGACGCGGCCGAGGCGGCGCGAACGATGGCGCGGTTGTCCTCGCGCAGCACGTCCAACCACGATGCGATGTAGTCGCTGTGACGGACAGTCGGCGTGATCCCGAGCGTGGCGCAGAGGAACGCCGCGGAGATCTCCGCGACCAGCTCCTCCTTGGCGTAGAGCTTCGAGCCGAAGCCGCCCGACAGGTCGCGGCCGAGCCTGTGTGGCGCGCCCGACCAGTGCGACAGCTCATGGAGTGCGGTGCGGTGCCAGTTGACCGGCTCGAAATACGCCTCCGGCCGGGGCACCTGGATGTAGTCCGGCCCCGGTGCGTAGAAGGCCTTGTCGCCGCCGAGCCGCACGTCGGCGCCGCTAGCGTGGATCAGAGCCTCGACCTCCGGCAGGATAAGGCCCTCGGGAACGGGCGGCGGGGCGGTTGCGACGCCCTCGGGCAGGTTCTCACACTGGTCGGTCGAGAAGACTGTGAAGCGCTTCAGGAACGGGATCGCCTGGGCGTCGTCACCGGTCTCTCGGGCGCGGCGCTTCTCGTCGTCGGGGATGAAGCGGTCGGCGTAGACGACGGTGGTGCCGCGCTCGCCCTTGCGGACGTTGCCGCCCAGCGACAGCGCCTGGCGGAAGGTGAGCCAGCTCTGGCAGGAGAAGCCGCGCGCGATCACCGCGCCCCAGAGGATCAGGACGTTGACGCCAGAATAGCTACGGCCGGTCGAGGCGTTCTTCGGCATCGCGAGCGGGGCCGAGACGCCGGCCGTGCCCCAGGGCTGGAGCCAGGGCAGCCGCCCGGCCTCCAGTTCGGTGATGATACGGGTGGTGATCTCGTCGTAGAGGTTGGCACGCTCGGCGCTCGGGGCGGGGCGGGATGAGGAACGAGGCATCGCGGGTCTCCGCGACAGGCTGGCCGGGAGCCGCTCTCTCGACCGTGAAGCCCGTCACGGCGACAGCCGCGGCCCTCTCACTTTTATGGGGTGGGGCAAGAACCACGTTTTCCAGGGAGGGACGACGGCTGAACCGCCTCCGTCTGCCGCCAGGACGCGCACGATCGTCGCCGGCGAGGCCGGCGTGATAGGTTGTAATCGACCGGGGTAGAGCGTCCTGCAAAAAGCTGGCACCTGGCCAAATCACCTTTTATCCGGTTCGAGCTCCTGCCGTTGGCAGGCCTCGCGACCATAATCCCGTTTGCTGCGGGCTCGACGCTCCAGGGGACGGGACCCATCTCTAAAGACGGCGTTTTTCAGCCAGTAAGAGGGCCGGTCACACATCCTCCCGGTTCTCCCCTGTCGGACAGGGGATCTGGGAAGCTCAGGCGATGATGGCGCCGGTCGGCACAAGGCCCATCGTGGCATATCGCCAGAGCGCGACGAGGAGCTTGCGCGCGAGTGCCACGATCATGACCCGTCGCACGCGGCCAGCAGCGCCGTTCGTCCGCTCGCTGAACCACTGCGACAGCTTGCTTTGAGGCTGATGATGAAGCCAGCGCCAGGCGATCTGGAGGACATGCGACCGGAAGATGGCGGGACCGGTTTTGGAGATGCCCTGGTCGCGGCTGATCGTTCCACTGGCCCAAGGCGTCGGTGCCAGCCCGCTCCATGCCGCACCTCGCGTCGGTTGCTGAACTTGCGCCAGAAGGCCTCGCGCACCAGCACCGATGCGTCGTTCGGGCCGACGCCCTTGATGCGGGTGAGCGCCGCGATCATCTTGGCATCGGCGTCAGAATCGACCGAGTTCTGATCGTCCTGCGTGGTGTCGATCTTCTTGCCGAGAGCGATGGCGTTGCGCTCCGCACTGGCGTCCTTCAACTGGTCGAGGAGGACCCGAAGGCGGCCGATCTCGCGTCGAAGCTCTTCCTTCAGCCGCGGTCCGAGGGGACGGCCATCACCGGTGACAAGCCGGTCGAGCTGCTGCTCCGCGCCGCTGGCGCGAGGGTCGAAGCCGACGATCCCCTGCGTCAGCAACAAGCCCCTGATGCGGTTGGTATGCGCAGTGCAATCGTAAACCAGGCTCTGCCGTTCCCGAACGAGCCGGCGATGGTCCTCCTGCTCGACGCTGGGGACATTGACGGCACTGAGCACCTGATCCTCGCCCCTGTTATAGGCCATCAGCGCACGGATCATGGCCTTCGCGTCGATCCGATCCGTCTTCGCGCGCTTTGCGCGTCGGTTGACCAACAGGCTGGACGGGTCGATCACCAGCACGCGGAGCCCGGCGGCGACGAGCCGACGGTAGAGCCAGAAGCCTTCGTAGCCAGCCTCGTAGCAACACAGGACGGGCACGGTCTCCGCGCCGGTCAGGTCGGTGGCACGAGATCGGAGCCGGTCGATGAGACTCAGCAGAGCGGTCGCGTCGCCCCACTCGACATTATGGATGCCGACCTTCCTCGACGTGGGAACGTGCGTACCGACGACCCACTTCGATCTGCTCATCTCGATCGCGACAAAGATCGGGTCGGTGGCAACGGACGGAGCTGGAGCGACGACTTCCTTCTCAGTTAGCATATCGAATCCTTCCAAGAGCATAGCCCCGCGCAGCCGGGTATGGCCCCGCAGCGCTCATCCCCATAGGATCTCTTTAGGTTGCCTTGCATTAGACGTCCGCTGGACGTACACGAGGAAGCTGCTCAGGAGGTAGAGATGGCCCGGCTGGAGGCGACAACGAAGGAAAACAGAGCGCGCGCCGAGCGGATGGGATTCCGCGTGGACGAGCCAACTAAGAAGCTAGTCGAGCGTGCGGCTCAGCTGGAGCGCCGCAAGCTGACGGACTATTGCCTGACGGCGCTGGCGGACGCGGCGCGGCGGACGATCGCGCAACACGAGACGCTGACCTTGTCAGAGGAGGAGCGCGCGATCTTTTTCGACGTCCTTACCAATCCGCCGCCTCTGAGCGAACGTCTCAAGCGCGCCGTCGGAGCCGAACGTCGCCGCGTCGCGCCGTAGGTGGAACGTGCGAGCCGGGATCTACGCGTCGAGCCACTCGGGGCCGGGCATGATCGCGCCGGATTTGGCTGTGGAGTCGAGAGGCTCGACCGCTACCTCAAGACGCAGGCGTCGCAGGACGTCAGACGGAAGGCCAACGCGGTTTTCGTCCTGGTCGAGGCTCATGCCCCCGCGATCGTGCTCGGCTACTTTACGCTATGCGCGACCGGGCTTGCGCAGAGCGATGTGCCCGAAGAGGCGCGCAAATACATCCCCCGTTATCCGCTGGTCAGTGCGACGCTGCTGGGTCGGCTCGCGGTCGCGACGTCCCGGCAGGGAGAGGGCCTCGGCGGCGTGCTTCTCGCGAGCGCGCTCCGGAAAGCGCGCGACAGCGCCGGGACGGTCGGTTCGTCCATGGTCGTCGTGGACGCGCTCGATGAGCGCGCCGTTGAATTCTACCAGGCTCACGGATTCACGAGGCTCGGCCTCTCGGAACGGCTCGTTATTGCGATGCGGACGGTCGACCAGCTTTTGGATGACTGATCCAACACCGCCGTTCGCCGCCGAACGCGCGCTGCTACACTCCAGGGCGGTCGTAGGAGCGCTCGGGAGCCGGTCGTTGCGCGCCTCAGCACGCTACCGCGGCAGAAAGCGCTACCCGATGTCTGGCATCATTGTTCTGGCTGCTGGACGCGCCAGGCTTGGCCAATGGCCAAAGCAAACCCACCCCGAAGCTCGCCAAGAGACGCCGACGTCGGCGATCTCTACGATTGGGTTCCAACTGCGGCAACGCCTCGGCGCCGCAGAGAGGCCCCGCGGAAGGTCCGGGGGCGTATTACCGTCACCGATGACTGGCCGGATGTCGTTCCCGTCACCGAGACCGAGCTGCGCGTTATCGAGGGCCATTTCGGAAACCTGCTGGATACGCTATTTGGGCCACGCGCTTGATGTCGAGAGGAGCAAGCCGTGAGGAAGGCGGTCAACCCGGAAACAGCTCCTGACGGCTCGGGCGTGAAGGAGGTCAGAGCGGCGCTCTACCTGCGCGTCTCGACGGGAAGGCAGGCCGAAAATGACCTGTCGATCCCAGACCAGCGCCGCCAGACCGAAAACTATTGTGCCTCCAAAGGTTGGGGTGTTGCCGAAGTCTACGTCGAGCCGGGTGCGTCGGCCATGGACGACCGACGGCCCGAGTTCCAGCGCATGATCGACGCGGCGCTGGTGAAAGGTCCCCCCTTCACCGTCATCGTCGTCCATTCTTTCTCACGCTTCTTCCGCGATCAGTTCCAACTCGAGCTTTACGTTCGCAAGCTCGCCAAGAACGGCGTGCGCCTCGTGTCGATCACGCAGGCGCTCAGCGACGATCCGATGGGCAACATGATCCGGCAGATCATGGGCATGTTCGACGAGTATCAGTCGCGCGAGAACGGCAAGCACACGCTGCGGGCGATGCGGGAAAACGCGATCCAGGGTTACTGGAACGGCGCACGGCCACCGCTTGGTTACAGGGTCGTTGCGGCGGAGCAGCGCGGAGCAAAGATCAAGAAGAAGCTTGAGATCGACCCGCTGCACGCGGACACGGTGCGCCTGATTTATCGGCTTGCGCTCGAAGGAGCGGACGGCAGCGGCCTGCTCGGCATCAAGTCGATAACGACTTATCTGAACGAAAAGGGCCTGCGCACCCGCGACGGCGGCCGGTTCGGGGTCGCATCGGTGCATCAGATCCTGACGCGCGAGACCTATATCGGCCGGCACAAATTTAATTACCGCGACTGCAAGACCAAAGCGCCGAAGCCTGAGGCGGAGCACGCCATCATGGTCGTCGAGCCGATCATCTCCGACGCCGACTTCACGGCGGTCCAGGAGGTGCTCAAGTCTCGCAACCCCAAGTTCATGCCGCCGAGGGCGGTGAGCGGGCCCATCCTGCTGACGGGTATCTGCTTCTGCGCCCACTGCGGTGGCGCAATGACGCTTCGCACGGGGAAGCGCATCTACCGCTATTACACGTGCTCGACGAAGGCTCGGCAGGGCAAAACCGGCTGCATCGGCCAGAGCGTGCCGATGGATCAGCTCGACGAGTCCGTCATACAGCATATTGAGTGGCGGCTCCTCGATCCGCGACGTCTCGAAGCGCTGATGAACGAGCTCCTCGAGCGCCGCCACCAATGGGCCGAGAGCCGCCGGACCCATATCGCCGAGCTGCGGCGGCGGGCGACCGAGGCGGAGGCCAAGCTCAATCGGCTCTTCCAGTTCATCGAGACGGGCACGGTCGATCTGAGCGAACCCGTGCTGAATAGCCGAGTCGTCGAGCTCAAGGCGCTACGGGATCAGGCAACCGCGGATGCCGACCGGGCCGAGACTCTCATGGACAAGGCCGAGTCGACGGTGACGCCCGAGATGCTCCGGGCATTCGCGCTCGCGGCGCGAAAGAAGTTGAAGAACGAGGACGGCACCTACCGCCGCGATCACCTCCGCGCGCTCGCCCAACGAGTCGAGGTCGCGAACGGGACGGAGGTCCGGATCACCGGGTCGAAGACGGAACTCCTGCGGACCCTGATCGCCTGCGCTGGCGTAGGATCGGCGGAGTTCCGAGTTCGCGGTTTTATACCGAAATGGCGCGCCCCGCAGGATTCGAACCTGCGACCCTCGGGTTCGAAGCCCGATACTCTATCCAGCTGAGCTAGGGGCGCTCGGAGCGTCCTATGGCACGGATCGCACAGCCGCGCCCGCAGTTTTTGACCGTAGACGCGAGAATGTCGGCAGCGCCAAGCCGGCGAGCCTCGGTCGCGAAGTCCGCCGAGGTGCTGCCGCAGGCAGCCTCGGGCGTTGCGGGGCACCCCGCCCGGTCGGAGCGGCGTGGTCGGGATGGACCGAGACATCATGGGCCACGAACAGGAAGCACCGGGCCACCTCGGCATAGCCGTCGTAGAGGAGGTCACGGTTGCGATCGACGAGGCGCTCGCGGTTGGCGCGATACCAGCGCGGCAGCTTGTACCAGGGCATCAGCGGCCGCTCGTGATGGGCCGCGTGAAGGTTGTTGTAGAGGAAGAGAAACCCGAGGATCGGCGCATTTTCGACGATTGCCGTACGCTCGAATACACCCTGCGCGGCCCGGTGTTCGGCAAAGGAGCGCAGCAGGAGGATCGACGTGCTCGGATAGACGACCGCGAAAACGTAGAAGAGCGGGTCGATGCCGCACACCCCGACGACCCAGGCCAGGACCGCCACCACCATGAGGGCGTGCCAGGCCCAGATCCGGCGCGTCCCAGCATGGCCGGCCCGGAGCTCGCGAGCTTGTCCCAGGAGATAGCGCCCGACGGTCCAGGCCGGGCCGAACAGCAATCGTCCCGCCAGGGTGGTGTGGAAGCGCACGAAAACCCGGCCGAATGGGCCCAGATGGGTCCAGGCTTCGGGCGACCAATAATAGGATTCGGGATCGTCGAAGGGGTCGGTCAGCGCCTCGTCGCAATGATGCACGAGGTGGCTCATCCGATAGGACTCGAACGGCAGCCAGAGCGACAGCGGCACCGCTCCGAGCGCCCGGTTGAGCCTGCGCCAGGGTGTCGGATGCCCATGGATGAACTCGTGCTGCATCGAGGCCTGCAGGGCCAGCAGCGGCGCCGCGAGAGCGGCGAAGAGGAGCGGCGGCAGAAGGTCGTGATGGAAGGTCAGCAGGAGGAAGCCGCCGTAGACCGCGGCACAGAGCAACACGGAAGGCCACTCCATCCGGCGCTGCCGGCGTCGAGCCTCCGTCCCCGGATGTCGCGTGCGCTCCAAAGCCGATCCCCCATCGAGAGAATGAATGCGGAGCCAGTCTACGCAGGATTGCGTCTATAACAACGGTAGACTTATCTACTTCGGACAGCGATGTTGATTTTTACGTCGTTTTGTTTACTAGATCATCCTATGCTGCCTTTAATCACACCTAGTTTGTCGTCGTCGCGAAGCGATACGGTCGGATTGTTCCGTCGACGACTGGAGTCCGTGATGGACCGCGCCGGCCTGAGCCCGGCGGCTTTCGCCCGGCAAGCGGGGATCGACCGCTCGACATTGTCGCAACTGATGACGGACGAGAGCCCGCGCCTTCCCCGCGCCGAAACCCTCATGGCACTGGCCAAGGCGGCGCATGTGTCGGTCGACTGGCTGCTCGGTTTGAGCCAGCGCGAGGAAGTCGGGGCCGAGATCATCGAAGCCATGCTGCAGATCGAGACCTCAGACCACCTGCCCGTGGACGACCAGTTCATGCAGTGGCTGAACGAGGCCGAGGGCTACCGCATCCGGACCGTGCCGGTCGCCCTGCCGGATTTCCTGAAGACCGAAGCCCTGTTGCGCTTCGAATATGCGGGCGCTTTCGCGGCCGCCGCCCCGGCGCGCCTCGATGCCGTGCGGGCGCGCCTCGATTTCATGCGCAAGCCCGACAACGACGTGGAAGTCTGCGTGGCGCTGCAATCCCTGTGGGCGCTGGCGGCCGGCCAGGATCTGTGGCAGGGGGCCGACCGCTCGGAGCGCGAGGCGCAGCTGCTCTACATGGCCGAGATCTACGGGGGGGCTTACCCCGGCCTGCGGCTTTATCTTTACGATCTGCGCGACGTCTATTCCTCGCCTTTCACTGTCTTCGGGCCGAAACGCGCCGTGCTGTTTCTCGGGCAGGCCTATCTGGTGCTCAACGGATCCGACCACATCCGCATGTTCGCACGCCGCTTCGACGACCTCATCCGCCGGGCCGTGGTGCAGCCCCACGCCGTGCACGAGACCCTTCGCGAACTCGCCGGCGTCGTGGTGGGAGGGCCACCATGATCAGCACGAGCGCGGTCTGCAGCATGTCGGCTGGTTTCAGCCCCCGAGCATCGCGTCACCGGTCCCCATGGAATATGGCCACCACGAGGGGACTGCCCCGCACCGTCGGCCAAAGCCAATGCCCCTGCCCGGCCGCGCCTCGACGCTCGGCATTCGGCCGACCGCTGTCCCGCACCGCGAAGCTTTCGTCGGAGCCGGCCGCGATTCCCACTAATGCCGGATCCCGCCGCAGCCCCGTCCCCAGCGCTTTGAGGTAAGCCTCCTTGGCGGTCCAATATCTCAGAACCATGACGGGCCGGGCATCCTCGGGCACGGCCGCGACCGCGGCGCGCTCGGCCGAGGTCAGCGCTGCGGCAAGCGGGCCGGGATCGACCAGCGGCTCGAGGTCGATGCCGACGGGCTCCTGCGCCAGCGCGAAGGCCGCCAGTCTTCCCCGGGCCGACAACGAGATGAAGAGACGCGGTTCCGAGCGGCCGCGCGTCTGTGCCATGCGCGGCTGGCGCAGAACCGGCGCGCCGCGCGCGTCGTAGCCGACCACGATCGCCCCGACCGCGAGCCCGAGCCGTCGCGCCACGAGAGCCCGCAGGAGCGCGCGTCGCCGCAGGAACAGGCGTAGCTCTTCGCCACCGCGCCGACCCGCATCGGCCAGATCGACGGGATTGGGGTCCGGCAGGGGACCCGCCACCTCGTCGACATCGCCGACCGTGACCGCGGCGCCCGACACCTCGCCGCGCCATGCGCCGGGCCAGGACAGGTCCGGCATCACACCGCACCGATCGGGCGCCAAGCGCCGGAACACCACCCCGAGGGCATCACACCGCACCGAGCGGGCGCCAAGCACCTGAACACCACTCCGAGGGCATCACACCGCACCGAGCGGGCGCCAAGCGATGAGTTCCTTGATGCGGCGGGATAAGCCCTCGCGGGTGGCCCGGTAGGCATCGAGGACGTTGTCGCGCGATCCTTCGGCGGCGGTGGGATCGGCGGTCGGCCAGTAGCTGACCTCGACCGCCATGGCACGCGTATATTCGAGGGCGCGATGGTGGGCTTCGGGCGACAAGGTGACGATCATGTCGAAATTGTCGTCCTCGAGGTCTTCGAAGCGGCGCGGCCGGTGGCGCACCGTGTCGAGGCCCAGCTCGTCCATGACGATGTCCACGAACGGATCGTGATGGCCGGGCCGCACGCCAGCCGACTGCACGTAGATCGAACGCCCGACCAGGCGCTTGGCCATGGCCTCGGCCATGACCGACCGCACCGCGTTCTCCGAACAGGCGAACAGGATCGATTGCGGCCTGGTGTGCAGAGCGGTTCCCCTCGGGCCTGCATCCCGCCGGACCGGCGAGGCGCTTCATCCCTTGTAGTGCAAGGCCGTCATCAACGTGAAAAGGCGCCGCAGCGTGTCGTGGTCGGTTTCGACCTTGCCTCGCAGCCGCTCGCCCAGCAGTTCGGCACCCTCGTCGTGCAGCCCCCGACGTCCCATGTCGATGGCCTCGATCCGGCTCGGCGACTGGGTCCGGATGGCCTGGTAATAGTTGTCGCACAGCATGAGATAGTCCTTCAGCACCGAGCGAAACGGCTGCAGCGACAGCAGGTGCGACATGACCGGCGCTCCGCCCTCGTCGGCGACAGCGAGCATCAGCTTACCGTCCTGCAGACCGATCGCCAGCCGGTAGGGGCCGTCATCCCGACCCGGAATCCCGAAGCTGTTCTCCTCGACGAGATCGTAGATGGCGATGCGGCGCTCGTGTTCCTGGTCCGGGTTGCCGCGGCCGATGGAGGCCTCGTCGAGGGAAACGGCGACCAGGCGCCTGGGATCGGCCCGCTCCGCCATGACCCTAGCCTCGGAGCCGGATCGACACCGAGCGCGCATGGGCCGCGAGGCCTTCCGCCTCGCCGAGCGCGATGGCGGCCGGCCCGAGCGCCGCCAGCGACGCCGCATCGCAGCGCAGCACCGAGGTGCGCTTCATGAAATCGAGCACGCCGAGCCCCGAGGCGAAACGGGCCGAGCGGGCCGTCGGCAACACGTGGTTCGAGCCCCCGACATAGTCGCCGATGGCTTCGGGCGTATGCGGTCCGAGGAAGATGGCACCGGCGTCGCGGATGCGCCGGGCGAGCGCGTCGCCGTCACGCGCCATGATCTCCAGATGTTCGGGCGCCAGCCGATCGATCAGCGGCACCGCGGAGGCGAGGTCGGACACCACGATGATGGCGCCGTAGTCGCGCCAGCTGGCCGCCGCGATGGCGCGACGCGGCAGCGTTTCGAGCTGCCGGGCGACCGCGGCCGCGACCGCGTCGGCCAGCCGCGGATCGTCGGTGACCAGGATCGACTGCGCCACGGCGTCGTGCTCGGCCTGGGCCAGCAGGTCGGCCGCGACATGGGCCGCTTCGGCCGAGCTGTCCGCCATGACGACGACCTCGGACGGGCCGGCCATCATGTCGATCCCCACCTTGCCGAAGACGCGGCGCTTGGCCGCCGCCACATAGGCGTTGCCGGGTCCGACGATCTTGCTGACCGGCGCGATCGTCTCGGTGCCATAGGCCAGGGCCGCGATCGCCTGGGCGCCGCCGACCCTGTAGACCTCGTCGACGCCGGCGAGCGCCGCCGCGGCCAGCACCAGCGGGTTCAGCACCCCGTCGGGGGTCGGCACCACCATGACGACCCGCTCGCAACCCGCCACCTTGGCCGGTATGGCGTTCATGAGCACGGACGAGGGATATGAGGCCGTGCCGCCCGGCACATAGAGCCCGACGGCGCGGATCGCGGTCCAGCGCCAGCCGAGTTCGACGCCGAGCGCGTCGGTCCAGACCGTGTCGGCGGGCTTCTGCCGCGCGTGGAACGCCAGGATGCGGTCGCGCGCGAGACCGAGGGCCTCGAGGGTCTTCCGCGGCACGTCGGCCGCGGCGGCCGCGATGGCCTCGGACCCGATCCGGAGCCCGAGGCGTCCGAGGTCGACACGGTCGTAGCGGGCCGACAGTTCGACCAGCGCCGCATCGCCGCGTTTCGCGACATCCGCGATGATGGCGGCCGCCGCGACATCGACGTCCTCGGACACTTCCCGCTTGGCCGCGAGGAGCGCGCGAAAACCCTGTTCGAAATCGCTCGACCAGGCGTCGAGCCGCATGAAACTCTGCATGGTGCTGCTTAGAACGTCGCCGTCCGCGGCTCAAGCTGGACCGAGGGGTCGACGGGGATCCAGCCCGCTTGGGAGGAGCCCTGGCGATAGGGCTACGTGCCTCGACACAACCCGTTCGCCCTGCACGACCGTGCGGGAGTCCCGGCTCCCGTCATCCTTGAACGATGTCACGTCGCTGCTTGTCGACAGCCCTGCTCGCGTCTATCGCCGTCAGCAGCTGACCCTTGCCGCTGGTTTGCGGATGGACCCTCCTGCACGCGAAGTCCTCCATGAGCCGAGATGGAGTCGATAGGTGCTGGGCGGAACCCGAACTCGTGCCGATGATGGCCTATCATATGGAGCGATCCGTGTCGTCATGTTCGACGAACCTCGAGAGTGCAGGAGGCATGAAGCCCTCATCTTCGGCCTGACCGATGGTGAAGGGGCTCACCGCAGGAAACCGCGATAGCGGCTTGCCGGTCTCGGCGGAGGCTTCTTTTCGCGCGTCGTCATAGGCGCCGAGGAACAGGTCGGATCGCCAAGCCTTGAGGCCGGGGTTGTCCCGCAGCAAGCGTTTGACGTTGAGCCGTTCCCTGATGATGCTCGCTTTCCAACTCCTGCTCGCCATTTCGGGTTGATGCAGGGCTTTGAGCAGGTGCATGGCGATCACCCGGTACGCCGACTCGAGCGCGGCAGCTTCCGAACGTCCCAATGTCTCGATCTCTTCGGCGATGTTGGCGAGGTCCGCCCGATGGACGTCACCCGAGCGGAGCAGCGCGCCTTGCTGCTGAGACCAGCTGTAGAAGTCCGTCTCGTACAGGTCGCCGGTCATGCGTTCTCTCTTGCGCGGTGACTCCATGGTCTAGCCCTCGCCAGGATTGCAGAAGGCGGTGTCGAACCGCGCTCCCCTACCGATCCCGTCCAGGTCTCCGAAGAGGCCAGAGTCCGTGAGATTTGTCTAGTCAGGCTCCCATGGGAATAAATGCTTCGATTCTCTTCTGGCATTTCCCTCGAGGGACAACACTTCAAACCGAAGCACTTACTCCCGTGGGTACCCTCAGTGAGCCTGGCACAGGCCTCACGCCTCGTTCAGCGGGTGCAGGTCGCGCACCATGGCCTTCATGCGCTCGTCGAGCACGTGGGTGTAGATCTGCGTGGTCGAGATATCGGCGTGGCCGAGCAGTTCCTGGACGACGCGGAGGTCGGCGCCGTTCTGCAGCAGGTGGCTCGCGAAGGCGTGGCGTAGCACATGCGGGCTGACCCGTGCGGCCGCGATCCCGGCCGCGACGGCCACGTCCTTGAGGTCGCGCGCGAAAGCCTGCCGGGTCATGAAGCCCTGCCGGCTGTCGGATGGGAACAGCCAGGGGCTCGCCTCGTCGAGCGGCCCCCGCCCGGCGGCTTTCGCAGCATCGCGATAGAGCGCGATGGCGCGCTTGGCCGGCGCCGACAGCGGCACGAGACGCTCGCGCCCGCCCTTGCCCCGGACTGTCAGCGCATCGATGCCCCGCAGTGCCGCGCGCGCGGCACTGCGGGGCATTCCCATGAGTTCGGAGACGCGCAGACCCGTGGCATAGAGCAGTTCAAGCAGGCAATGCAGCCGTGCGAGGCGCCAGCGCGCGACCACCGGCCGTTCGGGGTCGTCGATCCCCGCGCGAGTTGCGGCCAGGAGGCGCTCGACCTCGTCGACGCCGAGGATTTTGGGGAGCGGGCGCCCGCGCCGAGGGCCTTCGAGCACGGTCGTCGGATCGGTGCCGCGGTGCCCTTCGGCATAGAGAAACTTGTGGAACTGGCGCAAGGCCGAGAGCCGCCGGGCCGCCGAGGACGGCTTCAGCCCATCCCGCTCGAGCCTCAGCAGGTAGTCCCGCACGCGCTCGGTGCCGACCCGGGCCGGGTGGTCGCCGCGCTCGGCCAGGTACCGGAGGTAGTCGACGAGGTCGCGCCGGTAGGCGTCGAGGGTGTTCCGGGCGGCGCCGCGCTCCGCCGCGATCATGTCGAGGAACAGGTCGCGCAGGGCCGAGGGAGACGCGGTGTCGGTGAGGGGCGAAGCCGGCACGGCGGAACTCCTCAGCGATTGAGCTTGGCCGAGGGGATCGCCTGCTCCATGGAGCGCGGCGCCACCTCGACGAAGGCGACGAGCGCCCACATGGCGCCGTAGGCCAAGCACGCCAGGACGCCGATCACGATCAGAAAACGGATGAGACTGGGCATGGCCTCGGGACACCGGCAATGACCCGACCAGGCCACCATGGACAAACTAGCCGGTGTCGCTGAACCTTCCATTAAGCATCGCGAGTGCCGCACCCCTGGAGCGGCGCGTGCGGCTCAAGCCGTGAGCCCGACCTGGCGCAGCGCAGCCGCCTGCTTCTCGGCCAACGCGGCTAGGTCGAAGCCCTGGATGGCGTCGTTGAACTGCGCGTAGAAGTTCAGCTCGGCCCTGAGATGCAGGAACACGGCGCCGAGGCCGACAGCGGCCCGGTCCATGAACACGAACTCCCGCGGCACCTTCACGCCGCCATGCTTCTTCAGGGCCTGGTGCACCTGGAAGGCTTGCTTGCGGCCGTATTGCCCCGGCTCGACGCCATCGGCCACGGTCCTGACCCGGTCGTCGAGGATGGGACCGTAGATGAAGCGAGCCCAGATGTTCAGAGTGTCGATCAGCGGGCGGCTCAGGTCCTTGAAGCCCCAGGTCTCGTAGGCATGGACGACGCGGGCCTCGTCGCCCCTTCTCAAGCCCTCGTAAAGATCCACGACGCCACCGACGAACTTCGGCGGGAAAATGCGGATGCAGCCGTAATCGAGCAGGTTGATGCCCCGCACGGCGTCGGATTTTTCGGCGTGCTCCGTCCGGATCGAGTAGTTGCCGAGGTGCGGGTCGCCATGGATCACGCCGTAATGGCTGAACGGCACCCACCAAGCCTTGAACATGGCGACCGCAATGCGATTGCGCGTCTCGAGGGGTGCATCCTTGAAGCTCATCAGCTTCGTGCCGTCGAGCCATTCCATCGTCAGAAGCCGCTCGGTCGACAATTCCGCCTCGACCTTCGGCACCCGCACCTCGTCGATCCCGTCGAGCATCAATCCGTAGAGGGCGGCGTGGCGGGCCTCGCGCAGGTAATCGAGTTCCTCGCGCAGCCTCGCGCCGATCTCCTTGACGATCTCCCGCGTGTCGATGGCCGCGTCCATGCGGCGATGGATGGCAAAGAGCACGTCGAGCTGCCTGAGGTCGGCCTCCACGGCCGAAGCCATATCCGGGTACTGCAACTTGCAGGCGAGGGATCGACCGTCGAGCGCCAGGGCTCGATGCACCTGACCCAGGGAGGCGGCGGCCGCGGGTTTGAAATCGAAGCTCTCGAACAGGTTCTGCCAGTCGAGCCCGAGTTCGGCCGCCATCCTGCGCCGCACGAAGGCGCCGCCCATCGGCGGGGCATCGTTCTGCAGCTTGGCCAGTTCTTCCGCGTATTCCGCCGGCACTGCGTCGGGAATCGTCGAGAGCAACTGCGCCACCTTCATGAGCGGCCCCTTGAGGCCGCCGAGCGCCTTCGTCAGTGCGGCCGCGTTGGCGGTATCGCGGTCACCACCGAACAGCCGCGTGCCAGCCATCCTGGCCGCGACCCCGCCGACATTGGCGCCGACGCGCGCATAGCGCGCCGCGCGGGCGGAAAAGCGATTCTGTTCCTGGTCGGTCATGAGGCTCGCTGCACGGCGGAAACGAGCCATTGATGTGTTGCGCGGCCCGGGCTTTGTCGAGGTCGCGCGTCCGGCCATTTGTCGCGGCAGACGGGCCGCCCTCGCGGCCGCTGCCGCGGCGGAGGGGGCCGCGGATCAGGCCTCAGCCGACCGCGGCCTGCTTCACGGGCAGCCCGGCCGTGGCCATGTGGGTTGCCAGCTCACCCGACTGGAACATCTCCCGGATGATGTCGCAGCCGCCCACGAACTCGCCCTTGACGTAGAGCTGCGGGATGGTGGGCCAGTTGGTGTATTCCTTGATCCCCTGGCGCAGTTCGGCATCCTCGAGAACGTTGACGCCCTTGTAGGGCACGCCGAGGTAGTCGAGGATCTGCACGCACTGCCCGGAGAAGCCGCACATGGGGAACTGCGGGGTGCCCTTCATGAAGAGCACGATGTCGTTGCTCTTCACCTCGGCGTCTATGGTCTCGTGGGCGCTCGGCATCGTCTCATCCTTTCGCATCGCGGTTCGGCTTGGCCGCCCCGCATCGGGCATCATATAGGACCGGTGCAAAATCGGCACCAGGGAGGGTGTGGAGCGGTCGCCGTCACCGGGACAGAGGCTTGGCGAAGAACACCGCCCCTGGGACGGGGTTGTCGTAATAAGGCGGTATGGTCTCGAACCCGAGGGCTCGGTAGAGTCCAATGGCGGAACTCATCGTCGACAGGGTATCGAGCAGCATCTCGCGATAGCCGAGGGACACGGCAGCGGCGACGGCAGCGGCCACGAGCGCCCGGCCCGTGCCCGTGCCGCGCGCGGCATCCCGCACGTAGAGGCGCTTCAGCTCGCAGGCACCCGGCCGGTTGGAGGAGGTGACACCGGCGCAGCCGAGGAATTGTCCATCTTCGCGCCGGGCGAGGAAGAGTTCACCGGTCGGTGGCGCGTATTTGGCCGAAAGATCCGCGATCTCCGCGTCGAAGTTCTGGAACGACAGGTCGATGCCGAGCCAATCGACGTATTCACGGATCAACTGGCCGGCGGCATCGAGGTCCGCATCGCTGCGGACCGGTTGGATGACCACGTCCATCTGCCGACGCTCCTCGAATTCGGTCGACCAACCTTCGATGCCGCGCATCTCGAACCGTCACGCGCGAGGGCGCAAATCCCGTCGGCGTCGGACGGCTACTCAGCCGAGGTCTGCAGCGCCAGGGCGTGCAGCACGCCGCCCATGTTGCCCTTGAGGGCCGAATAGACGATCTGGTGCTGCTGCACCCGGCTCTTGCCCTTGAAGCTCGGGCTCACCACGGTCGCGGCATAATGATCGCCGTCGCCCGCGAGATCGCGGATGGCGACGGTGGCGTCCGGCAGGGCCTCCCTGATCAGCCGTTCGATCTCGGCCGCTTCCATGGCCATGGGCTCTACTCCGCTTCGCCGCCCCGCATGAAGCGGGGCATCCATTCGTCCCGGACGCGCCGGATCTCGTCCACCTCTATGGGCGCCTGCCCGGGCAGAATCAACGCGGTCCCGCCCGTGGTGCCGATCCGGCCGACCGGAACCTCCCCGGCTTCCCTCCGCACGATCGCGACATCCGCCTCGGCGCAGACCACGAGGTAGCGGCCCTGGTCCTCGCCGAACAGCGCCGCGTGGGACGGCAGGCCGCCGAGCGCCCCCAAGTCGAAGGCGTCCGGGTCGAGCGTGGCGCCGATCCGGCGCGCCAGCGTCATCTCGGCCAGCGCCACGGCGAGGCCGCCGTCCGACAGGTCGTGCACGGCCGTGAGTCGGCCCAGCGCGACGAGGCCGCGCACGAGGTCGCCATGGCGCCGCTCGGCCGCGAGATCGACCGGCGGAGGGGCGCCCTCGGCGCGCCCGCAGATGTCGCGGAGGTAGAGCGACTGGCCGAGCCAGCCCTTCGTGTCGCCGACCAGCAGGATGGCTTCGCCCGCGGCCTTGAAGCCCGAGGTCGCGATCCTGCCGACGTTGTCGACGAGGCCGACGCCGCCGATGGTCGGGGTCGGCAGGATGCCGCGGCCGCCGGTCTCGTTGTACAGCGATACGTTGCCCGACACGATGGGGAAGTCGAGCGCGCGGGCCGCTTCCCCGATGCCGCGGATGCAGCCCACGAGCTGGCCCATGGCGTCCGGCTTCTCGGGGTTGCCGAAGTTGAGGTTGTCGGTCAGCGCGAGCGGCGTGGCGCCGACCGCCGTGAGGTTGCGCCAGGCCTCGGCCACGGCCTGCCGGCCGCCCTCGACAGGGTCGGCCGCGCAATAGCGCGGCGTCACGTCGGTGGTCAGCGCCAGGCCCTTGGGGCCGTCCTCGACCCGCACCACGGCCGCATCCGCCCCGCCCGGCCCGACGATCGTGTTGCCGCCGATGAGGTGGTCGTATTGCTGCCAGGCCCAGCGTTTGGAGGCGAGGTCGGGCGTGCCGAGCAGCGCCAGCAGCGCCGCGCGGTCGGGCATCGGCGCCGCCACGTCGGCCGGCGCGATGACGGGCCGCTTCGGGGCCGCGACATGGGGCCGGTCGTAGAGGGGGGCCTGGTCGCCGAGCTGCTTGATGGGCAGGTCGGCCTTGACCTCGCCCCCGTGCCGGACGACGAAGCGGAGGCTATCGGTCGTCACCCCCACCACGGCGAAATCGAGCTCCCAACGGCGGAACACGGCCTCGGCCTCGGCCTGCTTCGCCGGGTCGAGCACCATGAGCATGCGCTCCTGGCTCTCCGACAGCATCATCTCATAGGCCGTCATGCCGAGCTCGCGGCAGGGCACCTGGTCGAGGTCGAGCGCGATGCCGAGGTCGCCCTTGGCCCCCATCTCGACCGCCGACGAGGTGAGGCCGGCCGCACCCATGTCCTGGATGGCGATCACGGCGCCGGTGGCCATCAATTCGAGGCAGGCCTCCAGCAGCAGTTTTTCGGCGAAGGGATCGCCGACCTGCACGGTGGGGCGCTTGGCGGCTGAATCGTCGTCGAAACCCGCCGATGCCATGGCGGCGCCACCGATGCCGTCGCGCCCGGTCTTCGAGCCGAGGTAGACGATCGGCTTCCCCACGCCGGTGGCCTTCGAGTAGAAGATGGCGTCCGTGCGGGCGATGCCGACCGCCATGGCATTGACCAGGATGTTGCCATCGTGGCTCGGGTCGAACGCGATGGAACCACCCACCGTGGGCACGCCAAAACTGTTGCCGTAGCCCCCGATGCCCGCCACCACGCCGGCCACGAGGTGCCGGGTCTTGGGGTGGTCGGGGGCACCGAAGCGCAGCATGTCGAGGCAGGCGATCGGCCTGGCCCCCATGGTGAACACGTCGCGCAGGATGCCGCCGACCCCCGTCGCCGCGCCCTGGTAGGGTTCGATGAAGGACGGGTGGTTGTGGCTCTCCATCTTGAACACGCAGGCGAGCCCGTCGCCGATGTCGACCACGCCCGCGTTCTCGCCCGGCCCCTGGATGACGTGCGGGGCCGTGGTGGGCAGCCCGCGCAGATGCAGCCGCGACGACTTGTAGGAGCAGTGCTCGTTCCACATGGCCGACACGATGCCGAGCTCGGTCCAGCTCGGGGTACGGCCGCCGATCAACGCCACGAAGCGCGCGTATTCGTCGGGCTTGAGGCCGTGCGCCGCGACGACATCGGGCGTGATCGCGGGATCCGGGCGCATCAAGACCAGTGCTCTCGCTAGGGGCTCGCGGGCGAGCGGGGAGGCCCCGAGGGTTACGGCCGGTGCGGCGGGATGGCAAGGTCGGTGGCAGGAGAGACCGCGACCGTGCGGCTGAGACCTTGTCGGCGTTGATGCTTCCACCCTCGGGCGGGTGTCGGGCCGGCGTCGCGGGATGCACCCCGGCCCTCCATCGAGGGTCGGCCGAGGGCCGGTTCCGATCCAGGATCGCGCCTGCACGGGTGACAAGCGGTGGGATCCGCACTAGCTCACTTGCGGTAGTACGGGCTACGGCTCGTTCTCCACCCGCCCTCGTCCCACGGAATCCACCATGTCTTTGACCGGCGACATCCTGATCGGCTCCGAACGTCTGTCCGGCATCGGGGCGACCTTCAAGGCCGTCGATCCCGCCACCGGCGAGGTCTTGGAGCCCGCCTTCGCATTCGCGGGTGCGGCCGAGGTCGAGCGCGCCGGCGCGCTCGCCGCGGCGGCGTTCGACATCTACCGCGAGACCGCGCCCGAGGCCCGCGCCGCCTTCCTCGAGTCGATCGCGGCCGAAATCCTGGCGCTCGGCGACGACCTGGTGGCGCGCGCCTGCGCCGAATCCGGCCTGCCGCGCCCCCGCATCGAGGGGGAGCGCATGCGCACGGTGGGGCAGCTCAGGCTTTTCGCGGCCGTGGTCCGGGCCGGCCATTGGCTCGATCTCAGGGTCGATCCGGCCCTGCCCGAGCGCAAGCCGCTGCCGCGCCCCGACCTGCGCCAGCGCCACATCGCTCTCGGGCCGGTCGCGGTCTTCGGCGCCAGCAACTTTCCGCTGGCCTTCTCGGTGGCGGGCGGCGACACGGCCTCGGCGCTGGCGGCCGGCTGCCCCGTCGTGGCCAAGGGCCACCCGGCCCATCCGGGAACGGGCGAACTCGTCGCCACGGCGGTGCTGAAGGCCGTGGCGGCCCATGGTCTGCCGGACGGCACCTTCTCGCTGCTGCTCGGCGGCAACGAGACCGGCATCGCGCTGGTGAAGGATGCGCGCATCAAGGCCGTGGGGTTTACCGGGTCTCGGAGCGGCGGCCTGGCGCTCTCGGCCTTGGCGGCGGCACGACCCGAACCGATCCCGGTCTATGCCGAGATGAGCAGCATCAACCCGGTCTACCTTCTGCCCGGCGCGCTCGCGGCCGGGGCCGAGAAGCTCGGTCGTGACTTCATCGGCTCCGTCACCTTGGGGGCCGGGCAGTTCTGCACCAATCCGGGCCTGGTCCTGGCCGTGGGGGGGGCCGACCTCGACAGCTTCGTCGCATCGGCCGCTGCGGCGCTCGCCGATTACGCGCCGTCTGCCATGCTGACTCCCGGCATCCACCGGGCCTACGAGGCCGGCCGCAAGGTGCTCTCCGAGAACCGGCGCGTGGACCGCGTGGCCGAGGGCAAGGTCGGCGAGGGGGTCAACCGGGGCACGGGCGCGCTGTTCGTCACGGAAGGTGCCGACTTCCTCGCCGACGAGACGCTGAGCCATGAAGTCTTCGGCGCTTCCTCGCTGGTGGTCCGGTGCCGGGACGAGGACGAACTTCTGCGCGTCTCGCGGAAGCTCGAAGGGCAGCTCACCGTGACGCTGCATCTCGCCGCCTCCGACCTCGACGCGGCCCGGCGGCTCATGCCGGTCCTGGAGATGAAGGCCGGTCGCATCCTCGCCAACGGCTGGCCCACCGGCGTGGAGGTCAGCCCTGCCATGATGCACGGCGGGCCTTTCCCGGCGACATCGGACGGCAGATCCACGTCGGTGGGTTCACTGGCGATCCGACGCTTCCTGCGTCCCGTCTGCTACCAGGACATGCCATCCGAACTGTTGCCGGACGCGTTGCGCGACTCGGCCCTCGAGGCCCTGCCCCACATGATGGACGGCACGGCCGTGCTGCCGTGATAAGCGCGCC
>JAABUT010001788.1_pt1 | contig 22994 bp, 23 predicted proteins | sample 5559281 | NCBI WGS metagenome assembly JAABUT01 (sample SAMN10711880, study PRJNA513359) | rock metagenome | isolation source: Antarctica rocks | place: Antarctica: Victoria Land, Ricker Hills nord | collected 2016-01-04
TCCCCCAAAACCACCACCCCCCCACCCCCCCAAATACCCCCCCCCCCCCCCCCCCCCCCCCAACAAAAACCCTACTCCACCCACACACATACTCGGTCAACATGACCGATATACCAGAAATTGGCTCTATGGTGTGTTTATTGGGTGTGATGGTGGGGTGTGATGGAAATGGGCGATGAGGGAAGGGGGGGATGGTGCGGAGGTTAAGAGGTGTTAGTTTGGGGAGGGGGGTGGTGGTGGTGGTGGTGTGATGGTGTGATGGTGTGATGGTGTGATGGTGTGGGGTGTGATGGGGTGTGAGAGGGGGTGAGAGGGGGAGGGGGGGGTGGGATGAGGATGGGATGAGGATGGGTTGAGGATGGGGGATGAAAGGGTCGGGGGGGCATGTGATATGGGCGAGTTGGTAGATCTATTTTATTTGATTCATTGAATATCTGTCACTCATGAACTTCTACTGCAAACGCAGTCGCTCTCACAGGGGTTTTATCTGAGCTGAAACACATTCTCGCAAGTCTGTTCTTTGAGAGAACAATAAATTTTGAAATCTTTCCCTTCGACTGTCGCCATATCCGTTGCTTCGGATGACAGCAAAGCGCCGCCCATATGTACATCTATCTATCAGTCATGAATCAACAGGTATCATCATACATTCATCCGTTAGAATGAACCATTACCATTACCAATGACACAAACCCCCCTCACTATCGTCCATCGCCCACGTACCCGCGAGCCCCACGATCTCCATCTCCCCATCCGCATGCTCCCCCATTTTCCCCAACGCCGCAAATCCCTTTCTTTCAGCGTCTCCAGGCCCGTTGCTCAGTATCCTTCGCGCCCACGCATCGATTGCGGGCTCACCCGTCTCGTCGCGAGCTTGTTTGAGGAAGGGGATTAGAGCGGTGCCGCCTGTTCCGCGAAGTTTCTTGTTTTTGGAACCACCGTTGTTCGCGGAGGCGAGGTTGACAGGATGCATGGGCGAGAGCGACCGGGAGTGCGAGCGTGATTCCCGAGATTTGACAATAATGTACCTCGAGACCATCTGGATATGCTTGTCGCGCAACGAGCGCAGCATAGCCAGACATGCATCAAACGCTATACTCAATGCTCGATTGCTTTTATGCGACTCGACGTACTCACGGATATTCGCGACGTTGGACACATGCTCGAGGAAGCGCCGGTGCGGGCCAGGCATGTAGGAGCGCATCTCGTGGATGAAGTTGTGACGGGATGGTGGGGCCTGCCCTTCTGGCTCAGAGTCCGAGATGGAGGTAGAAGACGAGGGTTTCTTTTCGCCAGTGGGACGATGCGATACGCCAAGGATAATGTCAAAGAATTGAATCAGCGAAGACTGGGCGTTGCTGCCGCCGCCGTATTGGCGATATTGTTCGTAGCCCGTGCCATCTTCGAATACCACACCATTGGGGAGGCCAGCATCGGCCATGTTTTTCGAGCCGGCAAGAAAGGGGCGGATGCGGTGGTAGAAGACGTGGGGATCGCAGTTTTCGTACATTCTTTGAAGGAGAGTTCCTAGCTCGTCGAGCCTTTCTGCGAACGAGTGCAGGCATTCTGTCACCGTTCTGCTGTCATTTATACGAGCAGCGGCGATTGCATGGAGCATGAGAGGAATTATTGGGGCTCCTCGTGCTTCGATTGCCACAGATACCAAGTAGAACCAGGATTCGTCGGTTGAGCCCGTAAAGGTTGCGAGTGTGGCCAGATTATCGAGGGAGTCCATAGGTTCGTCTTGAAATATTTTTTTGAAGTTCCATAGACAAACGCCTGCGTATGTAGCGACTGGAGGTAGTTCGAGGTATTTGCAGACCTGGAGAAAAGGTATCGAAATGGAAGACGGGACTCTCTAAGTGGCCGTCAGCAGCCATTGATGCAAAGCACACAACAGCATTGACATACCTCTGCAGGCTTGTCTCCCCAAATATACGCATGTGTCATGAATGCCAGCAAATTGTAGGCGCGACGCAGCTCTGCGCGACGTTGTAGTCTCCACGTCGACAGTACCGGCATCCCGTCCATCACGCCTCGTAACCGCCTGCTGAGTATCAGAGCCTGTAGATTTCCTACTACGGCCTCCCATCGCCTGTAATATGGATCTGGGAGAACCTCCAGTGGAAGCTCAATGGGAAGAAAGCCATGTTCCGACGACATGCCATAGTCTTCCAAGATAGGGACTGGCGGGATCATGGCGCTTAAGACGGCCGACTCTATGTTGGATATTGGAAGTCTTGCTTGTTATATATCTTGCGGTGTTTGTGGAATAGTGAAATCGACGGATTTGCCGTTCGGCTTCAAAGTTCAGCGGTGGTGGCGAAGAGGTAGAGGGCAAATTCTGACCAGCGCAATTCTGCAGTCCAGGTACTTGATGTCAGTGGAACGGTGGTTTTAGATACATGGGAAAGTAAATGGATTTTGGTGTCGGAAATGGAATACCAGTGCGCCGAGGACTGCAAGGTACGCTAGGTATAGTACTCCGTATATGGAATTATTCAGCTTGAATAGTAATCAACCTGGTAAAGAGACACATGCCCAAGGTTCGTAGATTTAGCTTAAGGTGTGTACGGAATACTTGATTACTTTCCCTTTCATTGTGAGTTCTTTATTGCAGCTAGAATACCTACCACGCCTACCTACTATTGCATGCTAAAACAAACCAGTGGCCCCGGCATCCCAACTCCGGCGGAGAAAGGGACTTGCCCGAATCTCCACTTGCGGAAGATGAAATCAGATGAACAGGGAATTGGATTCGGTGCTTTTATAGTTGTAGAAATCCTTTAAGATGATTTTATACAGTGAATAAGACATAATGCCCCTCGCCTATGCAGGGCATCGTCATCGTACGAAAAGGTCACGTGACACGCCCCTCCTTGGGCTGCGGGGCATGATGAGTATTCTATTATCTAACATCGAGAGGTTCTACATGGAAACAACAAAAAAACAGGGCTGAACTGGGATTTGAACCCAGGACCTCTTACATATGAGATATTGACCCAAAGCAAGAACTGTGTGTATGTTAAAATCATTTAATTTTTGGATAAGTTTGGTGAGATACTGACTTCTGCCACTGAACTATCCAGCCCGAGACCTATTAAAGATAATCTTATTTTACACTATTATTATTGTTTGTTAGTATGGCCTGCGCTATCTGCTATTCTGAACTACGGAATTGAATCTTTTCAACGTTTAAGAAAACTATACTACCGCTGCGTCTGCATCGAAGAACTCGATTAGCACGTCTATGTCTTACAGCTTCTACGAAAGGCTTTTGCAATTGCCTTTCCAGTGGTAATTCCAGCGTCGCCATGTCTTCTAATGCAGGTCTTGCTACAACTACCGAAGCTTCCCCCCCTTGCTCTAGAACCGGCGGACACAGCATCTCTATGGGGAGTAGAAGAGTAGTTCGCCGGTCATCCGGGTTATAGTAGTCTTTCACGATTTTGCTGTTGGGTGACTAGAGTAGTGACACGCGGACATGGCAATTATTTCGAGATCTGGAATATATGAAACTACAACCAGCTGATTCTTAAGCTGGGCTGAGGTTTCAGTATTCTCCAGGCGCCAAGATGTTCTTCGTTCACCGTACTGAGAAACGGGAGGGGATAGCACACTCGAGCTACATTCAGAGCAGAGGCTTCGATCGAATTTTGCAAGCTTGCCGTGTCATGCTCACCATTTGGAAAGTCGCACAATGCGTTTTGAGTACCGGTGGTACAAAGCGTAAGTTAAGGTACAAGAAAACACAACGCCAGCCCTAAGAAGTTATGCTACAATAATCCCGACGCTCCAATACACCGTAAAGATAGTAATTGAAACTCACCATAAATCGTAACCCCTCCTCCCCAATCAATCAATGCTGGCTCCACTCAATACTGTCCAGCGCCACCCCCTCCTGCACCAACTCCCATAGCGGACTCAGCTCTCTCAAAAAACTGACCCTCTCCGTCACGGCTTTCAGCACGTAGTCGATCTCGCTCTCAGTGGTGAATCTCCCGATGCCGAATCGAATGCTGCTGTGTGCGCTCTCGTCGCTGTTTCCGAGGGCGCGAAGAACGTAGCTGGGTTCGAGGGATGCGGAGGTGCAGGCGCTCCCGGATGAAAGGGCAATGTCTTTCAGGGCCATTAGGAGAGACTCGCCTTCGACATAGGCGAAGGAGACGTTAACGCAGCCGGGGTAGAAATGTTCGGGGTCGCCGTTTTGAGATGTGTGCTCGAGAGAGAGTAAGCCTTTTAGAAGACGATTCGAGAGAGTGGTGACTCTTTTGGAGTCGTACTGCAGTCACACGTTATCATCCAGTATCAATTACTCGATTTCATCAACTTACGGCCATCTCTTCCTTGGCAATGCGACAAGCTTCTCCGAAGCCAACAACTAATGGAGGCGCAAGTGTGCCGCTCCGTAACCCTCTTTCTTGCCCTCCCCCACTGATGATTGGATCAATCCTAACTCTAGGTCGTCTTCGCACAAAACAAGCGCCAATTCCTTTAGGTCCGTAGATTTTGTGTGCAGATATAGACATTAGATCAACATTCCAGTCATTGACACTGATGGGGATCTTTCCGACAGCTTGCGCTCCATCGGTGTGGAAGAACACCTTCTTCGACCGACAAAGCTTCCCTATCTCTTGCATGGGCTGGATCACCCCAATCTCATTGTTGACTGTCATGATACTGACAAGCGCCGTGTCAGGTCGGATGGCGGCCTCTAGCTCTTTCATGTCCACCAGTCCATTGCTCTGTACTGGCAAATATGTAACCTCGTAGCCTTCGTCTTGCAAATGTCTGCAGCTGTCTAGAACACACTTGTGTTCTGTCTGCGTAGTGATGACATGTTTTTTCTTCCCTCCTCTTCCAAAGAATCTCGCAACTCCCTTGATGCTCATATTGTTGCTTTCTGTCGCCCCGCTAGTGAAAATAATCTCCTTAGGATCGGCACCAATAAGACTTGCAACATGCTCTCTAGCTTGCTCTACTGCCTTTTCCGTCTCCCAGCCATAAGCATGGGTTCTTGAATGAGGGTTTCCGTAGAGACCAGTAAAGAAAGGAAGCATAGCATCGAGGACTCGCGGATCTGTGGGTGTTGTGGCTTGCATGTCAAGGTAGATGGGTCGCGCTCCTTCGTCCATGACGGTAGCCTGCTTGAGTATTCCAGCTGCTGGGCTCATCATGACATCTGCAGACATATCTGTACCCGGCATCTTGACCTTCTCAGGCAGCTTTCCCGTTTGTGCTATAAAGGCATTATGATCCGCCGTTATGGTAGTATCGACGTTGACTTGTGCCTTGTCCGCCGTTGATGCTGATACATATGGTCGTCTTAATGCTTTATTGGTGGCAATTGCTGGTGTTCGAAGATGCGGCGAATTTCTGATCAAGCCATGCGAACATGACAAGCGTCTGGAGGACAGCCTCGCCGCTTGCCGTATAGTTGTGGGGGCAAAGTTTGACATCTCGACAAAGCCTGCTGCAAACCCACGAAGGTGTTTTCGTAGGAAGATGGAGTGAGTCGTGGATTGGCAACCCTAATCTGATTGATAGATAATTGCCACTCCCGTTGAACCAATCGCTCCTCTTTCCGGCACTAGGCTGCTATTGGTGAGACCATTGAAGGTTCAGCTCGGATAATGGATCAGGGAAGTATTATCAATGCTGTGAGATGATGCTGTGTATTGTATGAAGGTTCATGTTGTAGCATGTTATAGCACAGATGGGGTTTGTTACTTCGAGCTTCCACCGAGGCCGCGAATCCGTCAGTCTCGCTTCTTTAGGCCAGGCGCCCATCAAATATAGTGCTTGTCGATGCCGTCAGCCGGCATGAGCCTTTTCTTTCACTGACAGAGCGTTTGACGGAACCTGCAAGACACGTCTAGGCACAGCTGCACCTCGCCCTTCTTCAACGAATAGAACTACTCGCCGACTCATTGACCGCGAAAAGCCCCCATTACTCGTACTACCGTTCCGCCCTCTCCGCATTCACAGGCGCTGCTGTGCTCCAAAGAGTCGACCCAGGTCGTGCAGGTCACATCGCAACAAGGACTCGTCAGCATTGCGCCTCAACCCAAGCTATACCTGGATATACTTTGAATCCAGCATACTTTCCAGCAGTATCTCCCTATCGTATCCGCCAAAGTCGACTACGATAGAAACCCAGGCTTGTCCAGTTCTGAAGTTACCTGGGGTACAATGAGTTTGAAGGGGTTGGGCAAGGCTGCCGTACGAGTATGTGCATAGATACACTTGCTGCTGCCTCTCTCAGCACTCGGTATTCTTGCTAACCTACTCTTCGAGTAGGCGCCGCAAAACTTGAAGCAGAGGTTCAACATTGTATGAAACGCGCCCTCCCTTTCATGATCCCCCAGAACTTTTAAGCTAGATCTGGAAAAGTCACTGATGCTTTCCACTGTTAGGGAGAGCATACGAAGGATGCAATCTACATCGATGCGGAGCGGCGATTCCAGGAGCTTGAAAAGGCACGATCGCCAGTCCTTTCGATGTGGCATGTGCGCTAACAACTATATGAGTATAGGAGACGAAGAAATTGCATGATGAGTCGAAGAAGTGAGCATAAAAGGGTCCTGCATTTTACAAATATCTACTGAAAATAACAGGTACTTTGACGCCATCAATGGTCAGCTACTTCCTGCTGGATTAAAGCCTGTAAACTGGGGTTAACCTGTTCGAACAGGCATGTTAAATCATCAAATCGAGTTCTCGAAAGCTGTGCAGGAAATCTACCAACCAATCTCTGGACGAGTATCTGACCCCAGCTCCATAATTCCAGAAGGCAATCCAGAAGGCATCCAGGCCTGTGAGGAATATGAAGCCATCGTGAAAGACCTGCAAGCCACTTTGTTGCCGGAATTGGAAATGATACAAGCAAGAGTTATTGGGCCAGCAGACGAGCTTTCGAGCGTCATAAAGATTGTCCAGAAATCGATTATCAAACGGCAGCACAAGCAGCTGGATTATGACAGGCGCAGAGCCAATCTAAAGAAAATACAAGACAAGAAGGACAAAACGTTAAAGGACGAGAAGGCACTCTACAAGGCCGAAAGCGAAGTAGAGCAAGCAACGCAGGAATTCAACTACTTCAACGACCTCCTAAAAGAAGAGCTACCCAGACTGTTCACCCTAGAAGCCGAATTTATCCGTCCCCTTTTCCAATCATTCTACTATATGCAACTTAATGTCTTCTACACCCTCCATGAAAAGATGCAAAACATTGACATCGGCTACTTCGACCTAACGCTTGATGTCGAAGCCGCCTTCGAGAAGAAACGCGGCTCCATCCAAGACCAAGTCGAAGCACTCTCCATTGTCAAATACAAGACAACAGGCGCTAAGAAACCAGGGCCGCCGAAGTATGGTAGCAGCAAGCTAGCACTGGAAGGTCGGAAACCAACAAGCAGCGCAGGCGAGACTACTCTAGCAATCGAAGGTCGAAAGTCCTACGACCCTGCATCAGCCAGAAGACAAACCCATGACTTCGTCGACAACCCGCCTCCTCCCTACTCTTCGGCATCCCCTTCACTCAATGGCGACTCTGCCATCACGCGCGCCAACAGCACAGGCAGTTCATGGAGCTCCGCTGCAAAAGCAAAGGGTGCTGCCCCTCCACCGCCAAAACCGAAGCCGAGCCGCTTAAGTGGAATGCCGGCGTCGGATAGGGCGACGGCGCTGTTCGACTACGAGGCGCAGGCCATGGGGGATCTAAGCTTTACTACGGGAGATGTGATTGAGATTGTGCAGAAAGGGGCGACCGAGAATGAGTGGTGGACAGGCACCTTGAATGGAAAGACGGGGCAGTTTCCTGGTGCGTAGCGTGCGACAAGGTTTATTAGGATGAGTGTAGTGCTAACGTTCAACATAGGTAATTATGTTCGCCTCTTATGAGTCAAGGAAGATCTTGTTTCGCATGGTTCTCGGTGCTGGATACTAGGCATGAGCTTTTCAATAGCATAGCGAGAGTGATTGTATTGGTACTCCCACAGCAGAAATTGATGCTAATCAAGATTACTATGCCTCATCCACTGATATAGAACTGACATTTTCCAATACTCATCCTAGTGCTCGCTATAACACCAAATACCCCTGCGGCACTTCCGCCAGCATCCCCACCTCCACAACCCCGCCACCCCTTTCCACCACCGAATACTCAGCATCCCCTCAAACCACCGCACCACCATCCCCAAACCCCTCTCCAGCTACACATGCTACCTCCGCGCCACATACACAGGCCGGGCAGTTCCTGTTGCCGAATAGGTATTGCAGCTGCCGGCGAGCGTGAGGCTAATAAGGGATTGTAACGTCTTAATCATCCTTGATTCGGGTGAGGCGCTCCAAGCTCTCTCATATCCCTTTCCTTTCCTGGTTGGTCCTGCTTCGCAACAACCGAAACCGACACTCTTAGTTGGTTTATGCTTGTGTGAAAGCGTTGGGGAAAAAATGGTAGAACTGTGACATGCGGTCGAATTGTTTCTTGTGTCGGCTTGAGTGCAAGGGAAGTGATGCTGGATTTTTCCAGTAGACCGACCGGGCCTGGCTTTATCGTTTTTCATGTGTTTCTTGCTGGCGATGAAGACGGGGAGATATCGATGAAGCAGGGCTGGGAAAATATTCACTATATTGTGCAGGTAGGAAACAAACCGAAACCTTTGTCTCAAAAAAAACCTCATACCGAGCGGCGAAACCCACTTTTCGCAAACTCTTTCGAAGAATCGTTCTTGGCTGTGCCGGTGGTGTCGTTCTCGCTGTTCTCGCTTTAGTAGCATATGCGGGCGTTTCGGTTTGGTGGGGGTGGTCTGAGAGGTGGAAAGGTCTTTGTGTTTGAATAGGTTTGGGGGATTGGTGTGGGTTGAGAGGGTTGGAGGGACGAGGGGAAGGAGGAAAGGAGGGAAGGAGGGGGAAGGGCTATTTGGTGAGAGAAGAGTTTCAGGGCTGGGGGAGGGCCGCAATGTTGGGGAGGGGGGGTAAGGTCTGGAGGAGAGGAAATGATGTAGTCCAAGGTAACCGGACCCCCTATCCTCACATGATCAAGGAAATCTGGGTCATGGGACACGTCGCTCACCCAATCTGTTGAAACAGTGTAAGCATACACGACTGGCAAGGCAATGACCACGAGGATTGGAGAATCGACAAAGCATCACGCATTGCAGTTCGGGAGCCCGTACTTTCCCACAATTACGCGCTACAAGACTCGCATGAAATCTCGGACTACGTCTTGCAACACGATCACACTAAGGCTGCCTTCCTCACTCCTGCCACTAACTGACTTGCAATCCTGCGATAGCGCGGACTTCAGGGGGGCCAAGTCTCCGGAGGGCGAGAGGGCGGAGGTGCAGGTGGTGAATGGGTGAGCTCAAGGTTGTAGTGTAGTGGCCGGAGCCTTGCTGGGGGTTAGAGGGGAAGGATATGCAGAAGCTGTTGAGGAATGAGGGTCAGTTGGAGGGTTTATTCTGAGCTGCGAGACAAAACGCAAGCAATTGTCGATGGTTATCTCCTGGGTAAATCATCGAAACCGGAAAGTTTGATGTCAAGAGCGACTAAACCATCTAGATAACGAGGTTGATTGCTATCAATATTCCTGGGAGGCCACACTCTCCCAAAAGTAGAATGACAACAAGGAATAGATCAGGAGAAGCGGGTCTACCGGAGGCGATCCCCTGAACAATAGAATCTCCATTCAGAGCGTAGCGCTATTCTGGTTGTCATTAGCCTTTGGAAGTGAAGTCAGATACCTTGCTTGGTATGGCTCCGCTACTTGTTCAGTACCATGTACTCTTTCCTAGACTGTACATCAAAAAGTACCTAAAGCCATGCATCAACCCCGCAGCTATCACCCACTGAGCTGTGAAGAATCAGACGAGTCTTCTGTGCTTGATAGTACCTTCTCGCCCAAGAAGCAAATTCAGAGCATTCATCATCGAGTAAATAGCAAAATGTAACCCCAAGGTCTCTCCACCTGAAATTGAGTCAGAGATCTCAATAGACTCTCGCCGCCCATTAACGACGAGATTTGTATTGCGCTCTACCAGTTGAGCTATGAAGAGTATTCAAGAACCATCGGATCAAACCTTATTCAAACACATGAGACGCAGTAGATGACTTAACGAACGCAATCTGAATCGCTGTCAGGCAAGAAGAAGCCAGCTTTACTCGAACGCGAGAAAGAGTGAGTAGTAAGGATCTGCAAGGCCTTTCAGTCTGGATAAGAATCTGAGGCTTCACCATCCGCTATCCACAAGGCTCAGAGGGCACTCAACCAGCAGCGTATGCCAATGGCTACTTGATAAGCTTGGGAGTGAAGCGTACAGAAGCCTTAGTGAAGGACACCAAAAAGAAGAATTGGAAATTGCACAGAAGATTGCAAAGGGTCTTTCTTCACCTGGAATTGAACCAGGGCCCTCAATAGTGGCCCCATCCTAACGTTCATGAACGCCAGGAAATTGCGCTCTACCAGCTGAGCTATGAAGAGGGCGAACAAAATTTCCTATCAGCAATGCTAGTCAAGTGTGAGCAATTCGCCAAATAACCGGAGGTCTATCATAGTCGACGAGAAACCGGTAGCAAACAAACTTGCCAGGGGACTTCTGAGAGCAAAATCAACTCGTTTAATCAATATGGTACTTGGCTGGTTGGTGAAAGCAAAGAAATGCCACCCAGCGCCCCTAGGCGAAAGATAAAACGGCCAAAATTGAAAGGTCTCTTCACTGGTACTCTGTGTTAAGAATCGCGTAGACACCCCCGGGTTCCCTGAGATATGTAGTATCTATATGCTGTACCAGAGAGTCATGAAGAGTTGATCCTCAATATGAAACAGCGGAGTATTACATACTCGGCCAAAACGTGCGGAACCGGTTACTGACGACTCAATAAACCACCATAATACCCATGTATAGAAGCACGAAGGAGAGGCACCGAACCTATACGGTGAAAGTATTCTGTGGATGAGTAGCAGACTTGAATCAGGTCTCTTCTTCATTATTTCCACGATAGTGGTTTGGATTCCTGAATTCCACGTATTAGAAATGCCTACGAGTAACATTTGATTGGTCCGTGCTGCCACCGCGTCAGCCCCGTCTCAATAGCTGTCTCTTGAACTTATGTCGAAGATGAATGACATCGGAAGGCATTACCTGGTGGGTTAGACGTCGCTAGCATTAGTTCTGAACCCCATTAGGATCCATTGATAGTTGTCGGATGATGTAGAGCTTAATAGAGCGGACAATCTCACGGGCATGCTAAGCGCTATCACTGGAGCCCTGTGGTCTTCTAGACGATGTTTAGGAACTGCTCTACCTCATCTCTTACAACCTGGCGTTCCGAAGGTTTCCGGTAGCTAACATTAAGAATGGCTATATTGACCATAGCGGTCTCCACTTTCGTAATGACGAATCCGGAGGAAAGGGGGATGATAACTGTTGACAGTTCGTTTGATTTTTGCTTCTGCCAGTTTGCGCAGCCAGTGTCTTTTTGTGAATGATGCTGCTATATTGATGACCATCCAAATGACTATACCGTCGACCTTTTGTGCTTTCCTTCATGTCGTACATAGCAGAGCTGCCCCCAAAATAATGTCAGACAGCCGCACTACTAAGTTTTATATCAAAAGGCCGACACGATAGAGTCACAAGATCTTACAGGATATTTCAGAACCGTATGGACAAACAAGCACAGCAAGAGATCCACCAGAACGTTAACAAGTCGCATCAATACAAGAAAGTACGTCGGTCATGATCACTCAAGCAAACAAAATCCTCCTTTTACAACGAAATTTTCTGTGCCAGTAAAAAGGCCTGAGAACTGTTCCCTGGTGGGAGTGCCCTTTTAGTATGGAGATCCAATGGGTCTCCGAGTTAGGTGTTCCATGCAGAATCCATGACTCAAATCCGGGAATCACTTGGGCTCCGGCACAACGGGAAACCAACAAGGAAAAAGAGATCATGACGGTTGTCATGATGCGCAGACTGTGAACTGCGGCTTCCTTCTGTAGATTGCTACTGTATCAGAACGCTCTGTATCATCATGTGAAGGGCATATTGCACTCCAAGTAATCCATGGGTATGTAGAGTTCACGCGTTAGCAGGTTGGCCTGTCACCCGATGGCGGATAGTTAACCCAATACTTTGTAGCAAAGCATAGTCCGCATTAATTTGTTCCGATGCACAGGCATCATGTGGATCTAAGGAATCCAGGCGAGCTTTGATGGCTGCTTTCTGCTCGAGCCACAACTTCTGCATTGACTGTTGCTTTCCAGGAGGGTTAGCGGATGAAACAGGCTTACTTGCCTTTGCTGGAGGTTTGGTCCCATTATTAGATTTGGTCCGCTTCATTGGCTCTGCTTGGGAAGGACTCGATGGTCTACGCTTGCGAAGTGGTAAGGGAGCCAAGCCTTGATAGTAAGAGCTCGCCGACGAAGGCGATGGTGAACTGCTCTCATTGGATGAAGCGTGTCCAGTATGATCATGAACCCTTTTCATGTGATCAAATAGGTTCCATCGGCGCGGAAAACCGTTTCCAGGGACAGACCGATCACATTCTTCGAACCAACACAGGTGGGGTTTCTCTCCGTGGCCGTGCATACCGTGGGCTTCCCTCTCGTGCCGTAAAAGACATGCCGTTGATGAGAATGGAACGGCAACACAAGAAGACACCTTGCAACGGTATGGCTTGAGGTGAGAGTCCAGGTGTTTACTAGGGTTCTTGATTAGTTTTTCCAAGGTTTATGGTACTTCAAGAATTCTCACTCGTAATTGCACTTCAACTTCTCGGGCTTGTGGGAGCAATCTTCCTTGCCCGCAAAGGGGCAGTGGTACAAGCCGTCGTCCGAGGGGCCAACTTGGTAAAGAGGATGCTCCCGTGCTGTCGAAGCTTCACCTTCGCTTGACCTTCGTTGGCAAGTAATTTCCATGAACGGAGATGACATGGGCTCTTGGTTGGGTGCCTCAGGTTGCGGCCACATCTTCATATTTGAGATTGGTGTGCGCTGAAAAGGATGAGGTGCCTTCAATGTACTACGAGTAGTGTCAGACCACCGAAAGGGTCCCATAGAAAGTTTAACAAACCTTTGCAGGTCGACCTGTTCATGCAGACATCCAGATGGAAGTGACCCGTGCGTGCTTTCCCCAATGGTAAAGGCCGGGAATAGGGCATTTTCTTCTAGGGTCCCATTTTGCTCAGCCGGCCAGGTTCCTTCCTGAAACGCTGGTGATATCGGGGTGTTTGGTTGCGGTCCCAGAAAACTACTCTGTGAGAACGAAGAAGAAACAGATGGATCAACTGCTGACAAAGGAGAACACGCCATCGGGTATGCAGTGGAAGATACGCCGGTGCTTAATATCTTGTCGCCTGCCTGGATAGGCGCCATAGACCATCCCGCGCGGTAGCCAGAATCACCATTGTGGCCTCCCATTGCCAGAGAACTTGGGGCTACTTGGCTAGCAAACATCACATCGTCGGTGCCTGTAGTCGGGAACTGCCAAAAATCACGAGGGTACTGTTCTTCCAGAACTCCCACGCTGCTGTCAATGTCTTGGAATTGGTGGAACCCAAGCCCAGGATCTATTGGAGAGGCAGTGTTCCCTGCACTCGTCGGAGAGAAAGGATCATAGACGGATCCGGCCCCATTGGTCTCAGGCATGTGAGTAAGATGTTGAAAAGAAACATGAGAAACATCTGAACGCAAAGCAGAAACACAGCCTGGTATTTGTGGCGCGGCAGTGGTCATGGACGGATCAATCCCATAGCTGGCGCTGCAATGTCTATAAGATGGAACGTCCACAATCGTGTCGGAACCAGTGGCACTGTTAGCAGCCCATTGGCGAACCTGCGCCGGATCGTTGAAGAACGTCCTGTGACCCGAACTTGACATTGAACCACTACTCCGGAATAAAAGCTGCTCATCATTGAGAGATCCAGTGGGTAACACAGAAAAATCTTGTCCTCTGGAAGAATCCTTGGCCTGTAAACAATTCTTGTCCGATACAATACCACTCAAGCGGCTTCCAGTGAATGGGTTATTCTTCTTGATGGCCATTTTAGGTAGTTGTCCTTGGGTGACAGAGGTAGAGCTCTTGCAAAAGCTAGGATCATGGGTCAGTTTGTGCAAATGGTAAAATTTGTAGAGACAATGCTGTAGAATATCATGTCGCATAAAATTTAAGACAGACACAAGAGCAAAGAAAATCCTGTAGCAATGTATCGTTAGCGCAAGTGGAACCACTCATAGCGCTCTCAAATACACACCACAGAGTCCAGGATGAAATAATGATCCAAGAGTCCTTGGCAGGGTGGTTGACTTCGCATCCAATAAGAGGATCAATAGCGTGTCGTTCCCCATGGTCGGTTAATCTAGGGAAAGTCCTCGGGTCCATGTAAATAACACAAAGCTGAGAAGACAAGTCAAGAGAACGACGTTCTCTACTCGAACTACTGGTGTGTGAGTAGTGATTGGAAGAGTTGTGCTGTCGTAACAAAGGTCCAGAAGCTGAGCTCACAATAACCGCCTGTGGAATGCTTTTATCGTTAATACCTTCGGTAGGCTGAGATTGGCTTGGTGCATCACCGACAAACAGCCGGGAGTACCGACAGCTTCAGACCGGCCATCCAGGATCCAGCCAGTTGGCAACTCACAGGGATCATTCTCTTACCGCAGGAACAGTAAGTAATCATGCGAACTATGAATTTGTGAGCACTGAAGCGCGATGCGACAACGTCGCTGGCTCTCAAGTCCGGCCGCAGATGTGCGGTTATGCTGAACAGCAATATTGCACATTGCGGGATCCAGGTGGGCTGTGATCAGCGTCTGCCGTTGAGACGAAGTAACAAGGATTACCATAGGGTTCTTCAATCCGTAGAACCAAATAGGTAGCTAGCCAAAATTGGCTGATCATTGCATTGCAAGAGTCCATCTAAGCAGTAGGTATTATAAAGTGCATGGAGCACGTATTATGACTTCTCCGGTAGTCCTGGGAGATTCTCGATAGAGCGGAGTCCACAGGAAGGTCCAAACAGTCCGCTGCGGATGGCAGGAAAGAAAGAGACGAAAGAGAAAAACCCAAAGAAAAAGCGGCTCTGGTTTGCTACAGGGAAAAGGGTAATACCTCATTATAGATCCTGAAGGCTTGAGCGGATGCTCAAAGTCTTCGTAGCTGTATGCGGTTTGCAGTGACACGCTGTTCAATGATATGTCCTAGGTACTTATCCGAGCGGTCGCAGTGGAAGATGTATATACTCCAATAGACGGACCAGAACCTACAGTACAAGTTCTGGTAAATCTTTTCGGGGGATCCAAGTCGCAAGTAACTTGAGATGAAAAGAAAGAGCCTCCGAATCACGAAGGAATTTTATGTTCTGCTGGAATAAGAGTAAAGGGGAAAGACTTTGGACGAAGAAATAATACGAGGGGGTGTGAAGGGGGGGATTGAAGCGGACTTAAAGCGAACTGCCAGCAGGTCGCGGGCGGGGTCACTCGAGCGCGGAAACAAGTATTTGATGTATTGGGCGTAATTGGGGGGGGGAGTCTCATAGTAATCGTTATCGAAGAGTGTGATTCGAGGTACAGAAGTGCAACATCGTCAAGGATTAGCTGCGCGCTGGCATGCTTTGGCACAATACTTGGCCCGTTCGAGGCGATGATCTGACGTGTCAATCATGCGGCAGAGCAGGCGGAGCATTAGCAGCCAGTGGGTTCCACACTGAGAGACCCATCTTGGCTCGGGACTCTCCTCCCGGCGGATAAGACAAACTTTCCAACTGTCCATGGGTTTTGATGCTTTTCGATTGGGATTGTGAGTTGAATTCAAACAAGGGTTCTTTTAGCCACTTATGACACCTTCTCCCTGAGAAAGTACTGCAGTCTTCCATGCACTCCACGCTCAAACGGACGACCAGAGCTTGTACATTCAATTGGTTGTGGCCGATTGAACACCCACATCTTCCCACAAATAGCATCGTGTCACCCCTACCGTATGCAGTAGCAGTAAAGGTAAACTTGGCAGTCGCCATTGAAAGCACCAAGTACCATCCAATTCCGAAACAGTATTGTTCAACACGTGGTTGAGGCAAGCCCTTTCGCGCTATGTCAGGGAATCCAATACCTTCCTACCATTAGAATATGTACTCCATCTTTTTTCGGAAGTTTCGTTACAATCCCCATTGTCTTTCGGCTTGCTAGGCTTGCTAACAATCCATCCCTCGCAGCAACGGACGGATTACTACGTGATAGAGCTGCAGTATCTGCGTATAAAGACAGCAAACCTGAGCATGGTCCTAGCATGGCACTGCATAAGCCTTTTCTCGCAGCGCGAAACTAAGGTATATCTTCGCAGCGCGAGACTATATTGGGGAGACGGCATCGAGCAGGGTCGAGGCACTCGGTTATTCGACTCTTTCCTTTCTTTCCTCCGCACACCAACTCTTCTGTTTCTGGTTATTTTGAAGCATAAGGTTCACGGGTCAAAAGTTCAACTCATGCTGGCAAGTGATTTGCCTGCCGATGCCTCGTAGTCGCTGGCAGTAGCCTCGCGTTTGAATACCCTATTATCCCCCTCTACGAAGCTGAATGGAGCTTCGGTCCTAAAGAAAGAATCATCAGCCTCGCGTAGCACGTGGGGCAAAAGTCTTTCCACATTGGTTGCAATCATGATTCTCAGATAGGAGCGAAAGATATTTGACATTTTCTTCGTTCATCTGGTCCTTGGACCATCAGCTGAACTATGCTTTTTGGTGTAATCATCACAGGATCTTATGGTAACGGATCTGGAGATGAACCTACCATGACAATGGGAGCCCTGTAGATGTAATTCCAGGTGCCCGATCTTTCTTGTTCCACATCGAATATCTTGACGTTCTCCGATTTCATCGACATTAATAGACTACGAAATAGAATATTGATCAGTGTAGCTAAGGAAGGATGTACCGATCAGAGTGCAAGAGGGTAGAGCAGCACTCGGGAAAGATCAGCAGTTGGTCTTGAGCTTGAAGCATATCGATAGGACAAGTATGTAGGGGATTGATGGAAGTCGAAGTTAATGGGCAATCACGGATAAGAAATTTTCGAACGAAGAGCTACGGTAGATAGAGCTCAGCCCTACCGGCTTAGCCCGAAATCCATCTCGGTGCTAAAACCGTCAGCTACGGATGGCTTGCCTACCACCAAAGGTACAACTGGTGGTTGCGATAACTTGCATAACCTTCATCGTCGAAGCAATAATATGGCGCGAACAACCCCGTTGAATCTCCAATCGCCCGACATAACAGCCATTGACCTAAGCCGAATTCTCTCGCGCCTAGAGCACAAGATCCTATCCTCTCCAGACCCTCGGCTCCAATACTCCAGCTACGAACGAACCAAAACCTCAGCCGTATGCCCCTCCCTTAGAAAACCCGGACACCCTACTTACTAACTCGGAGGCTAGAATCTCGAATATGCCCGCACGCTCCTCCTCCGCCTCGAGCAAGCCTCCTCATCGATCAAGATCCAATCCCGCAAACAAGCCGCCCAGAATGACCTCAACGCCCAACGAGCCCTGATCAAGCGCCTTACAGATCGCCTTCAGGATTTGGATAACCTAGACGACGACAACTACTCCAACGAAAGCTCTGAAGATCTCCTAGCCGAATACGGCGACCTTCCCCCTACGCCTTCCTCACCTCCTACGTCCACCGTTGACCGGCGAAAAGACTCCTCTCCCGAGTCAACTCTCCGCAATCGACGCCATCCCTCCTTGAATTACCCCACTTCCAGCACCACCACCGCCCTCCCCTCCGCTTCCCCCTCCGTCGCCCCTCTCCTCGAATCCGACAGTACGACCCAAGCAGCTCTAACATCCTCCCTCCTCTCCCTCGCCACTGCTCTCAAACAGTCTTCTCAGGCGTTCTCCACCTCCCTAGAAGCTGATACGGCAGTCCTTAACGCCGCGACAGAAGGCTTAGATAAAAATGCGGGGGGCATGGAGGCGGCGGGGAAGAGGATGGGAATGTTGAGGAGGATGACGGAGGGGAAAGGATGGTTTGGACGGATGATGCTGTATGCGTGGATTGCTGGGTTATGGGTTGTGGCGATATTGCTGGTCTTTGTGGGGCCGAAGTTTAGATTTTGAGCGAAAATACTCTGTGGAAAAGACTGGAGGAGCCGACTTGGGCCCAAGCCCCGATATCTACTATCTTGCAAACCTTGCCCGCACGAGCAGGCATTCGCCCTGAGCAGCACTGGCATATCAGTCCGCAATACAAGAAGTACCCTCGAGCGAGAGTCTACAGAGGTCGAACGAAGAAGATGAAAATGGTACCCTAGCCTTGCTCCTAGGCTCTAGACTCACCCTCGCCTAGTGCGGTGTTATTGGTGTTTGAGGAAGAGGACGGCATACCCTGGTTTAGTGCACAGCACGACCACGAAGGAAGGGGGAGATACCTAGCACTCAGTATGAAACATACACGCACTCCCATGCAACCAAAAACAGCCAAGACATAAACGACATTAACTCGACCAAAAACCATATCATCATACAAGCTACCCACACCCCCTCTTCCTCCAAACGATAAGCTCACCCCCCTTCGCGTTCCCACTCCCCCCCCCCCTAACACCCTCCAACGCACCACCTTACTCCGCCGTCTGACCCGCGAGCTCCGAGTCCACCGCTATATCATCCGCATCCTTAGGTATCCACACCGTCTCTCACCTGTACCCTTCCCTTCCTCATCCCCCACCTCTCTATTCCACTCTATCTATTCCACTCTATCTATATCCATCCCTCTTGCATCTGCCTAATCCCTGCTACCCGCATCGACTGGTTGCAGCATATATGCACACCCCTGTTCTGGTTCTTCTTCTCTACCTTATGCTCGTTCCCTCTATACCTGCGCCACCTCCTGCATATTCTATCTAAAGCCCAACGGCTCTGTGTCACCTGCCTGTCCTCTCCTTTTCCCTTTTCCCTCGTCCCTTTTCTTTTCTTTTCTTTTCTTTCCTGCTCTGTTGTTTTGTTGTTTTGTTTCTCTCCTCCGTTCCCCATGAAACCGTAGTTGGGAATTCGGAAATATACTCATTGACAAAGATTTGGAGGTGGCTTGCTAGTGCCCAAAGGCGTTTGGAGTTGTGTTACCCCTATTTCATAGTGCCTGTGCCAGATTTTAGAATTTCCAAAATCGAGGGTCCACCCTCTGCAAATTTTGCCCTGCAGGAGATTTATGGTTTTTGCGGGGGAACCGGGGGGGTTACAGTAGTAGGTATGAGATAAAGCTTAGAAGACTATGCCCCACGAGAGGCCACGATACGTTCTGATCTTATAGCAATACTGAATTCAATTGTATGCGAATTTGATACATTTCACCTGCTCTACCCAGCAACCCTCGTTCACCCCTTCAGTCAAACGAGTAAAGGAAAACGCTTCGCACATCGCTCGGCGAATGGTATCGGATTAAAAAACACATGGGTAGTATACTGGACACAAAGAAGTAGCAAGACCCCAACAAACAAGTCATCCCTTTCCTCCAGTCCTACACAAGTTCTTCTGCATACCAAAAAACCCCTTCTAGACGTGTCGGCAACGATATATTGCTTCAGGCCATGGTGGTGAATAGTAGTATTCGGAGGAGATAAGGGGGTTGTAATCGAAACCGTAATCGTAGGCGCCAACGCCCCTTCGTGGAAAAACACCGATGCTTTCAGGAGATCACCGCCGTTATATGAGACCTTCTCCACTCAGCTTCTGATCCAAGATGTCGAATGGCAGGGATGTAGGACTATAACAGACCGCAGTCCCGGAGGTTTTCTTGGATTATGATATCTGCAAACGGCATTGTTAGATACTTGTCATACATTGGTAGAAATAGATTGTGGACAAACCATTGACAGCAGCCATGACAAAGCGAATCTGGGTCGTGTCGGTAGCACATGTAAAGTGGGTGTAGATCTGTTTAGTCTCGTGCTGATTCAAAGAAACAAAGCGATTCAGGATATAATCGCAGGCTGCGGCATAATCGGGTCCACCTTCAGTAAGGTTAGATCTCTGGTGCTCCCTCCCGTTCGTTCCATTTTGGTTGAGCTTGCCTTCATAGTCTGGGAAATAGTTCTTCATCGGGCTAACCGGAAGCTTTTCCTTAAACCTATCGATCTTGTTTAAGAATAGGATGATCGAGGTCTTTACAAACCAGCGCGAATTGCAGATGGAGTCGAACAGAGTGAGGGCCTCCTGCATACGGTTGACAGTCTCATCCTCGAAGAGCAGTTGGTCGTACTCAGATATGGCAACAAGGAACAGGATTGTAGTGACGTTCTCGAAGCAATGGATCCACTTTTTACGTTCTGACCGCTGACCGCCGACATCGAACATACGGTATGTGAGCTCTCCAATAATGAAAGTAGTCTCGGTAATGCCAGTGGTCTTGACACGCGAGCGCAGTACATCTTGGTCGTTGGGGAGGTAGTCTGGTTGCGCAATTCTCCCAATGGAGTCGAAGTAGCTAGAACGTGAGAGTAAGTAATGGTGAGGCTTTTGACCGCTAGTCAAGTCCAATATCTAAGGCTGCGCATAAACGGTGCGCACAAAATGCGAATACTCCTTCGCATAGGCGGTATTCTCACGGGGTATAGAACAGAAAGGGTATTAGCGTAAGCACTTACTATCTTGCTGAGTCGTTCAATTGGTATTCTCTTGACCTCTTGAAACATTCTTGGACGCCAGCGTCTTTCCAAAGAGCATCAATTGCACCCCCAACCTCCGGCGGCAGGCTATCACCCTCGATCTGGGGTGGCTGCATGAATATGGTCTGTACGTGGTATTCGGTACGTTGGTCATCGAGAGGCAACTCAAGTGATTCCATGGCTTCAAGAATGACACGCATTGACTGGACGGTGTTGCTGTAAATGATCTCCTTGAACGATTCGCGCTCGTCTCGAGAATAACTCCCTTCGTGGATGAGTTTCATCTGTTTCAAGATCGTTGACTTCCCAGATTCTCCAGCTCCTGGCCTAATGTCAGCTTATGAACTTATGGAATGGAAATACTCGTACCGAGAAGGAGCATCTTGATCTCATTGCGCTGGGATAGCTTGTCACGCTTCAGCTGGTTTTCGATCTCTTCATTTCGCTGCTTCCCCTCCTTCTCTTCTGTACTCATCCCACAGCCCATTTTGGCGGCGATCGAGAATTTTCACCGTTGATTGCTGAATTACCAATGTGGGGAGAGAAGCCGTCTTCTCCGCGAATCCTGGAATACCTGTTAGTTCCCATTTCTGACCACGATCTTCAAATGACATAAGAGAGCTCAATGGAGGGTGATCGCATGAGATTTAGTGACAGACTGTTGGACAGTCGGAAGCCACGAAAACATGGATGTCGTGGATGCAGAGCCCGCTGCTGCGACTACTCGTACAACCGTTGCGCCCGGGGAAGCTTACCACAAGATGTGTCTTCTTGTGAAGAAACAGTAGTAGAATTGTCTGGACCACTCTGCAAGCGGTGGCCTCGACTACTCCTTCGTGATGTGCAGTGCGAAAAGGAATGAGTCGGTTGATCCGGGGCTGAAGCTATTAAAACCGGACAGTTGCTTGGTGTGGAGCCGGAAGAACAGAAGGGCCGGTAAGAACTCGAAGACCTGGCAGGCGGCAGGTCGCAGAACGAATGTCGTGTATGGCGACACCTGCTATCTACTGGGAGACTCGAATAGGGAAACTGTCGAAAGGATGGAGGTTATGGTGGATGGAGAAAGAATGAAACATAAGGTATGATAGGGATCTTGGTATGAGGGGCCACGCTAAGCCCCGAAGAGACGGCCAGATTCAGGAGAAAAAGCGCTCTATTCTACCTATTCTAGCGAGTTTTGGCAGCAACGGAAGGATCTGCAACTTGTCCAGTTCCGTCGGTCTGCTTCCCAAAGATTATGATGAGATCAAGCTTGATTCGGTCATACGAAGGCTTACGGAGTACACCGTACGGGCTCGCAAGGATATGAGTAGATAATCATACTGTGTCCTACATAGATGGAGAAACGATACAACAGCTGGGAGAAAGCTTCAATCCACGGGCCATGGACGGTGAAGCAAAGCGGATTGCTCCTTCACACTGACAATGGCCGCCTGTTGGCCGCATTGTTGCTTGTCACGCTGGAACACCACAAGGCTGTGGGGGCTGACTACTGTGCGGCGTAAGAGCGTACCTTACCTTAGAAGTTAGATGAGAGCCAATTGGCCTTCTCGAATCCAACATCTCAAAACAAGCATCTGATTATCCTCTGCGTACTGCCAATACTCTCTGATGGTGGGCCAAACGGCCAGCCTATGTTGATGATGATGATGATGATGGAGAGGAGACTCATAGTACATAGTATTTGGAAGCTTCACTCCATTATTCCGTACTAATCTACTGATTCTCTAATCGTTCACTTCGGTACTCGTACGGAGTATGTACTTCCTTAACCTCTGGGGGAAATCTAATCTTGAACGCTAGCGCCTAAACTCGAATCCCGTTCGCGGAGACTTCCCTACTGCCGACTGTCAACCACATACAGCGTAGATATGAATCCTTGCTCGAGGCCTGCACGCTCAAACGCGTCTGTCTGAGGTTAGGCTAGTCATCATGTCGTACCCTTTGACGCAAATAGGTGGGAGTGGTAAGTCAACCCCACTCTCCAAGTATACTATGCGCCGGCACGCTCAAAAAGGTCGACAGCTTTCAATCATAACCAGAGCAGCAGTGCCGAGGCTGAATACGATCGGCTTAGAGAGTTGGCACGGCAAGAACATGGCAAGCGCTCTGCCTGCCTGGACAAGGTGGGTGTCGAAGCCAATGAGAGTATTATGACATTGCTGAGCCATCCTGCCAGTCTCGCAAAGCCTATGAGCGCGGAGATGGAGCAGCCGGCCAACCACACGGACAGCAGCAATACCAAGGTAGCCCACAATATCAGGGTGGCCCGCAATACCAACAAGGCGGCTATCCAGGGCAACAACCTCAGACTGGAGGGCCACAACAACATAATCAGAAC
>JAABUT010001790.1_pt1 | contig 22982 bp, 21 predicted proteins | sample 5559281 | NCBI WGS metagenome assembly JAABUT01 (sample SAMN10711880, study PRJNA513359) | rock metagenome | isolation source: Antarctica rocks | place: Antarctica: Victoria Land, Ricker Hills nord | collected 2016-01-04
TGTGGCTGCCCAAGTGCCGGGCGAGCGCCGCGCCGTAGGTCCCGGTGCCCTCCACCCCAACTCGTTCGAGTGGTCCGTGGCCCCGCAACCACGCCAGCAGCTGGCGGTAACCGGCTGGGGTCGTCGGGAACTCCCGGTCGCCGAGCTGCCGACCGACGTGGTCGAGCACTGCGGCGTGGTGGGTCTGGCCGTGGGTGTCGATGCCACCGGTGACACCCGGCGTCATCACGCTCATGCTGGTCATGGCCGTACCTCTTCCGCTTGCATCGGATGGGTCGGCACGCGGCGGTCGGGCAGGGCGGACAAGCCAGTGATGGGCGCCTGTTGCGCAGGCTCCTATGAGGTCACGCCACCCGACCGCTCGCGTGCAAGCAGCACCGCCCGCCAGGTCGACGAATCGATCCAAAGACAGCAGGCTCGCGTCGGGCTATCGGTGAGTCAGACCCAGCGTGCGGTGCCAAGTACATCCTCACTGGCTATCGGGATCTGCGCCGTGGCTGACCCCACCGGGGCCGGCACCCGGGTCCTCGCGCTGGACATCAACCCCCTGCACTGGCTTGGGAGCGCCGCCGCCGGGGCCGCGGCCGATACCTGGAAGGCCGCGATGATCGGACTGTGGACGGCGGGGGTGTGGCTGCTGCAGCTCGCGTTCAAGCTCATTGACGCCTTCACCACCCCGGACGTATCCCCGACCGGACCGTTGGCCGCCGTGCTGCCCACGACCCTGTGGCTGGGGTTGTTCGTGGTGTCGATCACGATGGGCCTGCAGCTGGCCGTCGCCGTCGCGCGCCGGGACGGCAAGAGCCTGGGCCGGATCGTGATCGGCGCCGGCCAGTTCGGGGTGGTGTGGGTCGGCTACCTGGCCGTCGCGGGGTTGCTCATCGCTGCCGCTTCCGGCCTGACGACCGGGCTGCTGTCCTCGATGCTCCACATTAGCAGTTGGTCGGCGTACGCCGGGAGCAACACCTGGCCCCGTCAACTTGATGACACCGCAGCCGCGAGTGTCCTGGGGCTCAGCGCCCTGTTCCTGCTGATCCCGGCCTCGTTCGCCTATGTCCTGATCATGCTGGTCCGGGAGGCCTCCCTGATCCTGCTGTTGGCGACCGCCCCGATCGCCGCAGCAGGCCTGGTCAACGACACCACCAAGGTGTGGTTCTGGAAGACCCTTCGCTGGTTTCTGGCCAGTCTGCTGATCGCCCCCGCGGCAGCGCTGATCCTGGGTGTCGGGACCTCCCTGAGCACCGAAGTGATCTCCGGGGCGGGGACCAACACGGTGGCGGCCGCCGGCACCGCGGTCGTGGGTTGCGTGCTCGTCATGATCGGCGCGGTCTGCCCCATGACGTTGTTCAAGCTGCTCGCATTCGTGGACCCCGGCACCGGCTCGGGCGCGGCGATGCGGCAGTCCATGAGCGACGCCGGCGGCCTGGGCGGCCTGCTCGGCGGCGGCAAGAGCGCCAACGCAGGAGCTGGGAGTGGCGCCGGCTCTGGCGCCGCGACCGCGACCTCCGGCGGGGGTCAGTCACAAGGTGAGGCCTCAGCGCAGGCCCAGTCCGCGTCACGAATGTCGAAGATACTCGGGCCGATCGGGACCGGCATCGGGATCGCATCCTCGATGGCGACCCGCGTAGCCGATCTGACCTCCGACGTCCTGGGCCAAGCCGGTGTCGGGGATCCCGGGTACAGCATGAGCTTCGCTGACAACGCCAGCAGAAACCGCCCCAGCGCAAGCGGCTCGCGTAGCGGCGGTTCGGGTAACGGCAGCGGCCGCGGCTCGGGTGGTTCCGACACCCCGCTAACCGGCGGCGGACAAGCCGGACCCGGCGGCAGCGGTGACAGCGGTAACGGTGGGGGTGGCGGTGCTCCGGTGCCGACCAGCCCACCGACCCCACCGACGCCCCCCGTACCGATGGGACCGGGCGGCGGCGGCCCCGGTGCAGGCGCAGCCGGCGGCGGTGCTGGTGCTGGCCTGTCGGAGGCGGCGGTGGCGGCGCTGTGAACGCGCCGATGTCGGTTCCGATTCGTTACGGCGACTGGAGCAAGGACAAGCAGGGCTGGTTTTTGGGCCTGTCCGGTGGGGCTTGCATCACGGTACTGGCTGGGGGAGGGCCGGTGCTGCTCGCGATCGGGACGCGCAACTGGCTGCTGGCCGGTGCCTGGCTGCCGGTGTGGGCAGTGCTAGCCGCGGCAGTGTGCCTGCCGGTCCGGGGCCGCTCGGCGGCTCGCTGGGTCCGGGACGCGATGTGGCGGACGCTCGGTATCGGGCTCGGGTGGGCGCACTGGCAGTCCCGCGCCGCGGCCGGTCTGATGAACGACCCTAACCGGGCGGATCTGCCGGGGGTGCTGGCGCCGATCAGCATCCACGACGGCCCGCCGTTCGGGGTGCTGCTGAGTCGGCCCGCCATCGTCGCCGACAGCGCCGCCCAGACCTGGGCGGCGGTCGCCCGGATTTCCCACCCTGGCATCGGGATGGCCGAATTCGCCTCCCGCGCGCGGATGGCCGCTGGGTTGGCGGAGCTGCTGGAGGCGGCCGCGTCCGCCGAGCTGGTCTCGGTGCTGGCGGTGCAGGTCCGGACCGTCCCGGACGACGGCGCCGAACGCGCCGCCTGGCAACGCCGGTACCAGCACCCCGGCGCCCCGGCGTTGGCGCCGGCCGTCGATGCCGAACTCGGTGCGGCGATGGTGGCTGCCGGGGTGCGTCATGAGGCGTTCGTGACCGTCGTGGTCCCCGAGGCCCGGATCGCACGGCAGGCCAAGGAGGCCGGCGGCGGCGTCGACGGTCGCGCGCGGGTCCTCTTCGGGGTGATGAGCGAACTGGAGGCTCGGCTGCTCGGCCCGGTGGGCTGCTCGACCGTCAGCTGGCTCGACAGCCCCACACTTGCCGCTGCGATCCGGACCGGGTTCGCACCGGGGGACCGGGCGGCCCTGACCGAGGCCGCCCTTGCGGCCCGGGAGGACCCGACGATCGCCGATGCGCTGCCGATGGCCGCGGCCGGCCCGAGCACGGCGCCCGCCGCGGAACGCCGGCATTACACGCACGACGCCTGGTCGACCGCGACCTGCACGGTGCTGCTCCCTGACGCCGGCGCGATCATGGGTGCGCTGGCGCCGGTGTTCACCCCGACCGAGGCAGGTGAACGGCGCAGCGTCACCGTGTTCTACGAACCCCTGAGCCGCCACAAGGCTGACAAGCTCGTCGGCCGGGACTCGATGTCGGCGGGGACCGCCGCGGAGATGCGCACCCGGATGGGTTTCGCGACCCGCGCGGTGCACCGCCGGGACACCTTGCGCCTCGAAGCGGCAGATGTGCGGCTGGCCGCCGGTCGGGCGCTGGTCCGGGTCGCGGTCGCCGCGGCGGTGACCGTCCCGTCCGATGCGTCGATCAGCGAGTTCGGGCGGCGCTTGGAGTCCTCGATCCGGGGGGCCGGGTTCACCCCCTTGCGCCTGGACCTGGCCCAGGACAGCGGCTTCGCTGCCGCCTGCATCCCGTTGGGCATCGGGCTGCCACGCCGACGCGGCACCCGATGAGAGGCCCCAGCAACCCCCGCGGCAGCTTCCGGGTGGGCGGGCATGGTGGCGGGTCGGGGCGGGGGGTCGCCCGGCTCGTCGCGGACTTCGGTCACCAACTGCCGCCGCACCCGATCGCGCCGACCCCGCTGGCGCCGGCGGAGGTGTTCACCGAGGTGATCAGCGGTCGCGGGCGCCGGGAACGCGCCGCGGGGTGGGCGCCGGTCGGTGCGCCGCTGTCGACGTGGCGGATGACCTCAGAGCAGGTCGGGGAGTGTGGCCGCTGATCGCTGCTGACGGGTTGGCTCCGACCGGAGCGTTGATGGGGATCGACTACCTGTCCGGTGGCGCCTTCTATGCCGACCCGATCGGCTGGACCCTGACCGGCGCTGCCGGCGTGACGAACCCCGACATCATGATTTTCGGTGCCCCGGGGCAGGGGAAGTCCGGGACCGTCAAGATCTTCACGTTGCGGATGATGGCTTACGGCTACCGCACCCTGATCCTGGGCGACGTCAAGGACGAGTACGAGCTGCTGTGCCGCTGTCTCGGGGTCGAGCCGCACGCTGTCGGCCATGGCCTGCCGGCCCGGATCAACCCGCTGGACTTCGGGCCGCTCGGCAACGACTGGACCCGACTACCTGCAGCCGAAGCCCAGCGCCGGGCCGCGATCGTGTTCTCCCGCTGGCTGCTGCTCATCAAAGGTTTGGTCGGGTCCCAGCAGGTCCCGTTCACCCCGACCGCGGAGACGGCCGTCGAGCACGTCATCCGTGAACTCACCGGCTACGCGGCCGGCGCCGACGCCCTGACCGAGATCACCATCCCGCAACTGTGGGAAGCCCTGAACAGCCCCACACCGCAGCTTATCGCGGACTGCCGCTACTCCGGCGCGCAGCACTTCCTGGACGAAACCAGGCCGGTCCGGGACGCCCTCGGGGTGCTGGTCAAAGGCCACCTGTCCGGCCTGTTCGATGATCACACGACCGTGCAGGTCGACTGGCGGGCTCCGATCCAGTCGCTGTCACTGTCGCGACTGGACCCGCTGGGCGATCAGGCCGTCGGGGTCGCCCTGACCTGTCTGAACAGTTGGGGCCGCGCAATGACGCAGGTCGCCGAACCCGGCGACTTGCGGATCATCGTCCGTGATGAGGCCTGGAAGCAGATGCGCCTCGGGGCGGATGCGGTCAAGAGCCTGGACGCCGACCTGCGGCTGTCGCGCCGCGACGGGTGCGTGCAGATCGTCGCCGCCCACAAACCCTCCGACATGCTGACGGTCGGCGACGCCGGTAGCCAAGCCGTCGCGATCGCCAAAGACCTCCTGCACCTGTGCGCGACCAAGATCCTGCTCGGACAAGACGACAAGATCGGCGACGAACTCTCCGGCTTGCTGGGCCTGGCGCCGATGGCCGAGAACCTCGTCACCGACTGGGCGACCGCCGCCAAGGGCCGTGGTCTGTGGCTCGTCGGTGGCCGGGAGTTCAAGGTCGCGACCATCCGCAGCCCCGCTGAGGTCGCGCTCACCGACACCAACCAAGGGTTGGTGGGAAGGTGAGGACCTTTCGCCGCGAACTCCGGGGTCCTTGCCCTTCAGTAGGGCGGGTCGTTGCCGGGGTTCCCGAACGCTTGCTAGCGGCCTCGCTACCCGGACATCAACGGGCCCTGCCTTGGCCAGCAGATGCACCGGCAACGACAGCTGAGCTGGCCGGTTGAGATGGCTAGCAACTCGCCCGTGGCGGCCGCCGGGCTGCTCGCCCTACCAGCCGCCGGGCTGGCGGTGTTGCTCGTGGTGCTGATCGGTGCTGGCGCCGCCGCGCAGCCGGCCCCGATGGGGTGCGGGACTGCCGGGACCGCCACCACGATCGTGAACCAGCGGTTGGACGCCGAGCAGATGAGCAACGCCCAGACCATCGTGACCGTCACCGCTGGCCGCCGGCTGCCGGCGTATGCCGCGATCATCGCCGTCGCCACCGCCTACCAGGAATCCAAGCTCCGCAACGTCCTGGTCGAGCTCGACCACGACAGTGAAGGGCTGTTCCAGCTGCGGGTGGGGCTTTGGACCAAAGCCGTCGCGGATGACCCAGTGCGGTCCACCAGCTGGTTCCTCGACGGGCTGGTTGGGGTCCCGAACTGGCAGCAGGTCCCGCTGACCGTCGCTGCCCAGGCCGTGCAGCGCTCGGCCTATCCCGACGCTTACGCCCGCTGGCAACCCCTGGCCACCGGTATCGTCGGACAGCTCTGGCCAGCCGCCGCCGCGGACACCACTGCCCTCGACATCGCAGGCAGTGCCGTACCGGACCCGACAACGGCCCGTGTGTCAACCACCACGTCCAACGCGTCGACCGCCATGACGATCCCGGTGGATGGGCTGGTGTGTCCGGGTGCGGGGGGTGGCATACCTGTCGCGGGCGGCGGACCGGCAGCAACGACCGCCCCGGCCGGGCTGAGCATCAGCGGGAGCCCGGCCGGGATCGCCGCGGTCCGCTTCGCGCTCGCCCAGCTCGGCAAGCCCTACCTGTGGGGCGCCGCCGGCCCCGGCGCCTATGACTGCTCCGGTCTGACCATGGCGGCCTGGGCCACCGCCGGCGTGGCGCTGCCGCACTTGACTGGAGCGCAAGTCAGCGTCGGCATCCCTGAAACGACCAACTTGAGCTCAGCAAGCGCCGGGGACCTGGTGTTCATCCCCGGCACCGACGGCACCCCTACCAACCCCCGTCATGAAGGGATGGTCATCGGCTCGGTGAACGAGCCGGACGGTCGGCACGTGCTGCTCATCCAGGCCCCGCACACCGGCGTTCCGGTCCAACTCGTCGACGCCGGCCGCTGGGCCGGCCAGATCGTCGCCGTCCGCCGCATCGCATAAGCACCAGCCGAACAGCCATACCCAACGCACCCTGACGCCCCCGAACGCACATCGGCGGCACGTGACCACAGACGAGTAGGGAGTTCATCCGATGAGCATGCGGGCGCAACGGCGGGACCCGCAGCCGATGTCCCGAGGCGGTGAGGTCGCCCTGGTGATGGCTGCCGGCGCGTTACTGATGCTGGCGTTGGCCGCGCTGCTCGGGCTGGGCCTCGCGAGTGCCGTGTGGGGCAGCGGGTGGGTGTGGCCGCACGGCAGCGACACCATCGGCGTCGTCCTTGGCGGCATCATGAGTGGGCATCCCGGTGCCGGACTACCCACCACACTCCAGGCACACGTCCCCGGCCGGGCCGTCGTCTACAGCTGCATCGCGGGCACCGAACTGTTGATGCTGACGGTCACCGGGACGGCGGGGGTGCTGTTCTGGCGCTACCACCGCCCCGCCGATGCCCGCCGGGGGATGGCGACCCGCGCCGAAGCCGAACAGGTCCTCGGTTTGAGTCGGCTGCGGTCGACCGAGGCAATCATCCGACCCGACCTGCACCGCCCACACGGCACCAGGAAGTGGGCCAGATGACGTTCAAGGCGGCCGACGTCGGCTGGCGCCTGGGCCGATCGGCGATCCCGCGCGGGATCGAGCTGTGGTGCCCGTATGACCGCACCACCGGGGTATTCGGTGAGCAGGGCTCTGGCAAGACCTTGGACGTCCTGGCCCCGGCGCTGCTCGCCCACCCAGGAGCGGCGATGGCGACCCTGACGAAACTCGATGACCTGCTCCTCACCGCCGGCCGCCGGCAACGCCCGCTCGTCCAGGCTGGCAGCGCTGGCGACGATGCTGGCGGTGCCGGTGGAGGCGCTGGGGGAGGCGGCGGGATGCCGCGCCCGATCGCGGTGCTCGACCCGTTCGGGGCCGCCCCCGGGCTCCCCGAGTTCGTGTGGGACCCCGTCGCCGGCTGCGTCGACCCGAAGGTCGCCGAGAAACGCGCAAAGGCCTTCGCCGCCGGGACGGTCACCGGCGCGGTGACCGGCGGACGGCAGGACGGCGCCGCCCGCTTCTACGCCGCCGAGACCGCGAAAGTCCTGCAGGGGTTCCTGCATGCGGCCGCGCTGACCGGCCGGAGTTTGGAACACATCCTGGAATGGGTAGCCAACCCGGTCGCCGCTGAGCAACCCGCCGAGATCTTGCGGCAGCACCCGCACGCAGCCCGGTTCTGGGACGGACTGCTGTCCGGTGCGCTGCACGGCAGCGCCGACACCGTCGGGAACACCGTGACCACCGTGCAACAGGCGATGGGCCTGTTCTTCCAACCCGAGATCCGCCGTCGGTGCGTCCCCTCGGTAGGCCGGCCGGCTACCGACATCGTCGAGCTGATCAGTCGCAATGGCACGATCTATCTGCTCGGCCGCGAAGATCCCTACGCCTCCGCCGCCCCGCTGATGACCGCCATCGCCGAGCACGTCCTGGACACCGCCCTGGCCGTAGCCAGCACCTCACCGCACGGCCGCATTACCCCGAGCTTCCTGGCCTGCCTGGACGAGCTGCCCTCCACCACGCCACTGCCGACGCTGCGGGTCCGGATGGCGAACGAACGGGCGCTGGGACTGTCGTTCATCTACGCCTCCCAGACCTGGAAGCAGATGGTGGTGTCCTACGGCGAGGACGAAGCCCGCTCACTGTTCGGCCTCACCAACAACCTGGTCATCTTCGGCGGCGGCAAGGACATCCACTTCTACAAAGAGATCTCCGACCTCATCGACGACGTCCGGATCAGCCGGCAGACCGTCAGCGACGGCCCCGGCGGCGTCGGGACCTCCCGCGCCGGCGAAGACGTCCGGGTCCTTCGCCCCGGCGACATCCGCAGGATCGCCGAAAAGCACGCCCTGGTCATCGCGGGCAACGCCCCACCCATCATCGCCAAGCTCCGACGCTGCTTCGACGGCAAAGACGGCGAACTCCTCACCGACGAACTCGCCGCGGCCCGCGCCCTCGTCAGTGCCGCCCGCGACAGCAGCGTCGACATCGGCCACCGCACCACCACCGCCGTCGCCTACGCCCGCGACCACTACCTCAGCCCCAGCCCCAGCAGCAGCGACGTCACCGGCCTGGGCGCCCCCGAGGCGTCCGGCATCGGTGTCGCCGCGGCACCCCTACCGCAGGACGCCAAAATGCAGGACGCCGCAGGACGGGAAGGGTCGTGGTCCTGGTGATCCTGACGCCGTTCCCGCCCCCACCCGCGGCCGTGGCCCGCAGTCTGGAACTGCTAGCCGTGGTGCGCCGCGGCGACCCCAAGGAAATGGACGCGGCCGGGGACCTCACCGACTTGCCCCGGCCATGGGAACCGCCGAGCTGCCCCGCCGAACTCCGCGAACACGTGTGGACATGGTGCGAGGAAGTCGCGCGCTGGCTCAATCACCAATACGCCTGGCGGCCAGCTCAGCTGATCCCGTCGTGCTGGCCCCGGCACGCCCACGTCGCCCGGGAGCTCGCCGTGTTGGCGGTCTTGCGCTGGGACGCCGAACAGGCAGCGACCCCTGCTGTGGTGGAGGACTGGCACCGCTACACCTGGCCGATGTTCAGCGACCGAATGTTCACGCGCCTCGGGGAAAGCACCTGCCGCACCGGCAAGCACCAGGACTGGCCCGCCGCCGGCCGGATCGACGCCTACGCCAGCCACGACGCGACCCAAGAACGGCAGAACCTCTTCAACGCCGACGTCCACCCCGCGGCTGGACACGACTGACCCGATAGGCGCAGCACAACGACCCCAAGAAGCTCATCCGTCAGAGCCCGAACAAGGAGAAGACGCATGACAAAGCACGACCTCCCCAGTGGCTACCGGATTGCCGAGTGCGGCGTGCCAGGCGTGCCACCGAAGTACCAAGTGCTGTGGGGGCACCGGGCGGGCCCAGCAGCTCATCGCCATGCGCGACAACCGCGAAGAGGCCACCACAGTCGCCTACGGCCACCACACCCGAGTTCAAGCAGAGCAGGCCGCAGGTTTGAGGAGTTCCGGCAGACCCAGCAACCCCCTCCCACGGCAGCGCTAGCCCGCCCCTCAGAGGCAGAACCCTGACATGACAGCGTTTTCCACACATTCGGCGGTGGACCGTTTCCGACCGCGCGAAGAGGGTCCCCTACCGAGATGCACCGCTGACCAATACCAACCAACCAGGAGACAAGCGCATGACCAGCCCCACCATCGGCATCTCGTCCGCACCCGACACCGCCTTGGCCCGCATCGCCGCGCACCTGCAAGCCGCGTTCTGGCACGCGCACGCCAGCGCCGGTGACGACCTGCTCTCCCCGTGGGCTGACACCGCCCACACCATCGACATCGCTGCCGGCGCCGTCCAGTTGCACCTATCCGGACCGGTCGAACCGGCCAGGCACCCGGACTGCCTGAGCGCGCTACGGGCCGCCGAGCAGGAGCTCACCCAGCTGCCCCCCGACCAGTCGTTGCCGCTGGCGCACTTCGTGATGGCCCGGACCCGTCTGACCGAGGCACTGCGCGAGGCCCGGGTGTTGCAGACGTGACCGGCCCAGTGTCGGCCCAACAGCTGCTCACCCTCGCTGAAGGCCAACTACGGCAACTCGCCGTCAACACCCACGCCAGACCCGAGCAGCTCGCCGCTGCCTGGCCAGCCTTCTTACGCGCCGGCCAGCACCTACTGGCCCGAATCGCGGCGCAACCCGGCGAGCACAGCGTAGAATCTGCCGCGACCGATGACGAGCACGAGCAGCCAACAGCCGCCGCCGATCCGCAACTCGAGCGGGCCGCTACCTTGCTGGCGGCCGCAGGTGACCTGATTGTGGGCCGGGACCGCAGTGAGCTGTCAACCGAACAGCGCGCCCTCGACGCCGCGCACGCGACCGTTCCCTTGCTGGCCGGCGCCAGCCTGGTCGCCGCCGCGACCCTGCCGCATCCCGAGCTGCTCGCCGTAACCGCCTCCGCCGCTACCGCGGCCCACACCTGGTCGGCCACCGGCATCACAGCAGGCAGCGAGCAGCAGGTCGCCGCTGTCCCTCCCGCTGTGAGCGCCGCCGGCACCGCCGCTGACACTGCCGCAGTGACGGTCACGTTCGACGACGCCAGCACGGTGCTGTCCCGGCCGACCTCCTCGCAGACGGAAGACCTGGGGGGTCTGGTGACCGCTGCCGTTCACGGCTGGCAAGGCGCCGCCGGACAGGCCGCGCAAAGTGCCGCCCCCAGCAGCGATGACCTCCTTCGAGCCGCGCTGGCCGCTGGACGTCTACTGGCGTTGACCCAGGTGTTGGTCCGGGCACGCCCGCGGACCGGCGAGAGTGGCGCCGCGCTGGACGACTGCATCGGGCAGATTCGGCTGGCCGGCAGGAGTTGGAACGCCGCCGCGGACGCGTGGCGGTCCTTCAGGACCGGCACCGCTCCCAGCGAGCAGCTGCAGCAGGCCACCGCGGTGCTGGACGACACGGTCAGCGCGCTGGCCCGCACCGCCGGGCGATGGGCCAGCCCGGAGCAGATCCGCGACCGGATCGGCCCCGACGCCGCCCACGAACTCGCCCGCGGGGCCTTGGCCGCCATCGCGCGCGTCGCCGACCAACACGGTGCTCAGGTCAGCCGGCTCGCGCAAGCTGGCGCGGTGTATGCCCCAGCCCGCCAGCTCACCGCGACCGCAGAACGCATCCCCGCGGTACTTCGCGGCCGCTGGCTGCCCGCCGAAGCAGCCGAATGCCGGCCCATCAGCACCGCCTACCAGTTCTTGCCCGCACACACCGCCGCCGCCCGCTTCGCCCACACAGCCCTCAGCGACGAAACCCACCGAGTGCCCGCCGCCGCGCCCACGCCCGCCGCTCCGTTGACGCCGCCCACCGCCACACCGGCCCGCACGCGGGCGACGACCATCGCCGAGCAACGCTGGCAACCGACCTGCTCAGCCCTCGACCCGCGCTTGCCGACCGACCCGCATTTTCGGGTACTCGCCGCCGCACTAGACCGGGTAACGCTCAGCGGCACCGACGCCATCGCCGCTTTGACGCAGGCAGCCGACCAAGGACCACTACCGCCGGAACACACCGCCCGTACCTTGCACCACCGGCTGCTCGACAGCTGCCCCGCAGCAACAATCCCGTGGGTCTGGGCCACGCCGGTAGCGCTCCCTCCCAGCCGACCCACACCACCACCGTCGCTCGCACCCGCCCGCAAGCATCCGGCACCCAGCACGCCACGCCGCTGACACCACCTCCCGTGGTGGTGAGCACTGGTGAGGCGGTCATCAGCGCGGTTTGACTCTGCTCAGCGACCTTGCTGGGAGGTGGCTAGCGACGCCTATCTTCGGTCCCGGCCACGCGGTCCGGCCAAGAAGAGGCGGCGCTAGCCTCGCCTTCCGTCCGAGACTTTCCGCGCTACAAGGGCACAGGCATATAGTTCCATCAGTCGTTTCCGTAATCGGGTTCCGCGAAATCCGCCATGTCGCCCGCGGTCGTGAAGCTGGTCTCGAGGCCGGCCTGTTCTAGGAGTTCATAGGCGTCAAGCACTAGCCGACAGGTCTCGCAGCTGAAGTAGTCGGCTTCCACGGTGACTTCGACCCAGACGTCGAAGTCGTCATCACTGATGCGCTCCACGATCATCTCGTGATCATTATCGTTCTCACCTTCGAGCTTGCCAGTGGCGCCGCAAGCGGGGCAGGTGGCCGTCGTGGCGTACTTGAAACCGGCGTCCATCACGACGGTTCGGCCCCACTCGGCCGCTTGCCTGGCGGTGTGGGTGCCGGAGTCGGCCAGAGCCAGACGCTGACGGGCTCGCTCAAGAAGCATCTCGGTGCGGTGTTCGATGTTCTTGGTGTTGGTCGCAAGATGCTTCTCTGCGACCTGCGACTCCCGATGCCCTAGGAGATCCTCCAGGTCCCGATCCTGTGCATGGACCAAGATCACAGCCTGGGCCCAGAAGCGGGGCCACCAGGCCTCAGGAGGAATCTTGGTGAACGACGCTTCGCCACCGTGCACGTAGTTGTTGCGTGCGCGTGCGATGGCGAGTGCGTGACTATCGCTGAACGGCTTGAATGCCCGGGCGCATCTCTTGAACAGGGTCGACGCGCTGATGGACTCGAACCGAGCGTCGCCAGACGTCAGACCGGCCGCTATTAGGATGTTCGTTCCCTCCTCGCTCGGGACGGCGATCAACAGCGGGGACACCTTCGACAGAGCAGCCTTGCCTAGGAGCTCAAGTGCGAGAGAGGCCCATAGGGCTCGTTCGTCGAAGGTTCGGTAGTCGCCGTCCTCTGTGGCGAGGTTGAGGAACAACTTGGCTTTCAGCCACAGCGCTTCGTGGTCGTAGGTGCTGCTCAACGCGCCGGTCCTCCTCGTAGTGTGATCCGTTCGATGACCCGCTCGGCGGGATCGGTGACTGTGTCGCGCGCGTGTAGGGTCCGCCAGTTGTCGATCACCAAGAGCGTCCCGGCGTCCGACCACTGGTGTCGGTGAGCCTCGTGGCGCGCGGATACAAGGGCGCTCACCAACGCTCGCGCACGCCCATCGCAGGGGCGCATGCATCCCGGGTCGAAGCGGATGCGGCTGTTGGCCATCGCTGGTGCCAGGAAGCGGCCCGGGCCGTCGTCAACGATGAAGACGCCCTGCTGAAACAGCTCGGTCCAGTCTTGGGTGAGCTTCGGCCGCCAGACGAGGGTGGGTGTGGTGCTGGCGGCTTGAGATGCCAGGACAACGAAGGCCGGCGGGTCCTTGTGATGCGCGCAGTCGGTATGCAGCGGTTGGGGCCCTAAGCCGAAGGTTGCGCTAAGAGATCGCACGGGCGCCTGCTCCCGTCGCAGTGGTCGCAGCACGTCGCGATTGTTGCCGCCGCGTCGGTTCGGTACGGCCATCAGCCCCAGCGCACCGGCATCTCGCTGGAAGGTGTCCAAGTCCATTTTGACGGCGCACCAGCCCTGGGCCCGCGCCACATCGAGGGCATTCCGTGCGTCCATGTGCCAAGTCAACCCGAACGTGGGCACGGCCACGGCATGCGACCCGTTCCTAATCACGAGCGTCAGGGGCAAGTACCACGGGTCGTTGCCATTGGCCCACCCGTGGAGAACCGGCATTACCGTCGGCTGGTGAGCATCACAGTTGCGCCCTACTCCGCCGGTTGGCCGGACGCCTTCCGCCGTGAAGCGAACCTGCTTGAGCCGTACCTCTCGCCTTGGTTGAGCGACGGCATGGAGCACATCGGCTCCACCGCCATCCCTGGTCTCGCTGCGAAGCCGGTCCTGGACATGCTTGCCCCAGTCTCGAACCTGCTCGCTGCCCGCGAGGCCATCCCAGCACTCGCGGAACATGGCTACCAGCACGCAGACCACCGGCCCGAGGAGGCCTTGTGGTTCTACAAGCAGGCTGGCGATGACTACGAACTCCGCACGCACCAACTGCACCTGACACGACCCAACAGCCGTCTTCGGCTAGAGCGACTTGGCTTCCGCGACGCGCTGCGGGAGGACGCGTGCCTGCGCGACGACTATGCGGCCCTGAAGAGCGCCCTCTCTAACGCCTCCGACCTGCGCGCGTACACCGACGGGAAGCGGGCCTTCGTGTCACAGGTACTGGCGAGCAGAGGTATCGCCCTCGGGTAGGTGCCTCTCCCTAGGGCGGCTACCCGGCTACTAGCTTCGCCTCATGACTGGCCACCATCCCAGCATCCGAGTCGTGTGCGGCGTCTTGGCGCTCAACGCTGCGGGTGAAGTCCTGCTGATGCGCCGCGCCGACGAAGGAACGTGGGGCCTTCCCGGTGGAGGAGTAGAGCCGGGCGAGACCTGGGAGGCCGCCGCCAAGCGTGAATGCTTAGAGGAGACTGGCTGGACCATGTGTGTGACCGGGGTGCTGGGTGTGTACAGCGACCCCGAGACACAGACGCACATCTACCCAAGTGGCGAGAGCGTCCACTTCGTTGGGGTCGTGTTCACCGCCCTCGCGGAGTTTGCTGGCGAGCGACGGGATGCAGAGGCAAGTGACGTGCGGTTCTTCACGGCGAGCGCCTTGCCCGAGCCGTTATTCGAGCCTGACCGCCCCGTCCTGACCGATTACGTCTCCCGTCGAGCCACGCCGATCATCGGATAGCTGCCGCTCCCCAGCGTGGCTCCGCCGGCACTACCGTCTGCCCCGTGGAGTACCGGATCGCGTCCGCCGACGACGTTCGCGCCATCGCCCTGACGCGCTGGGATGCCACGGCAGAGACGGGCCGGTGGAGCAACGGCGTGACGACTTCGCGGCGGCCTTCGTCAAGTGGGCTGATGAGGTACGGACGACTCACACGGCCTTCGTCGCCGTGGAAGGGGGAACCGTCGTCGGCTCGGCTTGGCTTGCCACGATCCCCCGCGCTCCTGACCCAGGGATGCAACGGCGAGCAAACGGTGATCTGCAGACCGTGTACGTCATCCCCGAGCGGCGGGACACGGGCGTTGGAGCGGCCCTCATCGGGGCGGTGCTCACGCATGGTTGGCAGAAGGGCCTAGTCGCCGTCACGGTCGCGTCCAACAAACGCGCCGCGCCCTTCTACCGGCGGCTCGGCTTCACCGGTGACCCTATGGACTTGCGCTTGGCCGCACCGGAGCAGAGCAGCGAATAGGTGCCGTTCTCCATGGTTGTCTGACCCGAATCGGCAGAGCAGGTAACGACAGTTCTCCGTGGGAGGCAATCGTCCCGGCGGGCTTCAACCCCGTGGGCCGCAGACCAGCGATCGACCAGGGAGAGTGCGGCGTACGCGCGGTGATTGGGGTCAGGGTCTTGGGACTGGCCGCTCACGGTCGTTGCGGTGGCTCGCCGCGGAGGAGGATCTGGGGTGAGTCACTTCCGCTTGCGGGGCCGGGGTGGGCGCCGCCGATGAGAGCTCCGGGACGGCGACGTTCTGCTCCGCGGTGTCCAGGGAGCTCGTGGTGGTGGCGAGCTTGTCTGCTGCGGTGCGCTCTTGGCCGCCGGTCCGCGAGGCATGGTGGGTGGGGGGTAGGCAGCTGGTGCAGGCCGCGATCAGCCGCAGGTCCAGGTTCCGGGCGATATGGCTGTTTGGGAGCGGGGTCCTCGCGGCGAGCCGGGGGAGTTGTGTGGCGACGTCGAAACCGGCGGCCTGGGCGCGCTGGAGGTGGTCGGCGAGCACCTGCCAGTGCGGATCGTCGGTGAGACCGGCGGCGATGCCTTCGCCGAGCTCTGTCCAGCGCCCAGTTGGCGACTCGCCTGGACGGGTAGGAACTGCCGCCGGCGAGGTCGGGTAGTCCGCGACCTTCTCGCTCAAGCGCTGGCGGACAACTCCAGGTTTGTCCGCAGTCCATGCTCCGTGAGCGTCGAACACTTCGTTGAGGGCAGTTTCGGCCGACACGCCGGTGCGGCCGACGATGGTGGTGAGATGCCGTGGCCAGGCGGCCATCGGCAGCGCCGCCACGACGTGGGCCGCTCGGCGGGTGGCGAGCACGGCTCCTTCCACGGTGTTCAGGCGCTCGGCGAACAGCGCGACCCGTGCGTTGAGGAGGGTGTCGGCCAAGTCGGGGGCCTGCTCCAGGGCGCTCCGGAGCGCCGCGGGACCTGCGGTCTGCAGCAGTTCGGCAGGGTCTTTGCCCTTCGGGACCACGAGGTGGCGGGGGTTGTCGCCGCGGGCGGTGAGCTGCCAGAACGCCCGGTGCGCGGCCTGCTGTCCGGCGCGGTCGTTGTCGGTAGCCACGATGACCCCGGGCCGGCCTGGGCCGAGGTAAGGCTGCAGGGCGTCGGCCTGGGCGTCGGTGAACGCGGTCCCCAGTGGCGCGACCCCCACGAACCGACTGTCGCCGGCCAGTGTGACGGCGAGGGCATCCAGGGGTCCTTCTACGAGCACGGGGGTGGAGCCTTCGGCGAGGGCGGTGGCGTTCTCAGCGAGCCCGTACAGCTGATGGCCCTTGGTGAACAGGTCGGTCTGGGGAGTGTTGAGGTACTTCGGGCCAGCGTTGTCCTGCTCGGTCCTGCTGGGGTTGCGGCGCCCGATTCAACCGAGAACCTCCAGGTTGTCCAACCCGTCACGGCCGCTTTCGAGGTTGGCGCTGAGGATGGGGAAGACGAGCCGGTCGCGGAAGCGGTCGATGACCCCTCCGGTGGAGGCGACACTTCCGAGGCCGGCAGCGACGATCTGTTGGTCGGTGGCGCCCTGGCCGCGCAGGTGATCGGTCAGGGCAGTCCAGCTGGCGGGGGCGTAACCGACCCGGAAACGCTCGTCGCCGGTCAGGTCCGTTCCGAGCCGTTCGGTGAGGTAGGCCGGTGCCCACGAGTCGGCGTACCCGGCGGTGAAGAACCGGGCGGCTTGGGTGTTCAGCTCGAGCAGGCAGCTGCGACTGAACGCCGTGGTGTCGGGCCTCGGGTGTACGCGGTCGACCTCGGCGGCGGACTGTCCCGCACCGACCACGCCGACCACCTCGCCTGTGGTGGTGATGGCGTTGATCGAGTCAACAAGGGTGGGGGTGAACTCGTGGTCGGGGAAGGGTGGTTCTTCGGCGTCGTCAGGCTCGACGAGGTTCGCCAACCAGTCCTGCTCCTCGCCGCTGGGGTGGTGCTGACCGAACTGGTCGCGGTCAGTGAGTACCCCGATCCTCCAGATCAGGGCGGTCGCGAGCTCATCGCTGCGCAAGGGTTCGTCGTCCGGGTGGCCGCCGCGCAGCAGGTCGTGGGTGGTACTGAGGAGTTGTTGGGGTTCCCAGCCGCTGCTGCGGGCGTGGCTGACCGCCGCGACCAGCGCCGGCCAGGCCGGGTCGGCCAGCACCTGATGGGCGGCCGCAGTGCCGAGCACGTCGGCCAGCACGGGAGTCCAGTCGGGGCGCAGGGTGTCAGACAGTGAGTGGTGGGTGGCTGTCATTGCGGCGGGGGACAGGTGCCGTGCGAGCCGCCACCACAGGGCGGCGGCGGGTTGCTCGTCGGGCAAGGCCCGCTCGCTGCCGACGGCTCGTGTGAGGTCGTCGATGTTGATGCCGGCGCGGACGGCCCTAGCGAGGCGGTCGGCCAGGACCGGCCAGTACGGGTCGGTGGTGATCCGCGGGTCAATCTGGTTGGCCAGCGGCGCCCAGCGGGCGGTGGCCGCTTTGGGGTCCCCGAGCAGCTTGCTGACACGCAGGTCCAGGGCGCGTTGGGCGCGGGCGTCCGCTGCCGCTGGATGGGGTGGTCCGGTGGGTCGGCGGTCGCCGTCCTCGACCGCGTTCGCGGCTCGCCAGACCGCCAGGTCGACCACGAGTTCGTGGTCGCGGGTGATCAGGCTGCTCGCCCAGGGTGGGGCGCTGGTCGGGGTCCAGGACCAGGCCCTGGCGTGGACCTCCGCGCTGTCGGCTTGGACGTGTTCGGCGCGGTCGCGCAGGTACAGCCCCCATTCGGGGTGGGTGGCCAGGGCGGCGGGGATGGCGGGGAGCCACGGCAGCGGACCCCCGCCGGTACGGCCGCCGCTGGGGTCGGTGTGGGCAGGGTCGGTGTGGGCAGAGTCCAGGCGCCAGTCCAGGACGGCGGCGACGTCCCGGGCGTCGTCGAGGCTGGGTCCGGAGGCCAACGCCCGCGCGAGGCACCGTCCGGGGTTGTGGCCGCCGATGGCCAGCAGTGCCAGGTGCGCGCGCAGCGTCGGGTAGGCCTCGCATCGGGTGAGGCCTTGCACGGCGGTGTCGGCGGCTTGGTCGATCGCGGTGAGCTTGGCGGGGCCGAGGTGGTCTTCGGCGGCGGTGGCCAGGGCGTGGTGGTAGCGGTCGGCGTCGGCATGCAGCCTGGTCGCGGGGTCGGCTAGGGCCCGGCCTTGGCTTGTTGCCGAGACTGGTGAGCCGTCGCGGGCCAGCAGCCGGGTGAGCAGGTCGACCGCGGTCGGGGGCAGCAGCGCGTCGCGGGTGATGACCGAGTGGGGGTCGCCGTCGCCGGCGGTGCTGAGGTAGACGTGGTTGGCGTGCCGGCCGCGGGTCATCGCGACGTACAGCAGCTGGCGGGTCTCGTGTCCGGTTGCGACGGTGTGCGCGACGTCGGCGGTGATGCCTTGGGCGCCGTGCACGGTGGTGGCGTAGCCGAGGCTGACGTGGTCGGCGACGTAGTCGGCGGGCAGCGTGAGGCGCCGCCCGGTCCGTAGGTGCTTGGCGTCCAGTGCGCCGGTTTGGTGGACGGCTTCGACCTGCCAGCGGTCGCCGTTTTTGACCCAGTCGGTGGCGGTGATCGCCAACTTGCGGTTGTTCTTGCGGGTGATGATCGCGTCCCCCGCGCAGACCTGCGTCCCGTCGCCGAGGCTGGTGTGCGGCCCGGTGGGGCCGGGAAGTTGGGTGAGCCGGTCGCTGCGGGCGCGGTTGTTGAGTTCGACCACGAGGTCCCGGGTGGGGGCCAGCATGATCGCGTCGCGTCCGGCGGCCCGATCCGCCGTCCAGGCCGTGTAGGCCTGCTCGGTGACGGTGGTGTTGTCCCCGACGTGCACCCTGCTGTTGTCGATGTAGTAGCCCAGCGCGGCCGGGTCGCCGTCGCGCAGGGCGAGGGAGGCGGCTCCTTCGGCGTGGTTGGGTGCTCCGGTGTCGGGGTGGGTGAAGCGCATGACTTGGGACAGGGTCACGGCTCCGTGGGTGTCGGCGATGTCGCGGAGCACCCCACCGGCGCCGATCGCGGCGAGTTGCTGGTCGTCACCGATCAGCCGGACCGACCCGCCCCGGCCGAGCACGTAGGTGATGGCGGTGGCCAGGTCGGTGGTGCCTGCCATCCCGGCTTCGTCGATCACGACCAAGGTGTCCGGGCCGATGCTCTGCAACCAGTCCGGGACTGGGTTGTCGCTGTTCAGGGAGTGGATCAGCTTGGCGAGGGTGTCGGTGCGGGCGCCGGTCTCGGTCCGCAACACCGCGGCGGCGGCAGCTGAAGGGGCGAGCCCGATGACAGTGCCGCCACGGGTTCCGTCGCTGTCGGTGCTGGTCCAGGACCGGGACAGCACCCGCATGGCGGTGGTCTTGCCCGTCCCGGCCGGGGCGAGCGCGAGTTGCAGGCGCGCTCCGGAACTCGCGAGCTCCCGGACCAGCTGGACTTGGCCGGGGTTGAGGTCGACGCCGTTCGCGCTCGATTCCAGCAGCGCCAGGTCCACCGTGCTGGCCGCCACGACCCGGCCGTCGCGGCGGCCGCCGGCCGCGACGATGGCCTGTTCCGCGGCGACGATCTGCGTCGAGGTGTACAGCGTGGACCCGGCGACGGTGTAGACGGAGCTGCCGTCTGTGCGGCGAAGCAACGCCGGTTCGGGTACCTGCTTTGTGTGTCCGGTGAGGCGTTCGGAGCCTTGCAGTGACATTGACCGGGCCGGCGAGAGCGCCGCCGTGACGACGGCCTCGACTGCCCGGTCGACATCAACCAGGGCGATGCCGGTGGCGCGGGCTTGGCGTTCGGCTTCGGCCCGGACGTGATGGACCTGCCAGGTGGCTCGCGCGGACTGCACCGTGCTCAGCACCAGCGACGTGGTCTGCTCGACCCAGGGGCGGGTGACCTGCTGCCCCGGCGGCGTCTGATCGCGGTGGCGGCCGGGCCCGAGGGCGCCCTGCAGGTAGTCGCTCAGGCTCTGCTCCCCGCCGAGCACGGCCAGGGCCTCGGTACGCCAACTGGCGCGCTGGTCTGCGTAGGAGCGGGGTGCGTGCTTGTTCTGCCGGGTTTCGTTGTTGGCCTGCTGGGCCAGCGCCAGGGCCTCTTTGGGGTTGGGGGGCCGGCCGTAGTCGGTTTGGAACTGCGCGGACAACGCGGCTCGCCGGACGTCGATCGCGGCCCGCCGCGAGGACCATTGCCGGGGCAGTGGTCCGTCGATCCCGACGATCTCCCGGACCGGGCGTTTGCTCGGGTCGGCTCCTGGCCGGTCGGCGAACTGCACTCCGAGCCGGGCGATGAGGAGCGCTTCGACGCGGGTGTTGTACCGCTCGGAGGCGGCGACGCCATTGCGGTACAGCGGCCGACCGTCCAGCGCGAGCCACTGACCGTCCAGGGTTTGGACCTTGTTGGAGATCGCGACGTGGGTGTGCAGGTCCGGATCGCCCGCGCGGGAGTCGCGGTGCGTGAACGCGGCCGCGATCAGGCCTTTCACGTCGACCTGGGCGACCCCGTGACGCCCACGGCGGGTGTACGTGGCGTTCTCTTCCAACCACGTCAGGGTGTCTCGGACCGCGTCGTGATGTGCCTGCTCGATCAGGCGGGCGATCTCTGGGGGGGCGACCGCCCATAACGTCGAAACGCTTTTGACGGGCGAGAACGACAGGTCATAGCCGGCGACCGCTGTGGTGGCTTGCCGGGAGATCCGGGCCAGGTGCCCGGACAGTTCGCGGGCATCCACGGGTTCGCGGCCGTACGTCTCGGTGAACATGGTGCGGGCCAACTCGGTGCGCAGCCGGGCCCGGTCGGCCGCCGGGACCGGGGTGTTGTCTTCCAGGTCGAGGGCGGTGTTGTGGTCCCGGAACGCTCCCGCGCAGCGCCGACTGAACATGTTTGCCTGCTCGTGGATCCGGTACGGCGCCCCCAGCCGGCTGGCTTGATCTATCAGCCACGGATGCGCTCCTGCGGTGGTGGCTGCCCGCTCGATCTGGTCGGCGTTCGGGTGTCGTCCTTCACCGAACAGCGCGACCATCTGCGCCTCGGTGACGTGCTCGCCAACTGGAAAGTCCAGCACGCCGGCAAGGCCACGACCCATCCAGAGTCCGGGGGCCTCGCCATTTTCGCTGTAGTACTCGCCGAGGTTGTCGTAGCCGCGGTTCGTGGCGTCGTGCGCGGCCACCTGGCGCGTCAGGTAGGTGTACCCGTCGCCCGCCGTGAGCTTGTGCACCGTCATCACCCAACTGACGCTAGGAAGCGCTGTCCCGCCCGGGACGTCGACAGCGCTGGAAACGGATAAAACGGACCAGCGTGCAAGAGGTGTGTCACGTCTGAGGGGCCGGGGTGACAGTGCCTGGCGCGTAGGGGATGTGTCGGTGCTCGGGCCGTGCGGACGAGGGCTGGATCTTGCGGTGGGGGTGGGCTCGGAGCTGAGGTAGCCGCTGCGTGAAGCTCGTGTCAGAGGGGCGTGTGACGATCCGGCATCAGATCGGCAATCGGGATGCCGGAGATGAGGGAGAATCGTGATGGCGCGGAACGTGAGCAGGCAGTCAGCGGCGCTGGCCACGGCCAGGGCGCGGCGACGCGAGCTGGACCGGGAGCGCGACTCCCAGGATCTGCAAGTGGAGGAGGCGACTGCTGCGGCGCTGGTGATGCTGCAGCTGCGGGGTGAGGCCCAGACGGCCCTCGAGGTGGCCTCGGCAGCATTGGGAACGTCGCTGCGGACGCTGCTCAAACAGGACGTCAGCGCCGACCGGGCGGCGGCGCTGCTGGAGCTCGACCTCACCGAAGTACGACGCCTAACCAAGCCGGTGGTCCCCAACAACGACAAGCCGGTGCCATCGCCGACCACGGCTCACAATTCCAGGCCAGGTGCGGCCGGGTCGAATGCGAAGGTGTCGGCGGTGCAGGCCCCTGAGGCAGGGAACGATGATGGCGCACGCCGGGCTGGCTGAGCCCAGCCTGCGGCTGCTGCGGGCGGCGGTGGCTGACGGCGGAACCGTGGCGCGCTTCCGGGCGAAGATCGCGGTGGTCCCGGGCTCGGGGTGTGAGTACTGGACGTCGGCGATCTCCGGCCGTGGCCACGGCCGGTTCCGGGTCGGAGAGGTGGCCGGCCGTGACGTGGTGGTGATCGCGCACCGGTTCGCGTGGGCCCTCGAGCACGGCGTCGATGCCCTGGAGCAGGTTCCGGCGCTGGGGCACCGCTGTGACAACCCGCTGGGTCAACGGATCGGGGACGGGCACGTCATGGCGTCCAGCCATTGGCTCAACCGGCGGGAGTGGGCGCTGCGTCGTCACACGATCGGCGGGACGCTGCGCGACACGCGAGGAGCACGCGGCCGGACCGGGGCGCTGCGCGACGCGGTTCGTCGCGAACCCACAGCCCTCAGCCTGGCCGCCGCGGAGACTCTTGGCGCGGGTTTCGACTCCGCGCAACTGCCGCTGTGGGATGAGCCGCTGTCCTTCTGCGAGATCGCGCAGATGAAGGACGCTGGATGAGGGGCTGGACCACAGTGTCGCCACGACCTCTGCCTGAGCCGTCAGGATGCGGTACCGGGCGGAACTCGTGCCGGGCGAGTTTGTCCGACGCCCTCCATGGCGACGGGGTTGGGTCCGACGAGCTTGCGCTCGAGCAGCCGCCTTCGGGTCTGGCCCTTGACCTGCGGCTGACGGGCACGCGCAAGTCTGCTTCTGGTAATCGCCGTTCTGGCGGTCACTGTGATGGAGAGCGGTCGTTCAAGCTTTTCCCGCGGCGGAGCCCGACCGGCGTCGCGGCACGTCAGAGTGTCGGGTGCGACTGCATGGCTATGCACTGAACCGGGCGCTCTCTCCGCGGCATGAGCGGGCGTCACTTGCTGGTTGCAGCGGTGGGCGCCTTGGCGGCCGCATACTGGCTGCGTGAGCGGCTTGATCGATCCGGATGTGGACTTCGCTGCGCATTACCAGAACGGCGGCGACCCTGACCGGACTTCCGAAGATGATGGGCACACACGGGCTTGATCGTCTGTATCGCCGCAGGTCAGGGGCCTGTGGGGTCTCCGGAACGCGATTTTCTGTAGGCACACGACTTGTGGCGTGTCGCTCGACAGG
>JAABUT010001792.1_pt1 | contig 22973 bp, 20 predicted proteins | sample 5559281 | NCBI WGS metagenome assembly JAABUT01 (sample SAMN10711880, study PRJNA513359) | rock metagenome | isolation source: Antarctica rocks | place: Antarctica: Victoria Land, Ricker Hills nord | collected 2016-01-04
GTCGTCGGGGGCGTGAGTCGGGGTGCTTGCGGCGACGATGGCGCACGCTCCTCGGTGCGAGACGGCAGGGGCTCGACGGGCGGATCAGAACGGGCACGGCCCGGAAAGCACGCTATACCGCGCTTCCCGGGCCGTGGGGCCGTTCGGTCGATCAGGTGGTGATCACGGTGTCGTGGGAACCTTGATTGCGCCGCTGATGATCTTCTTCTTGTAGTCCTCGATCTTCGCCTGGAACGCCTTGATCGCGGGGTTGGACGTCGCGTAGCCGACGCCGTTGTCCTTGAGGCTGAACCGGGTGAAGCCGGCCTTGAACTGGCCCTTCGAGTCGGCCTGGATGAAGTCGGCGACCGCGGTGTCGACACCCTTCAGCGCCGAGGTGAGGATCAGCGATTTCTGGTCTGCCGCGGCCGTCTGGTACTGGTCGGAGTCGACGCCGATGGCCAGCTTCTTCTTCTCGACCGCGGCCTTGAACAGGCCGCCGCCCGAGCCGCCGGCCGCGTGGTAGACGACTGCCGCGCCGTTGTCGTACTGGCCTTCGGCGATGGTCTTGGCCTTGGCCGGGTCGTTGAATCCGGAGAAGTCAGGGGCCTGCGAGATGTAGTTGACCGCTACCTTGATCTTCGGGTCGACCGCGTGCACACCGGCGGTGTAGCCGGCCTGGAACTTCTGGATCAGCGGGGTCTGCACGCCGCCGATGAAGCCGACGGGCTTGCCCTTACCGGCCAGCGCGGCCGCGACGCCGACGAGGTAGGAGCTCTCGTTCTCGCTGAACACCAGGCCCTCGACGTTGGACGCTTTGATGCTGTTGTCGTCGACGATGGCGAAGTGCACCTTCGGGAACTTCGGCGCGACCTGGCCGAGTGACTTTGCGTAGGCGAAACCGACCCCGATGATCGGGTTGTAACCGGCCTTCGCAAGCAGCGTCAGGCGCTCGGCCTTCTGCGCGTCGCTCTCGCCCTGCACCGCGGACAGTTCCTTGGTCTGGATCTTCAGGCTCGCCTTCGCCTTCGCCAGGCCGGCTGCGGCGAGGTCGTTGAACGACTTGTCACCGCGGCCGCCGACGTCGTAGGCCAGGCCGACCTTCACGACCTTGCTCGGTGCGGCTTTGCTGCCGCCCGAACTGGGGTTGCCCCCGGCGCCGGTCGACTTGCCGCCACCACCGCTGCTGCCACAGGCTGCCAGCGCGAGCGATGCACTCAGCGCCACCACCCCGACCTTCATTCCACGCAGACCGCGCAAGACCGATCCCCTCAATTCCATGTGTCCCGTGGTGCACCCAGCCGGGGTGTCTCCCCGGCACCCGGTGCACCAGGCTGATCCCAGCACCGTAATCCCTGGCCCGGGCGCGGCGTAACCACCCGCGCCGACGAAACCAGATCGTTGCGGGTGGCCTACGCGGCGATGCCCAGGACGAAGGGGTAGACGGCGCTCGCACCGGCCTGGCGCAGCAGGCGGCCCACCACCGTGAGCGTCCAGCCGCTGTCGGTGAGGTCGTCCACCAGCAGCACCCGGTGCCCGGCCACCTGCTCGGCCAGCGCAGGTGGCAGCTCGAAGGCGCCCCACACATCACGCAGTCGCAGCGCGCTGTTCGAGCGGCCCGTAGAGGACTGGCCGCGGTGCGGCACCGCACCGAGGTCCGGCAGCCGGCCGATCTCGGCGATGCGGGCGGCGATGTCGGCAACCAGCTGCGGCCGCCGGTTCGAGCCGACGTGCACGACGGCCTCGGGGCGCTGCGCCCAATCCCACACGGCGAGCACGCGCACCGTCGCCTGCACCAGTTCGTCGGGCACCGGGCCGTCCGTAGCCCCCTCGGCCAGCACCGCGCGCACCCGCTGCCCGAGGCCGAGGTCGGTGAACCGGGCGATCGCGCGCCCAGCCTCGGCCTGCTCATCGGGCTTGATCTTGCCGCGGATGTCGATTCCGAGGTTGGGCATGGCGGTGGGCCACATGCGGCGCGGGTCGAACGGCACGCCCGGGCGCTCCAGCCGGTCGGCGGCGCCGCTGACAGCTTGCGCGGACGTGTCGACGGGCAGCGTCAGCCCGCCACAGTTGTCGCAGCGCCCGCAATCGGCGGCCTGCGGGTCGTCGAGCTGCTCGCGCAGGAACCGCAGCCGGCACCCGGACGTGGCGATGTAGTCGCGCATCGCCTGCTGCTCGGCGTGGCGCACCTGCGCGACGCGCGCGTACCGCTCGCCGTCGTACACCCACTCCTGGCCCGTCGCGATCCACCCCCGCCCGACCCGCCGCGCGGCGCCGTCGACGTCCAGCACTTTGAGCATCGCCTCGAGCCGTGAGCGCGACAGGTCGACCTGCGTCTCGAGGACGGCGGTGCTGATCGGCGTCTCGTTCAGCGCCGCAAGCGCCGCGCGTACCTGCCGCTCGGCGGGGAACCCGACCGAGGCGAAGTAGTCCCAGATGGCCTCGTCCTCGGGCCCGGGCAGCAGGATCACCTGGGCGCGCTCGACGCCGCGCCCGGCACGCCCGACCTGTTGGTAGTAGGAGATCGGCGACGACGGCGCGCCGAAGTGGATGACGAACCCGAGGTCGGGCTTGTCGAAACCCATCCCCAACGCGGACGTGGCGACCAGCGCCTTGACCCGGTTGTTCAGCAGGTCGTCCTCGGCGGCCAGCCGCTCGCCCTGCTCCGTCTGCCCCGAGTACGCCGCCACCGCGAAGCCACGACCCCGCAGGTAGTCGGCGACGTCCTGCGAGGCGGCGACGGTAAGGGTGTAGATGATGCCCGAGCCCGGCAGCTCGGCTAGGTGATCGGCGAGCCACGCCAGCCGGTGCGCGGTGTCCGGCAGCGACAGGACGCCGAGATGCAGCGACTCGCGGTCGAGGCTGCCGCGCAGCACCAGCACGTCATCGCCGGCGCGTCCCAGGCCGAGCACATCCGCGACGTCGTCGACCACCCGGGTGTTCGCCGTCGCCGTCGTGGCCAGCACCGGGATGCCCTGCGGTAGCTCGGGCAGCAGCGTGCGAAGCCGTCGGAAGTCTGGACGGAAATCGTGGCCCCAGTCACTGATGCAGTGCGCCTCGTCGACGACCAGCAGCCCGCACGTCGCGGCCAGTTGCGGCATGACGTTGTCGCGGAACTCCGGGTTGTTCAGCCGCTCCGGCGAGAGCAACAGCACGTCGACCTCGCCGCGCGCGACTTCGTCGTAGGTGCGCCGCCACTCGTCGACGTTCGTAGAGTTGATCGTGACCGCCCGGATGCCAGCACGCTGGGCCGCGGCGATCTGGTTACGCATCAGGGCCAGCAGCGGCGACACGATCACCGTGGGCCCGGACCCAGCCGCGCGCAGCAGCGCGGTGGCGACGAAGTAGACGGCCGACTTGCCCCAGCCGGTGCGCTGCACGACGAGCGCGCGGCGGCGATCGGCCACCAGCGCCTCGATGGCCGTCCACTGATCGGCGCGCAGCACCGCCCCAGGGCCGGCCAGCGCACCCAGATGGGCCTGCGCCTGCTCACGCAGTACGGTGCGGTCGGCCAGCTCGGTCACGTCGCCTGTCTAGCAGCCGGCACCGACGCATTGCCCGACGCGCCCACCCCGTTGCCGAGTGCGACGCCGCGTTCCACCTACCCTCAGCGAGTGCGATTCCGGGCATCCTGTGCTGCGCTGACGATCCTGCTCGTCGGCGTGATCGCGGCGCCCGGCGCGCTGGCCGCACCCAGCCCTAGCCCGAGCCCCACACCGGGCATCAGCCTGCACTCCGTCCCGCCCCCGGCCCCCAGGCCGACCGACGGCGGAAACTCCCCCGCCCTGCCCGACCCGCACCCACCGCTCGGCGGACGAGGCCCGGACGGCGAGCCTGTCGGCGGCGCCCGGCTGCTGCACCGCGCGTCGGTCCTGCCGGCCAAGGTCGCGGCTTTGCCGCCCGATCTCACCGCGCGCGCCTTCGTGCTGGCCGATCTCGACACCGGCGACATCCTGGCCGCCCGCGACCCGCACGGGCGCTACCAGCCGGCCAGCATCCAGAAGGTGCTCACCGCGGTGACGCTGTTGCCCCTGCTGGCGGGCAACCGCACCGTCATCGCCAGCCGGGCGGCCGCGCAGACCGAGGGCTCGCACGCCGGGCTCGTCGCAGGCGGCCGTTACACCGTCGATGAGCTCTTTCGCGGGCTGCTTCTGGTCTCCGGCAACGACACCGCCGAGGCGCTGGCCGAGGCGGCCGGCGGGCGCGCCAAGACCGTCGCGCTGATGAACGCCACCGCGCAGCGACTGCGCGCCTACGACACCTTCGTGCAGACCCCGTCCGGACTCGACGGCTGGCAGCAGTTGACCAGCGCCTACGACATGACGCTGTTCCTGCGCGCAGCGCTCGACGAGCCGCGCTTCGCCGCGTACGACACCACGATCAAGACGTCGCTGCCGGCCCAACACGCCGCGGGCTTCGGCCGCGTGCCGCTGTACAACCAGAACGTCCAGTTCCTGCGCACGGTCAAGGGTGCGTTGGTGGCCAAGACCGGCTTCACCGACGCCGCACAGCACACGTTCGTCGGCGCGATCGAACGCGGCGGACACCGTTATGGCGTCGTCCTGATGCGCGCCCAGCGTTACCCCGACGACCAATGGGTGCAAGCCACCAAACTCGTGAACTGGGGACTGAAGCTGCCCAAGGGCACCCGGCCCGTCGGCCGACTGGCCGCGCCGACAGGCACGGCATCCGACGCCACGGTCACCGGGACCGAGCGTCCTTCCGGCAGCGCGACGCCGGGTGCACCGGGCTCGGGCGACTCCGGCTCCGGCTCCGGCTCCACCGGGCTGCGGATCCTGCTGGTCGTCGCCCTGTTCGGCGGGATGTATTTCTTGACCCAGCGGCTGCGCCGACCCCCCGCCGAGTAGCCGTCCGGCACCGCAGCCGGAGTAACGTGGCAAGCGTTCGGGTCCACGTCGCGCATCGGGTACATCTCGGCTGCCGGGATCGGAAGAGTGTCGATCATGCCGGTACGTCCGGTGCAGTCAGGTTGTTCCATGAGCACTACGTTGATCATCCCCGATTCCGCCGTCCCGGCCGACGTCGCGCTCGAGGCGCTGCTGTGCGACATGTGCCCGCACGAGCTCGATAAGCACGACCCGATCTCCCTGCGCTTCTGCCTGGCCACGTCCGCCGGAACGCTCCGTCGCGGCTGCATCTGCTCCGCAGGCTGACCACTCGTGGGCCTTAGCGGGCAGGTAGCCCTGGCGGCTGCGTTGGCGTTGCTGGCGTCGCTGGCCTTCGCGGTCGCGACAGTCGCCCAGCAGCGTGCTGCGCAGCGGTCCTCCGACGGTGAGGCCCGGCGGTTCGGGTTCGTCGGGCAGCTGCTGCGCAGGCCGCAGTGGTGGGCCGGAACCATGGGCAACGGTCTCGGTTACGCGGTTCAGGCGGTCGCTCTCGGCCTCGGATCGCTGTTGATCGTCGAACCCATCCTCGTGACGTCGCTGCTGTTCGCGCTGCCGCTGGGCGCCCGGTTGAGCCATCAGCGTCTCCCGCGAGCGATGTGGGCGTGGGCAGTCGTGCTTGCCGCATCGCTCGGGGTGTTCGTCATCCTCGGCAAGCCGAGTCTCGGCATCAGCCACGCGTCAGCCACCGGTTGGCTCGTCGTGTCCGCGATCGGCGTGCCGATCCTGGTGATCTGCCTCGTCGTCGCGCAGCCACGCTCGGGCACCCCGCGCGCTGCCCTGCTGGCCGTGGCGGTCGGCCTGCTCGCCGGCGTCCTCGCCGTGTTGACCAAGGCCGTGGCCGCCACCGCTGGGCACGGCATCGTGGCGGTGCTGAGTTCTGCCGACCTCTATGCGCTGATCGCCGTGGGAGCGGCGGGCATCTACCTGCAGCAGCTCGCCTTCCAGGCAGGGGCGTTGCAGGCGTCGCTACCTGTTATCGCGGTGCTCGAGCCGATGGTCGCCGCCGGCCTCGGCCTGACCCTGCTGCACGAGAATCTGCAGGCCAGCGGCTTTGCGCTGGCCGCTCTCATCGTCGCCGCGCTCGCGATGACGCTCGCCACCGTCGCGCTCGCCCGCGGTACCGCCCGTTCGCAGGCACCGGCACCGGTACCGGCCGCAGTGCCGGCCGAGCTATCGGTCGCCGCCTGAGTCGTAGCGGCTTCCGGCGCGCGGACGGGTGGCCGCCCACGTCGCGACCGCGCCCGCGACGGCCCCCGCCCCGACCAGCGTCGCGCCTACCGTCGCGGGCCGCACCGCGGACTGTTCCGCATCGCCGCGCCGTGCATCGTCGGCCATCGCCGGCGGCTCGATGATCAGGACGCGGTTCGCCGCTCGGCGTGCGGAATTGGCCGTCGCGATCCACGCACACGAGAACAGCATCCAGCGGGCGACGAGTTGGATCCAGATCAGCACCGCGATGATGCCCGCGAACGGCCCAGCGGTCGGGCTACCGGCGGTCTTCGCGATCGTGTACGTCCCGACGATCTTGAGGATCTCGAAGCCCACGGCCGCGAGCAGGGCACCCTTGAGTGCCACCTTCTTCTCGACGTCGGCCTGCGGCAGTTTGACCAGCAGCCACCAGAAGATGATCATGTCTCCGGCGACGGCGACCGCGATGCCGAGCACCTTGAGCAGCAGCGTGAAGCCGGGCAGCTTGTCGAGCGACAGCGCCACCAGGATCTGGTGGGTGAGCGAGGTACCTACGACGGTGAGAGCGAGCGACACGACGATCCCGAGGCCCAACCCGGCCAGCACGAGCAGGTTCGTCACCTTCGACATGACGAAGTTCTGCTTCGCCGGGCGGCGTCCCCATACGCCGTCGATGGCCTCCCGCAGGTTGCCGATCCAGCCCAGCCCGGTGAGCAGCACGCCGGCCAGACCGATGACGCCGACGCCTGCGCGCTTGTCGATCGCGGTCTGCAGCGACGACTTCAGCGTGTCACCGAACCCGCCGGGCGCCTTGTCGGTGATATGCGCGAACAGATCCTGCTGGGCGGCCGGATGAGCGTGCAGGACGAAGCCGGTCACCGACACGGCGAGCAGCAGCAACGGGAAGAGCGCGAGGAAGCTGAAGTAGGTGATCGCCGCGGCGTACTGGTTGCCGTTGTTGCGCCCGAGCAGCTCCCAGGCCGACAGCACGTGCCGCAGCCAGGTGTAGCGGCGCTGCAGCGCAGCCCACTTGCCCGTAGCGCGCTGCTTCGCACCGGCAACCGCGCCGGCACTCTCCTGGCTCGAAGGGTCCTCAGTCATGTGCTGGGCATACCCGCGCCCGCCGGGTCACGCACCGCCGAGCGGAAACTCCGAGCGCCGGCACCAGCTGCCACCGGCGTCGCGCGCGAACAGCACGATCCGCTCGACGGTGAAGCGGGCGACGAAGCCGGCCAAGCTGTCGTAAGCCTCGTCCAGCGCGGTGTCGGGGATCTCCTGCGCCACCGTCACGTGCGGGTGGTACGGAAACTCGAGATCGCGGTCCAGCGGGCCGCAGCGGATCGCGCGCTCGAGCAGCTCGCAGTCCGACACCCCGGTGGCCACCTGGATGAACACCACCGGCGAGAGGGGACGGAAGGTACCCGTCCCGGCCAGGTGCATGACGAACGGTGCATGCGCCGCGGCCGCGGCGCGCAGATGCCGTTCGGCGTCGTCCATGGTGTCGGCGGGCACTGGTGTCGGCGGCAGCAACGTCACGTGCGGAAAGACCAGCTCGGCTGCCGGGTCGCCGACGTGCCGCCGCCACGTCACCAGCACGCTCGAGTGCGGTTCGGGGATCGCGATCGCGACCCCCAGCATCATGTCCTTCACAGAACTGTGGGCGCGACGAGACCGACGCGGTCGTAGGCCGCTCGCACGGATTCGCGCGCAACCGCGCCCGCCCGTTCCGCGCCGCGGGCCAGGATGCGGCCGAGCTCGGCGCGGTCGTCGAGCAGCTCGGTGGTGCGCTTGGCGAACGGCTCGGCGAACGCGGTGACCGCCTCGGCGACCGCCGCTTTGAGCGTGCCGTAACCCTGTCCCGCGAACTCGGCCTCGACGTCTCTCACCGAGCGGTCGGTGATTGCCGCGTGGATCGCGAGCAGGTTCGACACCCCGGGCTTGTGCTCGGGGTCGAAGCGGATCTCCCCGTCGTTGTCGGTGACGGCGCGCTTGAGCTTCCTGGCGGTGACGGCCGGGTCGTCGAGCAGGTTCACCGTGCCGGCGTCGGGCAGCGACTTGCTCATCTTCGCGGAGGGATCCTGCAGGTCGACGATCTTCGCAGTGCCGGGAAGGATGTACGGCTCGGGCACCACGAACGTGTCGCCGTAATGCGAGTTGAAGCGCTGCGCGAGGGTGCGGGTGAGCTCGAGGTGCTGGCGCTGGTCCTCACCCACCGGCACGTAGTTCGTCTGGTACAGCAGGATGTCGGCCACCTGCAGGATCGGGTAGGTGAACAGGCCGACGGTCACGCGATCGCCGCCCTGCCGGGCGGACTTGTCCTTGAATTGCGTCATCCGCCCGGCCTCGCCGTACCCGGTCAGGCACTCCATCACCCACGAGAGTTGGGTGTGCCCGGGCACGTGGCTCTGCAGGAACAGCGCGCACCGGTCGGGGTCGAGCCCGGCGGCGAGCAGTTGCGCAGCCGACACGAGGGTGCGTTCGCGCAATTCCTCGCGGGACGGCGGATTCATCGACAGTGCGTGCAGGTCGACGACGCAGTAGAACGCGTCGTGCCCGTCCTGCAGCGCCACCCACTGCTTGACCGCGCCGAGGTAGTTGCCGAGGTGGAACGAGCCCGCGGTGGGCTGGATCCCGGAAAGCACGCGCGGTGCCGGCGCAGGGGTGGCAGTCATGATGCTTCGATTGTTCCACTGGACGCGTCGCCGTCGCCGGGGGTCTGCGCGGGGTCGGTCGTCAGTCGTACCCGGGCAATGCGCCGCCCGTCCATGCGCACCACGGCCAGCCGGACGCCGTCGCGCACCACCTCGTCCCCGGCCTTCGGCAGCCGACCGAGCACCGCCATCAAGTAACCGGCGACGGTCGAGTACGGCCCCTCTGTCAGGTCCACGCCGCAGATTTCGGCGACGTCGTCGAGATTCAGGGTGCCGTCGATCTCGACCTCGCCGCCGGGCAGCCGCCGTGCGGACGACGCGTTGCTGTCGATCGGGTCGTACTCGTCGCGGATGTCGCCGATGACCTCCTCGATGAGGTCCTCGAGCGTGACGATGCCGTCCGTCCCGCCGTACTCGTCCACCACGATGGCCAGGTGGTCGCCCTCGGCCCGCATGTGCGACATCGCAGCCAGCACGTGCACGCTGCCCGGCAGCGCCTTCACCTGGCGCGCGACGCTGGCCACGGTGCTGTCGCGCTCGTGCCGGGTGCTCGGCAGCATGAGGTCACGGATGTGCACGAAACCCAGCACGTCGTCGTGCCCGCGCCCGACGACCGGATACCGCGAATGGGGCGACTCGGCGGCCACCTTCGCGGCGCGGCTGACTGTCATGGCGCCGTCGAGGAAGGTGACGCCGGTGCGCGGCACCATCACCTCGTCGATCGCGCGCTCGCCGGCCGCGAAGACCTCGTCGATCAGGCGGCGTTCGTCGGTGCCGAGCGATTCGTGTGCCGCGACCAGGCCGCGCAACTCCTCCTCGCTGATCGGTTCGCGAGCGGCGGACGGATCGCCGCCGAGCAGGCGCACGACGCCGTTCGTCGACTTGGACAGCAGCCAGATCAGCGGGCGGAAGAATCCGGCGAGCCGGTTAAGGGGCAATGCGAAGAAACTTGCCGCCTTCTCCGCGCGCTGCAGGCCGAGGCGCTTGGGTGCGAGCTCGCCGACCACCAGGGTGACGAACGAGATGATCAACGTGACGCCGACGATGCCGGTGGCGCCGGCGAGACCGTCGCTCCAACCGTGCTCGACGAGAAATCGCTTGGCCTGGTCGGACAACGTGACCGCGCCGTACGCGCTGGACAGCAGCGCTGTGGACGTGACGCCGATCTGGACGGTGGCGAGGAACCGGTTGGGATCGGCGGTCAGCCGCTGCAGCGCGGCGCCGCTGCGGCCGTTCTCGGCGAGGGCACGCAGCTGGCTCTCCCGCAAGGACACCAGCGCGATCTCGGCTGCGACGAACACGCCTTCGATGACGATCAGCAACAAGACGATGCCGATGTCGAGCAGCGTCTTGCCGGGCACAGCGTGAGTGTAGGAGACGGCCTGCTGCCGCTACCGACCGATCAGGCGGACGCGGCGCGCGGGGCGCCGCGGCGCGCCACCGGACGGGTGAGTGCGGGCGCCACCGGAGTTACCGGGGCCAGTGGGGGAAGCGGGGAAATGGACGCGGCGGGCTGGCTGCCGCGCAGCAGTACCTTCGCGACGAAGTTCGGGTCGTCGGTCATCGGGACGTGCCCGACACCGCGCATCATCAGGTGCTCGCCGTGCGGCAGGAGCTGCTTGGCGCGGGTCGCCTGCCAGGGCGGCAGAACGAGGTCGCGAGCCGCCCACGCGATCGTCACCGGCACGTCGGGCGGGATTTCCCGGTTGAACGGCTCGGCGGCCTCCAGCAACGCACGCAGCGCCGGCCGGGCGTAGCGGAAGGCACGCGCGTCCCCGATGGCCTGGTCTGCCGAGACCCGCGACGGGCGGGCGCACAGCAGCCCGTACATCACCTGACGGCCGGCCCGGGTGCGGGCGAAGGACTCCGAACGATCACCCAGGCGCTCGCTGAGCGCGTAGAAGCGCAGGAAGATCTGCTTGGTGTAGGCGAACTGCGCCTTGGTACGCCAGAAGCCGGCGGGCGAGAGCGCAGTGACACTGCGGGCGTCGCCCTCGGCACCTGCGATCAGCGCGACCAGGCCGCCGAGGGAGTTGCCGGCGATGTGCGGGCGTTCGAGATCCTGATCGACGAGGAACTGCTTGAACTGCTCGCGCAGCACGTCCTCGACCCGGCGGCCGTTCGTGACCAGCGGGGGCGACTGCCCGTGTCCGGGTAGATCGACGAGGATGACCTCGCGCTGTTCGGCGAGGCTGTCGAGCACCGGGTACCAGGCCTGCCGCCGATGGGTGACGCCGTGCACGAGGACCAATGGCTCGCCGGAACCGTGCCGCTCGAATGCAAGCATTGGTGCCTCCCTGATGCGGGCGACAGACGTCGTCCGGACATCCGGACGTTACCCAGGCGCAACGTGATCCTCCGTGACCGCCATCACAATTCGACAGACTGTTACACATATCTTGCGGACGCCGCGGGCTCGGTGCCGGTTGCGGGTCAGTTGATGCGCGCCAGTAGGCCGTTGAGGGTCTTGCTCGGGCGCATAGCTGCGCGCACCTTCGCCGGGTCCGGCTGGTAGTAGCCGCCGATGTCGACCGGCGATCCCTGCACGGCGTTCAACTCGGCCACGATGGTGTCCTCGCTGCCCGCCAGCCCGGCTGCGACCGGGGCGAAGGCCGCGGCCAGGTCTGCGTCGTCGGTCTGCTGCGCGAGCTGCGTCGCCCAGTACAGCGCGAGGTAGAAGTGGCTGCCGCGGTTGTCGAGTTCCCCGGCCTTGCGCGAGGGTGAGCGGTCTTGCTCGAGGAATGTCGCGGTCGCGCGCTCGAGCGCCACGCCGAGCACTGTGGCCTTCGCGTTGCCGGTCGTGTCGGCGAACTTTTCCAGCGACTCCGCGAGCGCGAGGAACTCGCCCAGGGAGTCCCAGCGCAGATGGTTTTCCATGGTGAACTGCGCGACGTGCTTCGGGGCCGAGCCGCCGGCACCAGTCTCGAACAGCCCGCCGCCGTGCATCAGCGGCACGATCGAGAGCATCTTCGCGCTGGTACCGAGTTCGAGGATCGGGAAGAGGTCGGTCAGGTAGTCGCGCAGGACGTTGCCGGTGACCGAGATCGTGTCCTCGCCGGCGCGCGCACGCTCGAGCGTGAAGCGGGTCGCCGCGCCGACATCGAGGATCTCGATCTGCAGGCCGTCGGTGTCCAGCCTCGCCAATGCCGGACGGACCTTTTTCAGCACTTCGGCGTCGTGGGCGCGCGTCTCGTCCAGCCAGAAGACCGCCGGTGCGCCGGTGACGCGGGCCCGCTCGACCGCGAGCTCCACCCAGTTCTGGATCGCCGCGTCCTTGGTCTGGCACATGCGCCAGATGTCGCCGGCCTCGACGTCGTGCTCCAGCAGGGTCGTGCCGGACCGATCGACCACACGGACGATCCCCGCTGAACCGATCTCGAACGTCTTGTCGTGCGAGCCGTACTCCTCGGCCTGCTGGGCCATCAGCCCGACGTTCGGTGTCGTGCCCATGGTCGACGGATCGAAAGCACCGTGCACGCGGCAGTGCTCGACGGTCTCGGCGTAGAGCGGGGCGTAGCAGGAGTCCGGGATGACGAACTTCGTGTCCTGCAGCTCGCCGTCGGGATTCCACATCTTGCCGGAGGTGCGGATGGCCGCGGGCATCGACGCGTCGATGATGATGTCGCTGGGCACATGCAGGTTGGTGATGCCGCGGTCTGAGTCGACCATTGCGATCGGCGGCCCGACGGCGAGGGCCGCGTCCACCGCGTCCTTGGCCTCCGGGTGCGCGCGCAGCAGCGAGCCCAGCCCGTCGTCCGGGTCGGCGTCGGAGTACGAGTCGAAAACATCACCGACGACCGCGCGCACTGCGTGCCCGAAGATGATCGGGTCCGAGACCTTCATCATCGTGGCCTTGAGGTGAACGGAGAACAGGACGCCCTGGTCCTTCGCCTGCGCCACCTGGGCGCGCAGGAACATGTCGAGTGCGGTGCGGCGCATGACCGACGCGTCCAGCACCTCACCGTCGACCACAGGGGTCTGCTCCTTCAACACGGTGATCTCGCCGCTGCCGGACACGTGCTCGATGCGCACGACGTCGGCGGCCGCAACCGTCGCCGACCGCTCGGTGGAGCGGAAGTCGCCCTCGCTCATCGTCGACACGTGCGAGTTCGAGTCCGGCGACCACGCACCCATCGAATGCGGGTGCTTCTTCGCGTAGGCCTTCACCGAAGCCGGGGCGCGGCGATCGGAGTTGCCCTCGCGCAGCACCGGGTTGACCGCCGAGCCCTTGACCTTGTCGTAACGGGCGCGGACATCGCGTTCCTCATCGGTGGCCGGGTTCTCCGGGTAGGGCGGCAGGTCGTAGCCGTGCTCGCGTAGTTCGGCGGCGGCTGCCTTGAGCTGCGGCACGGACGCGCTGATGTTCGGCAGCTTGATGATGTTCGCCTGGGGCGTGGCGGCCAGCTCACCCAGTTCGGCCAGCGCGTCCGTCACCTGCTGCTCGGGCTTGAGCTGGTCCGGGAACTGCGCCAGGATGCGCCCGGCAAGGGAGAGATCACGCAGCTCGAATTCGACGCCCGCCGCCGCCGCGAACGCCTCGACTATCGGCAGCAGCGAATGGGTGGCGAGCGCGGGCGCCTCGTCGGTCTGCGTGTAGACGATCTTGGCCATGCCTATATTCAACTCGATGGAGTGTTCCTACCGCCCACCGGTAGTAAGTGGCATCTACCTCGCCGGCGGGGTCGCCACCATCCACCGTGCCGCGGCGTGATCGAGTGGAGACTTCCTACCGCGTGCGGACAGGAATCTTCCACGCTGTGCGCGGCATACTTACCCTGGACGAATGCTGATCCACCCGTGGGACGCCGGCCAGGACGAAGGCCAGTGGGTCGAGTTCGTTCGGGCGCAGGGCTTCGGCCATCTCGTCGCCGGCGGCCGCAACCGTGACGTGCCGATCGTCGTCCCCACGCAGTTCACGCTCGACTCCGCGGACCTGGTGCTGCTGCACCTGGCCCGGCCCAACCCGATCTGGCGGGCGATCGAGGAGAACCCGAGCGTGCTGCTCAGCGTCGCGGGTGACTGGGCCTACGTTCCGGCGGCCTGGAAGGCGATCGGCGACGAGGACCCGCGGCTGGGCGTACCCACCACCTACTATGCGGCCGTGCAGCTGGTCGCCGACGCCGCCATCGTCGATGACGCGGCTGCCAAGGCGGTGATCCTGCGTGCGCAGCTGGCCACGAACGAGCCCGGCAGCGGCGCCGCCGACCCGATCGAGCACGGCCGCACGCTCAACGGCATCCGCGGTTTGCGCCTGGCCGTGCGCGAGGTGCGGGCGAAGTTCAAGTACGGCGGCAATGTCGATGATGAGCACCGCGCGGCCGTGGCAGCACACCTAGCCGAGCGGGCCGCGCCGGGCGACCCGGCGGCGCTCACCCACCTGCGCCGCCGCGCCCGTACCCAGTTGCCTACCTAGTCGCCGCCGAGTCCTGCCCGGACAGCTTCGCCAGCTCCGCCTCGACCCACTGCTCGTGCTCCTGCTCCTGCCGGCGCGCACGCTTCGGGCTCCAGAAACCGGTGAGCAGGAAGATCAACGGGATGAACACGATCTCGCCACCGATGGCAATCCAGAAGTAGTGCTGCCACTGCTTCGGGGACCGTTCGGCGGCGTCCGCCGCCTTGCCCAGCAGCGCCGCCTCGCTCGGCGAGATGTTCGCGCCCAACGCCTTGAGGTTTGCCTCGGCGGCGAGGATCGGTTTGGTGTACTTCTGCGCGGTCAGCAGCTGGTCGACGGGGATGGACGCGAGTTCCTTCAGCCGCTGCGCGGCCTGCGCCGGGGTCACCTTGAGCTTGGTGGCGATCTCGCCGATCGCCTTCCCGATCGCCGCGGTGTCGGTCTTGTTCAGCACCAGTTTCGTCTGTGTCGCCGGGTCGATCGCTGCGGCAGTGCCGGCGAGGTTCGGGTGCTGCGCGCCGAGGGTCGCGACCGTCGTCACGTCCTTGACCGGGATGCCGGTGATCTCGCTGATCGCCTTGACTCCCGCGGCCTGGTCCTTCGGATCCTTGGCAAGTGCTGCCGCCGTCGCCTTGTCGATCTTCTGTGCCGTGGCGATCTCTTTCGGGTGCGCGGCGGCGATCGCCTGTGCCTGCGGCCCTTCTTCGACGAGTGTCGACACCGTGTTCACCACGTGCGGGACGATGAAGACCGACACCGCGATGACGATGCGGATGACCAGGCCCCACACCGCGAGGCCCGTCGCCGCAAGGGCCGGATTGCGCTTCTCCACGGTCTCGGTGAAGCTCGCCATCCACGGCGCGTATGCCGTTCCCAGGAACATACTCAGCAGCACGAGCAGCACGACGAACGTGGCGTAGCTCGTGTCCGGGTGGGTCGCGCGGGTGGCGAAGATGTACGTCACGACGATGGCGCCGACAGCGCCGATGATCATGAACGGCTTGCGTACCCGGACCTTGTCCGAGACGATCCCGACGACGATCAGCGCCAATGCGTTGAACGTCCAGTTCCAGTTGCCGAGCGAGTTCGCCTTCGACTGGCTGAAGCCGAAGATCGTCTGGAAGTACGCCGGGAAGAATCCGACCGCGATGTAGTAGATGATCAAGAAGACGCTGATCGCAAAGGCGGAGCCGACGATGTCCGGCTTGAGCATCTGCCGGAACGGCTTCCTCGACGCGGCCTCGATGTCGATCCCTTTCGCGCGCGCCTCGACAAGCGCGCGATCACGGCTGCTCACCAGCACCTGGTCGCGAAGATTCGGTGCGAGTTCGCGCAGGAACAGCGCCGAGATGACTGCGACCACCAGGCCGACGACGCCGGAGATCGCGTACTGGTTCTGCCACGGGTAGTCATTGCTCGTGCTGCTGACCTGGATGCTCACGACGAGGCTGCCGAGCACCGGGCCGAGCGTCCAGAAACCCATGGCCGAGGCGCGTCCGAGCTGCGGGCTGAAGTCGCGGATCAACGCGGGCGTGGCCACCAGGATGACTCCCTCGACCAAGCCGATGGCGCCGAAGACGATCGCGAAGCCGACCTTGCTGTCGGCCAACGGAATGCCGAGCAGGCACAGCAGCGCGACGACGAACAGGCCGACGGTCACGATATTGGCCCGTCCGTACTTGTCGGCGATGCCCGTGACGAAGGAGGCAACCGCACCCAGTATGTAGCCGACCACCGCGATGTTGACGTAGTAGACGAACGACATGTGGAAGTCGACGAGGATGCCGTTCTTGCCGCCGGTTCCCGCGGCGACCGCGCCGGCCAGATAGAACTGGTAGTACAGGACGATCGTGGCGAGGACCACGATGCCCAGGCACGCGAAGCGCTTCGGCGGATTCGGGAAGCGATCGAGCTCTCGGCTGAACCTGCTGGGTCTTGCCGGACTCGCGATCGCGCCTGCTGTAGCCACCGTGCTCCCCACCGTCACGTTGCCGTCCGTCACCGGCTGTGACGGCGAACACAGGCCCGACTGTATATCCGCGTTCATCCGGAAGGTCAATGATCCGCGCCGCCTGGCGGGTAACAGATCGGCACCGCTTGCCGGCTGCCCGTTTACAGCTGCGCGATATCGGCCTGTTTCGCGCGCACGGCCTCCGCGGCCACCTTCAGCCCGGACAGCTCGGACTCGGTGAGGTCGCGTTCGACGACGCGCGTCACGCCACCGCTGCCGATCTCGGCCTCGACACCGAGGTACACCCCGCTGATGCCGTACTCACCGTCGACCCACGCGCAGACCGGGATGACGTGGCCAGAATCCTCGATGACCGCCTTCGCCATGCGCGCGGCCGCGGCCGACGGCGCGTAGTAGGCCGAGCCGGTCTTGAGGAGCGCGACGACCTCGGCGCCGCCGTTGCGGGTGCGGGTGACGATCTCGTCGATCTTGTCCGCGGGCATGACGTCGGCCAGCGGCTTCCCGTCGACGAAGCACGCGGACGGCACGGGCACCATCGTGTCGCCGTGCGAGCCGAGCGTGAGCGTCTGGACCGTGCCCACGGGGACGCCGAGGTCGGTGGCGACGTTGTTGGTGAACCGCGCCGTGTCGAGCACACCGGCCTGCCCGAATACGCGCTGCTTCGGGAACTGCGACGCGATCTGCGCAAGCGCCGTCATCTCGTCCAAGGGGTTCGACACGATGATGATCACCGCGTTCGGCGAGTGCTTCGCGATGTTCTCCGCGACTCCGCGCACGATGCCGGCGTTCACCTCGAGCAGATCCATCCGGCTCATGCCCGGCTTGCGGGGCAGTCCGGCCGTGACGACGACAACGTCCGAACCTGCCGTGGCCTGGTACCCGCCGCCGTCGGTCGTGGTGGTGGCGCCGACCACCGTGGTCTCGAACCCCTCGACCGGGCGCGACTGGTTGAGGTCGAGCGCGAGCCCCTCAGGTTTGCCTTCGACGATGTCGGTCAGCACGACGGTCTCGAAGACGTCGTACTCGGCAAGGCGCTGGGCGGTGGTGGAGCCGTAGAAGCCGGCGCCGACGACGGTCACCTTGCCGCGGCGGGTGGTCTCGGACATGCGGACTTCCTCCTCGTGAGCGGAACTATTCGCAGGCTAGGCGCAGGCTAGGCCACCTCTGGTTCAGGCGTGCAAGCGGATGTCGACGGCGAGAAGCGCGGCGCCCAGGAAGGCGTAGCACAGCGTGTCGAAGGCGCGTCCGCGCACGGCGAGCAGCCCCACCCACGACGTGGGGGCGGCGGCGCGCGCCAGGGCCGCCAGCAACAGCGCAACAGCGATCACGCCGGTGGCGCGGCCCCACCGCCCCGGCTCGAGCAGCAGGTAGCTGAACGCGCCGGCCAGCACGACGAGCACGACCAGGAAGACGAGCTGCTCCTGGACCCAGAGCCACGCCCGGCCGAACGCGCTCACGCCCGTGAGCCTGCAGCCCGCTCCGCAGCGGTATCGACCAGCCGCTGCGCAGCGGTGACGACGTTGCGCAGCAGCATCGCCCGAGTCATCGGGCCCACCCCGCCGGGGTTCGGACTCAGATACCCGGCGACCTCGGCGACCTCGGGCGCGACATCGCCAGCGATCTTGCCGTGCACCCGACTGACGCCGGCATCGAGGACGGCAGCCCCGGGCTTGACCATGTCGGCGGTGATCAGCGACGGCGAGCCGGCGGCGGCCACGATGATGTCGGCGGCACGGGTGTGCGCCGCGAGATCGCGCGTGCCGGTGTGGCACACGGTGACGGTGGCGTTCTCGCTTCGCCGGGTGAGCATCAACGCCAGCGGGCGGCCGACCGTGATGCCGCGTCCCACGACCACGACGTTGGCGCCGGCGATCGGGACGTCGTAGCGGCGCAGCAGCTCGATGATCCCGGTTGGTGTGCAGGGCAGCGGCGCGGGCTTGCCGAGCACCAGCCAGCCGAGGTTCACCGGATGCAGCCCGTCGACGTCCTTGTCCGGGTCGACCGAAGACAAGATCGAGAACTCCGCGGCACTGCCGAGCCCGGTCGGCTGCTGGACCAGGAATGCGGTGCAGGCAGGGTCGGCATTCAGCTCGGCGACGGCCGCCTCGACGTCGCGCTGCGTCGAACCGGCCGGCAGGTCGCGGCGGATGCTGGTCACGCCGATCGCGGCGCAGTCCCTATGCTTGGCGTTGACGTACCACTGGCTGGCCGGGTCGTCACCGACGAGCACAGTGCCGAGCCCGGGCCGCGCGCCCTGCTCGACCAGCGCGCAGACCCGCCCGGCCAGCTCGGCCTTGATCGCGGCGAGCGTGGCGCTGCCGTCGAGGATCGTGGCGCTCACGATCAGCCATCCTGCCAGCACACGTCGCCGCACCGACGATCAGCCGATGACCACCCCGAACACGGCGGCGAAGGCGATGGCATGCTCGAGATCGATACGCGCTCCGCGTAGATCCGCCCGCCGGGGATCGAAGCCGTCCAGCAGCGCGCCGCGCAGGTCGACATCGCGCAGCTTCTTGTTGCCGATGCGGACCCCGCGCAGGTCCGCGCCGGCGAGGAACGACCCGCTCAGGTCGGTGTCGACGAGGCTGGCCTGCGCCAGGCGGACGCCGCAGAGATCCCGGCCGCGCAGGTCGAGGCCACCAAGCGCAGCGGCGGACAGGTCCCCGCCGTCGAAGGCCAGCCCGCGCACCTGCGCGTCGAGGAAGTTCGAGCCGCCGAGCTTGCAGCCGGCGAACACCGCATCCGTCAGCCGGGCGCCCCGGAAGTTGCAGGCGACGAAGGTCGACCTCTCGTGCCGCGACCGCGACAGGTTCGCGGCGCCGAAGTCGCATTCGAGGAACACGCACCCGGTCGTAACGAGTCCCTCGAGGTCCGCCTCAGCGAAGTCCGTCGCTTCGTAGGAACGCTCGGCCCAGCGTTCGTTCGGCGCGTCGAACACGTCAGTGGGCGAAGTGCCGGATACCGGTGAAGTACAGCGCCACGCCGGCGTCCCGTGCGGCGGCGACGGTGTCGACGTCGCGGATCGACCCGCCGGGCTCGACGATCGCGCGCACTCCCGCGTCGATGAGCTCCTGCGGCCCGTCGGCGAACGGGAAGAACGCGTCGGATGCGGCTACCGAGCCACGCGCGCGATCACCGGCCCGCGAAACGGCAAGGCGGCACGAGTCGACCCGGTTGACCTGGCCCATGCCGATGCCGACGCTGGCCCGATCGGTCGCGAGCAGGATCGCATTGGATTTCACGGCGCGGACCGCGCGCCAGGCGAACGCCATATCGGCCAGGGTCTGCTCGTCGGCCGCCTCCCCGGCCGCCAGCGACCAGGTGGACGGGTCGTCGCCGGGCGCATCGATGCGGTCGGAGGTCTGCAGCAGCGTCCCACCGGAGAGCGGGCGCAGCTCCACCGCAGCACCGTCCTGGCGCGCTGCGGCCACCAGCAGCCGGAGGTTCTTCTTGTCGGCCAGCCGGGCCAGCGCGTCCTCGTCGAAGGACGGGGCGACGACGACCTCGGTGAAGATGTCCGCGATCTGGCCGGCCAGCGTGGCGTCGACGGTGCGGTTGGTGGCGATGACTGCGCCGAACGCGCTCGTGGGATCGCAGGCGTGCGCCTTGCGGTGCGCCTCGGCGATGTCGGCGCCGAGCGCGATGCCGCACGGATTGGTGTGCTTGATGATCGCCACACAGGGCTCGGTGAAGTCGTAGGCAGCCCGCCAGGCGGCGTCGCCGTCGACGTAGTTGTTGTAGCTCATCTCCTTGCCGTGCAGCTGCTCGGCCTGCGCGATGCCGCCTGGGACACCGGGCGTCACGTACAGGGCCGCGCGCTGGTGCGGGTTCTCCCCGTAGCGCAGCACCGCGGCCCGTTCGTAGTTCGCGGCGACCCAGCCCGGGAACCCGCTGCGCTGCCCGTCGACCTCGTCGTCGGGGACGACGACGTTGCCCAGCCAGGACGCGACACCGATGTCGTATGCGGCGGTATGCCGGAACGCCGCCAGCGCCAATCGCTGCCGGGCCGGGAGATCGAAGCCGCCGGCACGCACGGCGGCGAGCACGTCGGCGTAACGCGCGGGATCGGTGATCACCGCGATCGAGCCGTGGTTCTTCGCGCTCGCGCGCACCATCGCCGGGCCTCCGATGTCGATCTGCTCGATGACCTCCGGCTGCGACGCACCGCTGGCGACCGTGTCGGCGAACGGGTAGAGGTTCGCGACGAGCAACTGGAACGGGGCGATGCCGAGCCCCTCGATGGTCTCGACGTGCGCCGGGTCGTTCTGGTCGGCGAGCAGTCCGGCATGCACGTGCGGGTGCAGGGTCTTCACCCGGCCACCCAGGATCTCGGGGAAGCCGGTGACCTCGTCGACCGCGGTGACCGGCACGCCCAGATCCCTGATTCGCGCCGCCGTCGAGCCGGTGGAGACGATCTCGACGCCGGCCTCGTGCAGCCCGCGGGCCAGCTCGTCCAGGCCCGTCTTGTCGTACACGCTGATGAGGGCCCGTCGGACGGCGATCTTGGTCATGAATGGTGCTCCGTGACTAGTGAGCGGATGGTCTGCAGGTAGAGGGGTCGTTCGACGGCCTGGATGCGGCGGCGCAGGGTGCCCTCGTCCTCGCCCGCCTCGACCGGCACGGGTGCCTGCGCGATGACCGGCCCGGTGTCGACACCCTCGTCGACCCAGTGCACCGTGACACCGGTGGTGGAGACACCGGCGGCGAGGGCATCGCGGATTGCGTGCGCGCCCGGGAAGGCCGGCAGCATCGCCGGATGGGTGTTGACCATGCGGAAGCGGTTGACGACCTCGGGCGCGAGCACGCGCATGAAGCCGGCCAGCACGACGAGATCGGGCGCGTGATCGGCGATGGTGCCCGCGAGCTCGGTGTTCCAGGTGGCGCGGTCGGGGTAGGCGCCGAGCGGGTGCGCGAAGGTGCTCACTCCGGCGGCCTCGGCTCGGCACATCGCGGCGCAGCCGGGCACGTCGGTGCCCGCGGCCACCACGAGCGGGCCGAGCTCGGGATCGTCGAGGATCGCCTGAAGCGTGCTGCCCGAACCCGAGGCGAGCACGACGAGACGGGCTGCCTTGGGCACGCGCAAGACCCTACCTACCCGGCGAGCTGGTTCCCGTCGTGCCCGTCGTCCTCCTGGCCAGCGTCGGCGTCGTCGTCGGCGCTGTCAGTACCGGCGTCGTCGAGCGTGGTCTCGGTCGTCTCGGTCGTCTCGGTCGTCTCGGTCGTCTCGGTCGTCTCGGTCGTCTCGGTCGGCTCGGTCGGCTCGGTCGGCTCGGTCGGCTCGGTCGGCTCGGTCGTGTCGGTCGTGTCGGTCGTGTCGGTCGTGTCGGTCGTGTCGAGGTGGTACGCCGCGACACCCACTGCGAACACGGCCGCGGTGGAGCGCAGCACCCTGGGCGCGTCGTCGCGGGCCGCCCTATGGCGAAGACGTGTGACGAGCGCGCCGAGCCCGAGCACGAACGTCGCGGCGAGGCCCAGTTCGACGCCGACAGCGAGGCCGAACTGCCACGGCGACGCGCCGATCGCGTTCAACCTGCCGCTGCCGATCGCGCCCCCGCCTTGCCAGGCGAGCACCGCACCGGCGACGCAGGCGACGCAGGCCGCGAGGCCCGCCTCGCGGAAACGGCCAGCCCAGCCGTGTGCGGGGCGCAGCGCTGCGGCGACCGCGCCCCCGGCCAGCACCGGTAGCGCGGCGGCCAGCAGCCAGACCGGCCATGGTGCGCCGTGTCCGTCGGGAACGGCTCCGAGCACCGGGAAGGCGGGCAGCGTGCCGTTGGCGGTGCTGAACAGCGAGACATGGCTGCCGGTGCCGAGAGCGAAACCTGGCCCAGAGAGGTAGGACGCCCCGGCAATCGCGGCGTTCGGCGCGGCGAGCACGCCGAGCAGCAGCACCGGCACGCCAGACCACCCGCCGCCGACCTGCCGCGAGAGTGCCTCGACCCGGTCGTGGTTGACCAGCGCAGCGCCGGCGACGAGCACGGCGCCAGCTGCGAGCAGGACGGCGAAACCGGCGGCGGCGGCGCGCACCACCCGGAAGGCCCAGCCGGGCACGTACATCGAGATCTCATCAGCCAGCGGCGACCAGCGCACCAGAGCGGCGCCGCCTGTCAGGGTGAACAACACGAACGCCGCGAGGAAGACGCTGAGCGCCGGCACGCTGCTCGAGCCGAGGGTGGCGAACGCGGCCCCGATCGTGCATAGCGCGGCGAAGACCCCGGCCTGCAGAGCCCCGGCGCGCACAAGCTGCCGGGGCCGGCCTTCGTTCAGCGCGTCCGCGGCGTCGGCGAGGCCGGTTCCGGCGCGCCACGCGACCAGGCCGACGAGGATCGTCATGCCGAGCGGCACGAATGCGCTCGGCATTCCGTCGACGGAGATGCCGGCATGCAACGCGGCGAGGAAGGTCAGGATGCCGGCGCGGATCGCCGAGCCGGCGCTGCCCGCGCTGCCGGACGCGGGCAGCCAGCACACGGCGACCACGGCGATCGACACGACCGCGCACAACAGGGCCGCACCCGCACCGGTCCAGCTCGCTGCCAGCCACAGCGACCGACCGGCGGCGGGCGGGACGACGCTGCGGCGCAAGACGTCACCGTCCGGCCCGCCCGCGCCTGTCTCGTCGCTGACTGCAGGGGCGACGAGGGGCATCCGTCCAGGCTGGCAAACCCGGCGCGCAATCAGCTGCAGACGCGCCGGGACTGGCGGCTATGGACGGACCCGGGCTACTGGCCTTCGGGCGTGTCGCGCCGTTCCCACGGACGCGGCTCGGGGTGTCCCGGCTGGGACTGGCCCGGTTGACCCGACTGGCCCGGCTGAGGCTGGTTGGGTTGGCCCGGCTGGCTCAGTGCCGACCCGGATGGCGGGTAGCCCGGCGTCTGGGGCGGCGG
>JAABUT010001793.1_pt1 | contig 22942 bp, 23 predicted proteins | sample 5559281 | NCBI WGS metagenome assembly JAABUT01 (sample SAMN10711880, study PRJNA513359) | rock metagenome | isolation source: Antarctica rocks | place: Antarctica: Victoria Land, Ricker Hills nord | collected 2016-01-04
CGCAGCCAACTCCAGGGCCGCCAGGCGGCCCGCTGCGCCCAACGCCGCTTCCGCCAGGACCCGGACGCCTACCTCACCGCCCTCGAAGACGTCCTATGCAGGGCGAGTTTGCCGCCCTAGAAAAAAAGTCGCTGATCGCCGCCGAGCGGGATGCGGCGCGGCGGGCGGCCGCGGCGGGCCTGGACCCGGCGACGCTGGTGTTCCTGGACGAGAGCGGGACGCATGTGGCGATGACGCCCCGCTACGCCCGCGCCCCGCGCGGCCAGCGCGCCTACGGGCGCGCCCCCCACAACTGGGGCGCCAACATCACCCTCGTCGCCACCCTCACCCCGGACGGCCCCGGCCCGGCGATGACCCTCGCGGGCGCGCTCGACGGCCCCGCCTTCGTCGCCTACGTGCGCGAGTTCCTGGCCCCGGCGCGCGCCCCCGGCCAGACCGTCGTCCTCGACAACCTCGCCGTCCATAAGAACGCCGTCGCCCGCCGCCTCATCGAGGCGCGCGGCTGCCGCCTCCTCTTCCTGCCGCCCTACTCGCCCGACTACAACCCCATCGAACTCGCTTTCGCCAAGCTGAAAACCGCCCTCCGGCGCGCGGGCGCGCGCTCCCGCGCCGAGCTGGAGCGCGCCATCACCGCCGCGCTCGCCCACCTCTCCGCCGCCGATGCCCGCGGCTGGTTCCGCCACTGCGGCTACCCCCTCGCCAAGGCGCAACCTCTATGCTAACCGCTCTAGCGAGACGTACGCGCGCGATCGTGGGGCGACCCGGAAGTACTGGCGTTGTTCCTCGTACGCGGCGCAGCAGCGGGCGGCGGACGCGAAGGCACCGAAGCCGCGCAGCGGGTAGTCGCGTTGCTTCACGCCCCGGTGGTCCTGTTCGAGGCGCTTGTTCTTGTCGCGGCTGGTGCGGTGGATCACCCCGTCGCCCAGGGTCTCATGGATGGCGCGGGGAGAGGCGTCGTGCCCGTCCGTCGTCACCTGCTCCGGTGCCTGGCCGACGAGGTCCAGCGCCTGCGCGAAGAAGCGCTGGGCCACCGCCATGTCCCGCTTCTCGCTCAACAACGCGTCGACAAGGTTGCCGTCCCGATCGATCGCGCGGTACAGGTAGCACCAGCGCCCCTCGATCTCGTCTGCGTGCCACTTCGTATCGTGCTGTCCGCGCCGCCTGGCGCACAACCGATCGGTCAGGAGCGGGGCGAAGCGCGCCTCCCAGTCGCGGACCGCCTCGTGGCTGAACACGAAGCCCCCGGTCCAAGAACATCGCCGCCAGGTCTCGGAGGCGCAGCTTGTAGCGTCGCCGCCAGAGGACGACCAGCAGGACGAGGTCGGTCGGGTATTGGCGGTGGTTGTACGGGGAGCCCGTGCGCTCGTTGCAGATCCGGCGGCACCGGCCGCAGCGGAAGGGACGATAACCGAGTGCGGTGCGCCGTAGTTGTTCGACGATCGCGGTCGCGGCGCAGTGAGGACAGGGCATCGGGCGCTCCTTCATGCAGCGGTCAAGGCCCCAACGCTACCAGAATCCGACCGTTCCTACCAAGCATCGTCTGACTTCTGACGCATCCACCTGGGCGAGCGATCTGGCCTGGTCCCCCGACGGACGTACCCTGGCCTTCACGCTCAACGGCGTGGCACCCGAAGGAGGGGGTATCGCGGCGAGCACCATCTGCGCCCTGGACCGGGCGAGCGGGGCGGGGCGGCTGCTGGCTCGCGGCCCGGGCGTCGCCGATCGCCTCGGCAATGCCGCCTGGTTCCCCGATGGGCGCACGCTGCTCGTGACGGCGCTGCTGGCAGACCGGTCGGCCGCGATCGCCCGCTACGACCTGACGACCGGCACGCTACAACCCCTGGTCGAGGGCGCCGTCAGCCCGGCGCTCTCGCCCGATGGGCAGCGCCTTGCCTTCATCCGGCTGCCGGTGATGCCTGACGCGCCCTACGCCGCGCTTGCCGTCGCCGGGGCCGACGGCGCGGGGGCGCGGGCGATCACCGGGCCGGAGACACTGCTCGTCGGCACGGCCGCGCCGCGCTGGTCGCTCGACAGCCGCCGGATCATCTTCGCCGGTGCCGCGCCGCCGCCCGAGGACGCGACCCCAGACGCCGCACGGCCGCCGGCCGACGGCATCCTCTGGCTCGTCGGCACCGACGGGCAGGGGCTACGCCGCCTCACGGACGCCGCGCTCGTGGCCCCCCGCGCCGCCTGGAACCCGGACGACAGCGACGTCATCGCCTATACGGGGAGGGTCGGCCTTATGGCCCGGGAGCTGACCACCGGACAGGAACGCCGCCTGGCCGATCGGGGAACCTATAGCAATGGCCTCGCCTGGGGGCCGGGGGGCGGCCGTGAGCGCGGCGCGGGGGGCGCGCTCACCCGGGCGCGTCGGTCGGCCCCTCCGCCAGCAGCGCCCGCACCCGCGCCACCGCCGCATCGAGCGCCGCCCGGTAGCGCCGGGCAAGCGGGTCGAGGGCGCGGTCCGCGCCCGCCGCGAGGACCAGGGCGTTGGTCAGCACGAGATCGTTATAGCGCGCCGCCGCCCCCTCGAGCGCCAGCAGCGCGGCGACGAGCGGCTCATCCCGCCGCGCGTCGAGCAGGTCGGTGCCCAGGAGTTGCGTCGGCGTCGCGAGGCGCAGCGGGTCGTGGTAGCCGGGCGGGCCGTCACCGCCCACCAGGGGCGAGATCTGGGCCAACTCGGTCGCCAGACGTCCCAACAAGGCCCACCTGCGCGCGCGCCGCCGCCGGTCACGGAAGATCCCCTCCACGCGGAGGGCACCGAGCACGGCCAGGAACAGCCCCGTGAGGTTCTGGAGTCCGCCCAGGATCGCATAGGCGCTGACTTGCCAGGAACCGGGCCGGAGATCGCCGATCAGCCGCGACGAGGCCACGAGACACGCGACATAGAGGCCGACGCCGAGCGCCAGCACCGTCGGCCAACGCCGGAGACGCTCGTCGTCGGGCCGCTCGTCCCACCCATCATCCGCGTGCGACACGCCCACCACGCCTTTCTGCCTCGCCCTCGCCGGGGTGCTGCGCGCATTCGGCACCGCCACCGGCGAGGAGGAGGCCCGGGTCGGCACAAACACGGCCCAGCGCCCCGGAGCGGCGCGCCGATGGGCCGGCGTCGCCCGACCGCGCCTCGCCCAGCGACCCAGCATACCGGAAGTGCAGCGCCGACACCACCGCTACGGCGCGGTCGCCGAGCGCCGGGTGGTGGCGGGGCGCACCCGACTGGCGAGCGACCGTACCCCTACGAGGTCGATGCCGATGCCGCTTCCTGTCGGCCAATTGTTCACGCCGGCCAGGCCCTTCGCCCGCGCGCGGATCGTCGGCCGCGACCGGCGAGGGCTTGGCGGGCACGCAGCCCCGATGTTGCCTCGTCGCCCCCGCAATCCTCACATCGCGGGGACGCCCCTGCGGCACCCAGCCCCCGGTGCCCGTGGCCGTCACCGCCGTGCGAAAGCGCCCGCTCATCCCGGGTGTCGCCGCAAGACACGCCAGCGGCACCATCCCCCGCCCCCTACCGGCGGTGGACCGGAGCGAGCCCGCTCACCATCGCGGCCTGCGGGCCGCACCGCCGCCCGCGCGGGCGACCGCACCACCCCGCCGCCCCCTACCGTCCGGAGCCACCGTCGCGTCGCCCTCGCCGAACACCCTGCCGCCGGGGCCTCGCGCGGGCAAGGGTGTAATCCCGCAGGGACGTACAGCGCAGCGGCGCGCCCTTGACGGCGCGGGGTGGCGGCCATACTGGGAGGAGGGAGGGCGCGACAACACGCGGCACGGCCGCACCGCCGGAGCGCCGCCAGGCACGATGGGGCGCGGGGCTTTGTCCCCGCGCCCCATGCTAGTTCAGCATGCGGCATCTCGCGCGCGGCACCGCCGCACCGCTCAAGGGTGGCGGGGCGGGGTGCGCGGCGCGGTCAGGGGGAGCGGCGCGGAGCCAGTCCGATCGGAAAACCGCCGAGGGCCAGCTCCGTTAACATTAGTGCGGTATACTTACCACCTCGTCGTCGAAGTGTCGCGGTCGCGCCGCGTTAACAACCGCCGTGCCGACGCTGTCGGGGCAAACCCACCGCGAGGTAGTGTACGCAAAGCCGTTTGGATCTCGGGCGACCGAGACTGCCTGGTTGCCAGCACCCTCCCGCACCCCGTCAGCGCCAGCGGCGGGGCACCGTGCGCCCGCACCGGGCGCGAGCAGGAGGGCAGGTCGCCGATGGCTGATCCCCGCATGCCGCCGCCGCCCCACCTCCCGACGGACAAGCCGAGCGTGGCCCGCATGTACGACTACTACCTCGGCGGGCACCACAACTTCGCCGTCGACCGCGCCGCAGCCGAGGCGGTCCTCGTGATCGCCCCCGACATCGCCCTGGGCGCGCGGGCCAACCGCGCCTTCCTCCGCCGCGTCGTCCGCTTCCTCGGCGCGGGCATCCCGACCGTCGGCAACACCCACGAGGTGGCCGGGGCCGCCGACCCCGCCGCCCGCGTGGCCTACGTCGATATCGACCCGGTGGCGGTGACCCAGGCCCAAACCATCCTGGGGGACCACCCTCGCGCCGTGGCCCTCGCGGCCGACGGCCGCGAGCCCGCCGCCATCCTGGCGCACCCCGCGGTGCGGAGCCTGCTGGACTTCGACCGCCCGGTGGCCGTGCTGCTGCTCGCCTTCCTGCACCTCCTCCCGGATGACGCGGAGGCGTGCCGGGTGGTGGCCGCGTTCGTCGCCGCCCTGCCGCCGGGCGGGTACCTGGCGATCGCGCACGCCACGGTCGAGGGGGCGCCGCCCGGCACGATCGCGCAGATCGAGCGGCTGTACGCCGGGACGACCACCCCGGCGACGTTCCGCCCGCGCGCCGCCATCGCTGCGTTCTTCGCCGGGCTGGAATTGGAGGCACCGGGGCTGGTCCACGCGCCCCTGTGGCACCCCGAGGCCGCCGACGACGTCCTCCTCGACGCGCCGGCGCGCTCGCTCAATCTCGTTGGGCTGGGCCGCAAATCCTGACGCGCGTCGCCGGCATCGTCGGCGAGGAGATCTGGATGGACACGGGCGCGCACGCTCCCCTGCACGCCACGCTCGTCGCGCGGCGGTCGACGATCGCCGACCGCTGGTACCGCACGGTCGCCCGCACCGGCTTCGCCCCGCTCGGCGGCCCCGAAGTGCGCGCCCGCCTGCTGGCCCTGACCGACCGGGCCAGCGCCGCGCTGCTGGCCGAGCCGTTCGAGCCGGCGGAGGCGCGGGCGATCGGCGCGGCGCTGGCCGAGTTGCACTACCTGCATCCGGCGGCGCTCGCGGGCACGCTCGCGGTGCTGGGAGAGGAGCTCGTCGCCGACGTGCCGCCTGCGGCGGCGGCAACGCTCCAGCCATCCCTGGCAGCCCTGCTCGGCGCGCTGGCCGGCGGGTACTATGCCGCGGCGCGCGCGGCGATCCTGGCCGAGCAGGAGGCGGCCCGCGCCCCCCTGCTGGCCGAGCAGCGGCGGATCGAGGCCGCCCTGCGGGCGGGCGAGGCGCGCTACCGGGCGGTGGTGGAGCAGGCCGCCGAGGGGATTTTCCTCTTCGAGGCCGCGAGCAAGCGGATCGTCGAGGCCAATCCGGCCTTCTGTCGCCTGCTGGGGTACGGTGCGGAGGAAATCGCCGCCCTGACGCTCTACGACCTGATCGCCCACGACCGCGCGAGCGTCGAGGCCAACACGCGGCGCATCGTGGCCGAGGGGCGGCACGCCATCGGGGAGCGCGACTACCGGCGCAAGGACGACTCCACGGTGCTCGTCGAGGTCAGCGCCACCGCCCTCCACGACGACGACGACGCGCTGGTGTGCGTCGTGGTGCGCGACAGCACCGCGCGCCGGGCAGCGGCGGAATCGCTGCGCGCGAGCGAGGCGAAGCTCCAGGCGGTCGTCCGCAACGCGCCGGTCCTGCTCTTCACCCTCGACGCGGCCGGCGTCACCACTTTCGCGGCGGGGCAGGGCCTCGCGGCGCTGGGGCACACCCTGGAGGGCGTCGTCGGCCGGTCGCCCTCCGCGGCCGCGCCGCGCGATTCGGCGATACCGGGCTACGTGCGCCGCGCCCTCGCAGGGGAGGCGGTCGAGGCGCGGGTCGCGGCGGGCGATCGCATCTTCGCCACGCACTACGCCCCGCTGCGCGCCGCGGGCGGCGCGATCGTCGGGGTGACCGGCGTGGCGACCGACATCACCGCCTGGGCGCGGGCCGAGGCGGAGCGGGACGAGGCGCGACGGCAGTTGGCGGCGAGGCTGGAGGAAGAGCGCCTGCGCCTGGCACGGGAGTTGCACGACGGCCCGGTGCAGGATCTGATCGCCGTGCGCTACCAGCTCCTGACCCGGCCCGACCGGCCCGCGCCGCCGGCGATCCGCGAGCGCCTGCTCGACGTGATCGGTCAGTTGCGCGGGATCATCGGCGAGTTGCGCCCGGCCGGGCTGGACGACTTCGGGCTGCTCACGGCCTTGGAGGAATACGCGGCGCAACTCCGGCGCGACCTGGAACCCGGTGGCCCGACCATCCTGCTCAACCTGGACCCGGGTGGCCAGACGCTCCCCTCGACCGTCGCCATCTGCCTCTTCCACGTCGCCCAGGAGGCGCTGCGCAACGCGCTGACCCACGCCCGGGCCGGCCAGATTCGGCTGACGCTGGGCCTCGACTCGGGGACGGTGACGGTGCGCGTCGCGGACGACGGCACCGGGTTCGTTGTGCCGCCGCGACTCGCGGCACTGGCACGGGGGCAGCATTTCGGCCTGATCGGCCTGGCCGAGCGGGTGGAATGGGCCGGGGGCCAGCTCACCATCGCCAGCGCCCCGGGCGCGGGTACCATCGTGACCATCCAATTGCCCTGCTGGAGTGAGGGGGTCAGCGATGAGGCCACCGATCCGGGTTCTGTTGGCCGATGATCACCCCGCCGTGCGCGCAGGCATCCGCGCCGCGCTGATGGCGGAGGGGGATATCGAGGTGGCCGGCGAGGCGAGCACGCGGGACGAGGCGCGGCGAGGCTGCCTCGCCCTGCGGCCCGACGTGCTCGTGCTCGACCTCAATATGCCCGGACCACCACTGCTCGAGGTCGTCGCCGACCTCCGCGCGCGGCTCCCGGCGCTGCAGATCGTGGTCCTGACGGCGCACGACGGCGCCGCGCAGGCGCGAACGGATGCGTCAGAAGTGAGACGATGCACGTTGCTGTGGGGCATCGCGGACGGCGTGAAACCGGCCCTGCCGATGGTCAGGCGGCGACCATCTCGGTCATGACGGCCGCCCAGCGCTCCTGGAACCGGCGACGGCGCTCCGCCAGCGAGACGGGCGCGCCCGCGCGCCCCCGGGCGCGGAAGTACTGGCGCTGTTCCTCGAAGGCCGGGCAGAAGCGCGCGGCGGCGGCGAAGCTGCCGAACCCGCGCAGCGGGTAATACCGCTGCTTGATGGCCCGATGATCCTGCTCGATGCGATTGTTCTTGTACCGACTACAGCGATGGGTGACGCCGCTGCCGAGCGTCTCGCGGCTGGCGCGCGGGTAGGCGTCGTGCCCGTCGGTCGTGACCTGCTGTGGCACATCTCCGGCCAGGGCGAGTGCTTGGCGGAAGAACTGCTGTGCCGCGTCCATATCGCGCGTCTCGCTCAAGCGGGCGTCGACCAAGTTCCCCTCCCGGTCGATCGCCCGGTACAAGGAGCACCAGCGGCCATTGACCTTGACGTAGGTCTCGTCCACATGCCACTTGCCGCCTGCCGTGCCACGCCGTTTGGCGCGCAGATGCGCAGCGAGCAGCGGGGCGAAGCGCGCCTCCCAGTCCCGCACCGCCTCGTGCGTGAAGGTGAAGCCCCGCTCCAAGAACATCTCGGCGAGGTCGCGCAGGCTCAGCTTGTACCGGATCCGCCACAGCACCACGAGCAGCACGATATCCGTCGGCGCCTGCACCTGATTGAACGCCGTGCCGGTCCGCTCGTTGAAGCTCCGGCGACATCCATGGCAGCGGAACGTGCGATAGCCCAGCGCGGTGCGCCGGGGCTGCTCGGCGGTCGCGGTCGTGACACAATGAGGGCAGGGCACAGGCACCTCCTTCACGCAACGCTCCACGCCGTCACGGTACCAGAGCGCCGCTGTTCCCACCACCCTTCGTCTGATTTCTGACACAACCAGCCCCCGCAGCGGGGCGGTCGGGCCGCGCGCGAGCATCGGGAGCGGGACGCGCGCCGGGAGGCGCGGTATCGCGATATTCACGCGCTGCACGGGCGCGGCTACGGCGTGCGCGCCATCTGCCGCCACCTGCACCTGCACCAGGCGACGGTGCGCAAGTACCTCGACGCGCCCGGCTGCCCGCACCCCGCCCCGCGCCCCGGCCGCGCGCGGCGCATCACGCCGCACCTCCCGTACCTCCGCGAGCGCTGGGACGCGGGCGAGCACCGCGCCGAGGTGCTCTGGGCCGAGATCCGTGAGCGCGGTTTCCCCAGTGCCTGGCGGCGCGTGCGGGAGCAACTGACGATCTGGCGCCGGGTGGCGCGGCGGGTGGCGGGCGGCGTAGATGAGGCGGCGCAACGACCGGTGCCGCCCCCACCGCTCCTTCGCGGCAAACGCCGCGCTCCGCGCCAGGTCGCGGCGTGGCTGGCGCGGGCGACGGACGCGCTGACGCCGCCGCAACGCGCCTACATCGAGGCGCTCGAGGAGGTATGCCCCGCGATCCGCACGGTCCACCCGCTCGCCCAGGCGTTCGCGCGGCGCATCCGCACGCGCGACGACACCGGGCTCGCGGCGTGGCTGGCCGAGGCGGAGGCCTGCGCGGTCATCGAGGTGCGCGACTTCGCGGCGGGGCTCCGCCGGGACCAGCCGGCGGTCCAGGCGGCGCTGGACTACGCGTGGAGCTCGGGCCAGGTCGAGGGGCAAATCAACAAGCTGAAGCTGGTGAAGCGCAGCATGTACGGGCGGGCCGAGCTGCCGCTCCTGCGCCGCCGCTTCCTGCTCGCCTCCTGACTTGTCGCGCCCGCCGGGCGGTTGCAGCGCCCCCAGCACACGTTCGGCTGCCACGACAGCAGCATCTTCGCCGCGCGCGGAATTGGGGCGATTGTCGCAGGGGTAGGGCCGACCTGCCTTCACCAAACCTGCCGAAGATCCAGTCCCTAATCGGAGATTACAGCCCTCGGGCAACTGGAGGTCCTGGCAGTACCGCACCCGGTAGTGCGCGTCAGCGGGCCGCTACGCTCAACGTAGCCTGGGTCGAGTTGCAGCATCTGGGCGTGGAGCTGGTTGGTGAGACGCGTGCGGTCGACGACGAGATTGTCCCGGTGGTCGCTCAGCAGGCGCAACTCCGTGCTGGCATCGTCGGCCTGGACCATGGGCAGCCCCTCACCTTCGGCGCGCAGCAGCCGGGCCATCGCCAGCGCGTCGGCGACGTCGGTCTTCTCCTGGCTGCGCCCGCGTCGCCGATACTGCGCCGTGCGCTGCGGGACGACCTCGCGGACGTCGGCCTCGCCCTGCGCCAGCAGGAACTGGGCGAAGCCCTTGCCCAGCGACCCACTGTTCTCGACGCCCCAGCGCACCTGTTGTTGTTGTCCCCTTCCCCATTGGAGCGCGGCTGCCCACCCCTCGGGCGTATTGGCGACGGTGCGACTGCCGTGCGTGCGCCCCTCCGTGTCGAGCGCCACCAGGACATGGGTCTTCTTGTGCGTGTCCACGCCGACGAACATGCCGTCCCTCCTGCCTCCTCCTGGCCGACCAGTGGCGCGCCGGGGCGACACGTCTACATGGGGGGTGTCCCACGCTCCCGTCTCGCCTGCCACCGGGCACCGAGAATGGGCGGGGGCGACAGGTCACAACCAGGTGCCGCCGCACAGCGAGGCGTTGAGTCAGCCCCCGCCCATCTCAACCCTAACATGTAGACGAGGCGTCCTGTAGCCGCTACCCGAGTCTGTCGCTACACGCTCTTTCGTCCCGGATGCGCACGGTCACGAAAGGGAGGTTGTCCATGCCGACTCGCCTGTTTCGCCGCCTGATCACGCTCGGTCGTGCCCTCGTCCACCGCCTCCGTCGTCAGTTATCGGACGCCATCCGTCCAGCCGCCGCGCCCATCGCTGTTGGCGCGTTGGCCGACCTGGCGCGGAGCAGGCCGGCACTCGCGGTCGAGAACGCGCTCCTGCGCCACCAACTCGCCATCCTGCGTCGCGGTGTCAAACGGCCACGCTGCACCCCGGCCGATCGCGCGCTCCTCGTACTCCTGGCCGGTCGTGTCCGGATCTGGCGGTCGGCGCTGCTAATCGTCCAGCCCGACACCCTGCTGCGCTGGCATCGCCAGCTGTTCCGCAGCTACTGGCGCCGGCGATCCCGGGCGGCGGCCCCGGCGCACCGCCCGGCCCTCGCGCCTGCGACGGTCGCCCTGATCCGGGAGATGGCCACGGCCAATCGCCTGTGGGGGGCGGAACGCATCCGCGGCGAGCTGCTGAAGCTGGACATCCGCGTGGCCAAGTGGACGGTGCAGCAGTACATGCGCGACGCCCGCCCGCCGTGGCGGGCGGGCCAGCCCTGGGCGACGTTCCTGCGCAACCACGCCGATGACGTCTGGGCCTGCGACTTCCTCCCGGTGACGGGCCTCCTCTTCCGGCCGGTGTAGGCGTTCTTCGTGATCGCGCTCGGCACGCGCCGCGTCGTCCACGTCGGCGTGACGCGCCACCCCACCGACGCCTGGGTCGCCCAGCAGCGGCGCGAGGCCACGCCCTTCGAACCGGCACTGTCAAGTTAAGCCTTTTGGGCACCGACGGCGGTCCGAAAGTGGGGAACGATCGGCGTAGAGGAGACTAGATCCGACTTGGACAAGCGCTAGCGACGGCCAGAACTGCCTCAATGTGGGGAGGTTTCGTTCAGTCAAAACTTAACGTGACAGTACCCTGGAGTTGGAGGAATGAGTCGCCGATGGCGGCGGCGTCACCATTGTAGTCCGCGCGTGCCGCCCGACCGCCTGCTGCCCCGACTGCGGCGCGATCGCCCGGCGACGGCATAGTTGGTATCAGCGCCGACTCGGCGATTTGCCCTGGCAGGGGTTAGCGGTGCGGATCAGCCTGCGTACGCGGCGCTGGTTCTGCGATGCGCCGACATGTACGCGCCGCATCTTCACCGAACGGTTCCCGGCCCTCGCGTCGCCCCACGGGCGGCGCACCGCCCGGCTGGCGACGCTGCTCACCGCGCTGGCCTTCGCCCTGGGCTGGCGACCCGGTGCCCGACTCCTCGCGGCGATTGGCCCGACGGTCAGCCACGACACGCTCATCAACACGATCCGACGCGCGGCGTTGCCGGAAGCACCGACGCCGCGCGTCCTCGGGGTGGACGACTGGAGCTATCGCCGCAGCAGGGTCTTCGGCACAATCCTGGTCGACTTGGAGCGGCACCGATCGATCGATCTCCTGCCCGACCGCACCGCCGCGAGCTTCGCCGCCTGGCTCAGCGAACACCCTGGCGTGGAGATCATCGCACGCGACCGTGGCGGGGCCTACGCCGACGGTGCACGCCAGGGCGCGCCGGAGGCCATCCAGGTGGCGGACCGATTCCACCTGGTCAAGAACCTCGGCGAGGTCGTGGAACGCGTGGTGGACCGGCACCAGGCGGCGATACGCGCCGCGGCCCGGGCCACCGCGACTGCCGTCCCGGCCGATCCAGCCGGCACGCCCACGGTGGACGCCGCACCGGCGGTGGCCCCAACGGCGGAGGCCGGGGTCGTCGCGACCCGCGCTGTGCGAGAGCGCGCGCAACGCCATCAGCGTCGCCAGGCCCGCTACGAGGAGATCCGTGTACTGCACGAGCGCGGCCTGAGCCAGCGGGCGATCGCCGCCACCCTGGGCCTCGCTCGCGCGACGGTGGCGACGATGCTGCGGGCGGCGCACTGCCCCCAGTACCGCCCGCGGTCGCCCAGGGCCACGATCCTGCGCCCCCACGAGGACTACCTGTGCGAGCGCTGGGCGGCGGGCGAGCGCAATGCGGCGACCCTCTGGCGCGAACTGCACGCCCGTGGGTTCACCGGCTCGGCGGCGACGGTGCGGATCGGTGTCGGTCGTTGGCGCACCGCCCCCGGGCGGTCGGGGCCGCGGCCGCGCCAGACGGCCGCACCGCCGGACGGTCTCCCCGCCCCGCCGCCGGTGCCGCGCTGGCGTTCGCCCCGGCAGGTCGCCTGGCTCCTCCGCCGTCCGGAAAGCGAGTTGTCGCCGGGCCAGCGACGGTACTATCACGTTAAGTTTTGACTGAACGAAACCTCCCCACATTGAGGCAGTTCTGGCCGTCGCTAGCGCTTGTCCAAGTCGGATCTAGTCTCCTCTGCGCCGATCGTTCCCCACTTTCGGACCGCCGTCGGTGCCCAAAAGGCTTAACTTGACAGTGCCAACTCCAGGCTCTCGGCGTCGGGGATGAGGGTTGCGCCAGCCATAGCGACCTCCGGGGCGGCGAGCAGCGTCAGCGGGACTGGCTATTCTCCCACACCCGCCCCGCTGTCGCGCCAGCCGTGGTGCTCCCGTCCCCACCCGTCCGGCGCTCACCAAAAGATCGTCAGATCCGTTTTTCAGTTGACAAACACAGTCGCCCCCTGGCGCGAACAACCCGCCGCGTGTGGGCGGCGGCCCCGGCGCCTGGGTCCGGCCAAACCCGCCGCCCGGCGCTATTCGCCGCGATAGGTGGCCTGGTGGCTCGGTCGCCCCGACGAGGACCTGACGGTTGGCCAGCGAGCATACATCACCTCGTTGCTCGCCGACCAGCCGGCGCTGACCGAGGCGCGCACGCTCGCCCTGGAATTCGCCCGACTGATTCGCGAACACGACGGCGCGGCCCTCGAACCGTGGCTGGTCGCGGCGGCGCTGGCGTATGCCTGGAGTTCCGGCCAGGTCGAGGGCCACGTCAACAAGCTGAAGCTCGTGAAGCGCGGTATGTTCGGCCGGGCGGGCTTTGCCTGCCTCCGGCGACGCTTCCTGCTCGCCGGCTAACGCACTGCCGAAAGGCATCGGTGTCTGGACACGACGGCCCAGGCGACGCGGTGATCGGCCTACCATATGGAGACGGCTGCTGGTCGGCGTCGATGTCAGCATGACCAAGCCGTGCTCCTCGCCATCCACAACCGTCAGCCGTCGCTCGGGGCGTGCTGGATTGGCCCCCGACCGAGCGCTCCGGGGCATTGGTCGGGTACAGGGCAGCGCAGCAGCTTGATGTGAACGCCGGGGGCGAGTATCGCCGAGGTGGGGCCGGGCCGCGATCACCAACTCCGCCGCAGACCCCCTTGACAACGACAATCTACAGTCCAGGGTCGCCGCAAAAAAGCAGCCGCGAAACGGTTCTTCCGCAAGCTGCTGAAAGGCTTGCAGTACGTCCCGCGGGTCGTCATCACCGACAAGCTGGCGAGTTACGGGGCAGCCAAGCGTGAGGCCTTGCCGAGCGTCGAGCATCGCCAGCACAAGCGATTGAATAACCGCACCGAGAACTCGCATCAGCCCACGCGGGAGCGCGAGCGGCGCATGCGGCGCTTCAAGAGCCCCGGCCACGCCCAGCGGCTCCTTGCCGCCTACGGCCGCCTCACCGCCGACGCCTACCGCGCGACCCGCACTGAACGCTTCGCCACCTGGCGGGCAGTCACCGCCGCTCAGGCCATGGACTGAGCGGCGAGCACTCCGTGCCTCACCACGCCTTCGCGCACCAGCAAACTACTCCCCCCGACTTTAGTTGATAGTACCCGGGAAGAGCGCCGCGAACGCGTCGTCGGTGAACACCTCGCCGAGCGCATCGGCGGCGGCCAGGTAAGCGTGGCCCTTGGGGAAGGCGGCGCGCACGATCCGGGCGGTCTCGGCGGGGACGGGCGGGCGCGGCTGGGGGCACAGCATGGTCATCCTCCTGGCGGCGCGACAATAGGAACGACACTCCCAGCCTACCAGGGCGCGCCGCCCACCGCTATCCCGGGGTCGTTGCCATAACATTCGCCAGCATTCACGTCACCTGGGCAACCTCACTCACCCCTTGATCGCTCCGGCAGTCAGGCCCGAGACAATACGACGTTGGAAGAGCAACACGAGGATAATTAGGGGTAAGGTGATCACGATCGAGGCAGCGGTAATCTGTCCCCACGGGTATCCTGATGCGACGTCTGCGCCCTCGAATTGAGCGATGACAACCGTCGCTGTGAGCTTGCTCTCCTCGCTCATGAACGTGCGTGCGAAGAGAAACTCGTTCCACGCATGGATGAAGAGGAGGATCGCGGCCGTGAAAACCCCTGGGGCCGAGAGTGGCATGATAATTTTGAAGAAAGCTTGCATTCGTGTGCACCCGTCCACGCGGGCAGATTCCTCCAACTCGACCGGCAGTTCCCGGAAGAACGCGTTGAGGGTCCAAATGCATAGCGGCAGGGTGAAGGTGACGTTCGGCAGGATCAAAGCAAGAAAATTATTCGTTAAGTGCCAGTCACGAAATTGGCGGAAGAGTGGCCCGACAATCGCAATACCGGGGAACATCGCAACCGACAGCACGAGTGTGAGAATGAAGTTCTTTCCGGGGAAGTCTAAGCGCGCTAGCGCGTAGGCACAAAGCGAGCCAATCATGAGCGCAATAAGTGTTGAGGAGAGGGCGACAATCGTACTATTTAGGAGCGAGTGCGTGAATCGGGAAAGGCCAAAAATCGTGCGATAGTGGATGAAATCAATTGGATTGGGCCAGTAACTAATCGGCGTAGTAAAGATGGCACGTTCACTCTTAAGTGACGTAATTAGGGTCCAGATGACGGGCGCGAGACAAAAGACGACGAAGAGCCCGATGAAGCCGTAGAAGCCCATCTGCCGCAACGCCGGAAGCCAGGTCCGTCGAGTCATGCGAGTTATGGACGTATCTCTGGCCACCGGGCGGCGGCTCAGCGGGCCGATGCGAGTGCTCGTCATTATCGTGCTCCCCCTGCAGGCGCGCCAAGAATTTTGATGAAGAGAAAGGCGGCGCACATGATGATCAGGAAAGTGGTCACGGCGAGTGTAGAGCCGTAACCAAAGTTCAGACTCGTGAAGAGCGTGTTGTACGTATATAGGCTCAGGGTCTCTGTGGACTGGCCTGGTCCGCCATTCGTGAGGACACGGGGCAAATCGAACAGTTTCAGGGCGTCGATCGTCCGGAAAAGGAGGGCCACGAGGATGGTTGGCTTCATCAGTGGCAGTGTGATCTTCCAGAAGTTCTGCCATTCCGTCGTGCCATCAATCGCCGCAGCCTCGTAGAGATCGGCGGGGATTAGTTGCAGCCCGGCGAGCAATAGTAGCGCCATGAACGGGGTCGTCTTCCAGATCTCCGCACCGGTCATTGCCGGGAGCGCGAGATCTTGCCGAAACAGCCAGACCAGTGGCCGATCGATGATGCCCAGCCTGATCAGGAGGTCATTGAAGATGCCATAACGCGTGTCGTAGATCCACGACCACATCTTAGCCGACACGACGGTTGTCAGTGCCCATGGCACGAGCACCGCCGCCCGCATGAGGCCACGCCCGCGGAATGAGCGGTTGAGAGCGAGCGCGATGAGCATCCCCAATAGGAGTTCCGTCAGGACGGAGGTACCGGCAATCGTGAGCGTCACACGTACGGCGTTATACCAACGGCTGTCGACAAGTACCGCAGTGTAGTTCCCGAGCCAGATAAGCGGCTGCGGCGTATCCTCGAAGCGTAAACTGATGCGGTGCATACTGTCCCAGACGGCGAGAATAAGGGGGTAAAAAATAATCACGAGAACGGTGAGCACCGCAGGCGCGATGAGGGCGATACCGAGCCGCGCGTCCGCCGAGAGTCTTCTACGTGTGCCACGAGCCTGAGGCCCGAGAGATCTCGTCGCCTGTATCACGTTCGTTGCCTCCGTCCGTATACCTCGAGTGACTCCACTGTCCACTAATTGCTCGAAGCCCAGGGGCGTAACGATCACCGATCGCTACGCCCCTGACCCCGGTTACGCACCTACGATCCGCCGCATCGTTTCCGCCATCTGCTTAATTGCCTCAGCGGGAGACTTCTGTCGAGCCATAGCTGCGCCGAGGTTCGGTTGGATTGCCTCTGACGAGATTTGGCCGTAGAAAGGCGTCACCGGGCGCGGCTTCAAGGATTTGAATGACTCCTGAGCGCGCAGTGCATAGGGGAATTTCGTCTGAACTTCCTGATTCTCGAACACTGCCAAATAGACGGGTAGATTACCATTGGCAAGCACACGGACTTGCTGCTGCTCCTGGGAAACGAGCCACTTGATGACTTCCCCCGCCGCTTGCTTATTCTTCGAGAACGCTGATACACCAAGGTTCCAGGTACCAAGACAACCGGGTCCTGGTTTTGCGCCGTCTCGCGAGGGGAGCGTCGTGACATCCCACTGCCCTTTTATTGTCGTGTCGTCCTTGTACAAGTCACCTCCACTGGTGTACCACAGCCGGAGGAAGACCGACTTACCGGTGCGAAAGATGTTCATCGCATCCGATGTCTGAGCGAGTGTCAGACAGTATTCGGGGACGATTTTGTCTTTGTAGACGAAATCGAGGACCCGTTGTAGCGACTCGACCGCCGCAGTCCCCTTGTCCACTGTGACATTCAAGTTTTCATCGACTAGATCGCCGCCGTAACCCCAAAGGTGCTCCATCCAGTTGATGACCCCTTGCTCAATCTGCGGCATAGGCAAGACGTATCCGGCGATCTCGGGCGTCTGGAGCTTCTGGGCGGTATCACGCAATTCATCGTATGTTTTCGGCGGTTGAAGACCGGCTTGCGCGAGAAGATCCTTGCGATACCAGAGGCCAGGGCCATTGTTGTACCAGGGGATGGCGTAGAGCTTCCCTTTGTATGTGGTCCCAGCAAGCGCACCCGAGAAAAACTTCGCGCGCTCATCGCTCGGGAGTACATCGTCAACCGGGATCGTCCAGCCCGCAGCGCCGTATTCGGTGACATTCGGAACATTTACCGAGAAGAGATCCGCAGCAGGGTCCTTCGCGCTCGCGACAGCGATGATCTTATTGCGCAGATCGTCGCTACTCGCACCCTGCTCCTGGTAATCAATTTTGATCCTCGTGTTCTGCTTATTGAATGCTGAGACCTGCTGCGTCGTGACGCCACTGCTGTCGCGACCGGCGAACCATGTCACGGTGACCGAGCCGCTCCCCTGGCTACTCGGTGTCCCGGCGCTACCCGATACGGCGGGGACGGTGGACACTGTCCCTGCCGCTGGGCTAGTACCACATGCAGCAAGGAGAGCCCCCCCAGTGAAGGCCATGGCCCCGATCAAGAATTCGCGGCGACGAATCGATCGACCTGATGCGTGAATTTCGCGCATGATGCGTTTCCTCCCCTACTTCCTACAGTGCATCGCTGGACGACAGACATGTGGTGGATAACCCAGATACCAGCAATCGATAGCACGCATCCATCCCGCTCCGCAGGTCGCTACCGCTCTCCTCATCTGCGCAGACCCAGCCATCGTAGTTGATTTGCCGGATAGCGGCGAAGATAGGTGCAAAATCGATGTCACCCTCGCCGAGCACTTTCCAGGTACCGGCAGCGTAATCCTTCATGTGAATGTTATCGATCACCTGGTGGAAATCTCGGAGGACCCCCGCGACATCGTCGATGCCGGATTTGACGAGATGCGCCGTGTCCACGGTGAGCCCAATGCCGCAGTCACCGACGAGGGCAAAGAAACGCTCGAGGTCCTCACGCGTCATCACGATCTGGTTGTAGTGATTATGGAGCGACAGCCTGACGCCCAGATTCTGCGCCTCCACGCTCAGTCCTGATAGAAGCTGAGCAAACTCTCGTAGCTCGGTGCCTGCGGCGTTCCCACGTGGAGTATGAGGCCAGTAGATTATCCGTTCGGCACCGATGACTGCGGCGAACTGGATCGTCTCGCGCAGTATTGCCACACCGGCGTTGTCGAGTAGGCCACCGACGATCAGCCCCGACGCGACGCCAGGATACTGCCCCCAGTCATCCAAGAAGCGCGTGGGTTCCCCGAGGTAGTCGCGGTACTGATTGCTCTTCAACTGCAGTCCTTCGAAGCCGACGGTGCGGAACTGCGAGAAAAGCTCGTGCCATTCGCTGGTAACTTGGGTCGATTTGGAAAAGGCGAATTTCATGCCGGTACCCCTGTCTCGAAGGCGACCACTTGCCCTTCCGCCGCGGAACGATACGCACCATCGAGGAGCATGACCGTCTTGAGGTTGTCGCGCCCGCTGTTGGGGGGCTGACTCCCCTCCTCGATGGTTGTAAGCAGGAGATCCAGGTCAGTGAAGGTCGCCTGTGGTTTATTCGCACCGCGATATGGATTCTCCACATGCAAGATCGGCTTGGTGACATCTTCGTGAGTGAAGAGCGTTAGATCGTCATAGGTCAGCCGGAGTGTACCGGCCTGTCCGATGATTATCGTCTCGGTCTTCTTCACGAGCGAAGAGAAACTCTGCGTGTAGGAGACCACCGCGCCCCGCGCGAAAACGAGTTGCACCGCCGCATCGGTCTCGCCCGCAGCGTCGATCGCCGACGAAGAATGAGTTACGCAGGTGATCGCTCGTGGCTCATCGTTCAGCATCCAGCGGAATCCATCGAGCCAGTGAACGCCCATGACCGAGAGTGCATGCCGTTCGGAGGTACTCCGCCAACCCGCATCTTGCCGGAAAAGCAGATCCTCATGCGTAATAGACAGCACTTCACCGATCCGGCCCGCTGCAATTAGCTCCCTTGCGGACTCGAATGGGTAGTGATAGCGGAAGTTCTGATTCACCGCGAGGGTTACTCCCGCACGATCGCAGATCTCTACCACTCGTCGCGCCTCGGCATAGGTATCGGCGAGGGGCTTCTCGACAAATATATGCTTTCCTGCTGCGGCGAGCCTGCCAATTGCCTCTTCCCGCACGAGGGTGGGCGTGCATACGACCGCCACGTCCCATGACGCGTCGGCAATCATCTCGTCGAGTGCGTTGAAGCCCTGCTCCACGCCATAGTTTTCCTGGGCTTGGGCCACACGTTCGGGATACGGATCGCACGCGGCAACTAGACGGATGCGCTCCGGGCGGGCCGCATATGCCGAGAAATGCATGCGCGAGACGTTCCCACAACCGACGACGGCAACATCGAATTTCCTCATGTGTACCTCGTACCTCCCCCTATCCCACTTCCCCACCGCAACTAAAGCCACCGGATAGAAATATAATACAATATACAAAATTACGATGTCAATATAACGCCGTGATACTGAATCAGGCTCATCTCGAACCGAAGCTAGTTGGACACCCAATGGGTCAATCAAACTATTAAACTATGACTGATACTGGAATTATTCGCATTCTGAAACGTGTTGAAATCGGTAGGGATAGGGATGTTCCAGCCCTTGATAATCAAACGAGACAGGGCACAACCGGGTATTCTTGACACGGTTTTTTGTGTTTTGTATAATTTCCGCTGCGCTGTCATCATGCAGTGCAGTCGTATCTTTATGTATATGGAAACGTTTCTTCACTACGATCGGGAAGGAATATACACAGTGAGCGTCGTCCGTGGCACACTCAATCATCATGTCTATCAGGAACTTCGGGAACTCGTTGTTTCTGGGGCCATGGTCAGTGGTGCTCAGCTTGACGAGCAGGCGCTTGCGGATCGCATGGGAGTCAGTCGTACCCCGCTGCGTGAGGCGATCGGCCTACTTGTCAAGGATGGATTACTTGAAGATCGGCCATATCGCGGCAAGTTCGTGAGGACATTCACGAGCAAGCAGGTTGGCGATCTTTTCGCGGTCCGTAAAGTGCTGGAAGGTAGTGCGGTGCGGTTTGCGGTACCCAAGCTTACCACTCAGCGATTAGCGGAGTTGCGCATGATTCTAAATGATGTGCAGGCGGCGTTGGCAGCCCGCGAGCTCACCTGGTATAGCACCGCCGACCACCGCTTTCACAGCGCCATTGCCGAGTTTAGCGAGAACGAGGTGCTGATCGACTGCCTCAACCGCTTGGGATGGCAAATACAAATTGTGCGTGTGAGCGCGAATGAGGATCCTTCCGTGGTGGCACGCACCGCATTAGAACGGCCTCGTATCCTTGCCGCTCTTGAGGCGCGTGATGCCGAGTCCGCTGCTCGACTGATGGAGAAGCACATCGAAGGCGTGGGTGAAGCAGTTGTGGCACGACTCGAAGCGTTGGAGCATTCGGGTTAAATACGCACCGAGTCTACGAGTCTATAGCTAACAGGGGTCGGCACAACAATGGACGTCATGCTGCCGTATGGCGATAGCGTGAGGAGGACAGATGAGCGCGGGGAATCTCGGGACACGCCAGGCAGGGCCGGTTATCGCGGTGGATCATGACCCGGATAATCGGATGCCCTGGGGCTACATGCAGTGGCTGTGCAGCGGCACCCTCTTCGCCGACGCGCAGCAAACCTTCGGGTATGTCGAGATCAATCCCGGGGAGAAGAATCCGCGCCACCTCCATCCCAACAGCGATGAGGTCTTGTACCTGCTCCAGGGCGAACTCGACCACAGCCTCGGCACGGCGGTCCACCATCTCACCCCAGGTATGTCGATTCACATCCCCGAGGGCATCGAACATGACGCCCTAAATCGGGGGACTACCGTCGCGAAGATGCTCGTCGCATACCCGACAGCGGACCGCAAGGTTGTGATGTGCGAGGCGGGTCAGGAGTAGCACGCCACGCGGGGGACTGGACGCGGGGAGCCTCGTCCCCCGGCATGAATGGGTCGGCGATCCCCTGTGCGGCCTCGTCCCGCGTCCGTAAGACCGGAGGTACGATATGGCAATAACGATCGGGATCATCGCGGCGCTCGATACGAAGGGAGCAGAAGCCAGTTTCGTGCGTGACTACCTCGCGGGGCAGGGCTTCGACACCCTCGTCATCGATACCGGCGTGCTCGGCGAGCCGACCTTCGTCGCCGAGGTGACGCGCGCCGAGGTGGCGGCGGCGGGAGGCGATGATCACGCAGCGCTACTCGCGGCGGGGGACAAGGCCCGGGCGATGGCGGCGATGACGCGCGGCGCGGCGGTGATCGCGGCGCAGTTACACCGTGCGGGAAAGATCGCCGGGCTGATCGGCATGGGCGGGACGGCCGGGACGACGATCGGCACGAGCGCGATGCGCGCACTGCCCATCGGCGTGCCGAAGGTGATCGTCTCGACCGTCGCCTCCGGCGATACCCGCCCGTATGTCGGCGAGAAGGACATCACCATGATGTACTCGGTCGTCGATATCGCGGGCCTGAATCGCATCTCCGCGCGCATCCTCACGAACGCGGCGGGGGCGATCGCGGGGATGGTCGTCGCCGCGCCGCCCATGCGCGAAGAGCGCCCCCTGATCGCCGCCAGCATGTTCGGCAACACCACGGCCTGCGTCGACCGGGCGCGCGGGACGCTCGAGAGCAAGGGATATGAGGTTCTCGTCTTTCACGCGACGGGCGCGGGCGGTCAGACGATGGAGAGCCTGATCGCCGATGGCTACTTCGCCGGTGTCCTCGACCTGACGACGACCGAGTGGGCGGACGAATTGTGCGGCGGCGTCTTCGCGGCGGGTCCGCACCGTCTGGAGGCGGCGGCGCGCGCGGGCGTGCCGCAGATCGTCGCGCCGGGCTGCCTCGATATGGCGAATTTCGGGGGGCCGGAGACGGTACCGGAGAAGTATCGCGGACGTCGACTCTACGAGTGGAACCCGACGGTCACGCTGATGCGTACGACGCCCGCTGAGAACATCACGCTCGGCGCGATGATCGCGGAGAAGGTGAACCTGAGTACCGCGCCCGTCACGGTATTGTTGCCGCTCCGGGGTGTCTCGCAACTCGACAGCCCGGGCGGGAAGTTCTGGTGGCCGGAGGCCGATACCGCGCTCTACGACGCGATCCGGGCGAAGCTCCGCCCGGACATCCCGGTCGTCGAGCTGGACCTGAATATCAACGATCCGGCGTTCGCGGATACCGCGACGGATCTGCTGCTCGGCTACATCGGCGCGAAGGCGACGTAGGGGACGACAATGAGATATACGCGAGAGCAGGTCATCGCACGCCTGCGGGCGCAGGTGACGGCGGGCCGTTCGATTGTCGGCGCGGGAGCAGGTACAGGCATCTCAGCCAAGTTCGCCGAGGCGGGCGGGGCAGACCTCATCATCATCTACAACTCGGGCCGGTTCCGTATGGCGGGACACGGGAGCCTGGCGGGCGTGCTCGCGTATGGCGACGCGAACGCGATCGTCAAGGAGATGGGCGAGCGCGAGGTGCTCCCCGTGGTCCAGGAGACGCCGGTGATCGCGGGCGTGATGGGCACCGATCCGATGCGGCAGATGGGCCACCTCCTGCGCGAATTGGACGCCCTCGGCTTCTCGGGGATCAACAACTTCCCGACGGTCGGGCTGATCGATGGGCGTTTCCGCATGGAGCTGGAGCGGACCAACATGGGCTTCGGCAAGGAGGTAGACGCGATCCGTCTCGCGCATGAGCTGGGCTTCTTCACCGCGGTGTATGTCTTCAACGAGGACGAATCGACCGCGATGGCCGAGGTGGGCGCGGACGCGATCATCGCGCACATGGGGCTGACGGTTGGCGGCACCATCGGCCTGGACACGGCCGACGCCATGCAACTTGCCGACGCGCCCGCCGCCGTGCAGGCGATCGGCGAGGCGGCGTGGCGGGCGAACCACGACGCGCTCCTCCTGTGTCACGGCGGACCGATCGCGACACCGGATGACGCCGCGTATGTGCTCGCGCGGTGCAATGCGGTCGGGTTCGTCGGCGCGAGTTCGATGGAGCGACTACCGGTCGAAACCGCGCTCACCGAGACGACCCGGGCCTTTAAGGCGGTCGTGCCCCGAGGCGCCACCGAGGGCACTGTCAACTAAAAGTCGGTTACGTCGGCGATCTCGCCGCTAGCAGCCTGTCGGAGAGAAGCGGACGAGTCCTAGCTTATCCGCCTCGGCCTCCCGTGCTATGGCAAAGTACGCGACAGATATCCGTGCAGTGCCCTATTCCACCGTCCCGT
>JAABUT010001794.1_pt1 | contig 22936 bp, 18 predicted proteins | sample 5559281 | NCBI WGS metagenome assembly JAABUT01 (sample SAMN10711880, study PRJNA513359) | rock metagenome | isolation source: Antarctica rocks | place: Antarctica: Victoria Land, Ricker Hills nord | collected 2016-01-04
TTGATAATCATATTGAATTGATTATCAGCTTCAATTCAGAATTGTACTTCTCTAGCTCGATTCTCAGATATTTCATTTCGATTTTCATGTTGAAGATTTCGATTTTCAGACTGTGTATGACTATTTTGTGTCATTTCTCATCTTTCTTAATGCTTTTAACATCAAAAACATGCTCTCATATTGCTCTTTGCGCTAGTAAGACGTCTGCGATGTATTTTTTCGAGATTGTCAAAACAATGTTGTTTTTCTTTAACATTTTGACTATCATGATGACTCTTAGATCGATTTTCGCCTTTTTCAATGTGTTATTCATCGAATCTCGCATTTTCATCATCTTCAACGTTCAGTTCTCATTTTTGAGATTGACAATGAGTCTTCTTTCACGATACGATATTTCTTGTGATTTTGACGAGAATTTCTTAATAATCAGATTTCATTTGTCTGCATTTGCATTTGCATTTGCATCTGTGACTTGAGCTGCTTTTTGCGCATATGTGAGCTTCTGCGTTGATTTTTGCGAATTTTGCATGACTTGCAACGTTTGCGAAATCTGCATCTTCTGCAAGATTTGCAAATTCTCTGTCATTTGCTTTGCATTGATTTTCTTTTTGATGTCTTCAGCATTTTGTTGAATCAATTGTAGAATGATCTTCAGTTTGTTGTTTGTTTGACTTTCAAGTCGATCTATTTGCTTCTGAATCGAGTTTTCTATGCTTTCATTGCATGCTCTTTGAATGTAGATTAAGCTATGACTTATAGTCTCTTTCTGTTCTGATATTGCTTGTCTTAGCTGATTGACTGCAAATTCAATTCTTTCGCGCAGTCTCTTTATCTGCATCTCTTTAAAGATGACATTGTAGCACTTGCTCATACTAACTTCGATGCTAGCTTCTTTTTGCGAACTTTTCATTACTTTTCGCTTTTTCATTTCTTTGAATTTCACAATCGCTCATGTTTGCTCTTTTTGCTGCGAATTCGCATTTCGCAGATTGATTGTATTTGTTATGCGCGTTTGCATGTGAATTTAGCATCAATGCATCAAGTGAACTAAACATGTATTGCGTTTTTCTATTTACTGATGTGAGCGATTTTTGTTGACTGCGAAATAAATCGACAATGTCGTTCTGCAGTTGTTTGCTTATTGACAAACTCATGCTAAGTTCGTTTCATAAATCTATTTCAATCTCTAACGTTGACTTTTTGATTTCTATCGTTGATGTTTTGAATTCTGACGCTGAGCTATTGCTTCTACTGAGTTTCGCGTTACTATTCGCGAAACGAGGCGAGAAAGAGCGCATAAAGCGACTCTTTATATTTCTTTTCATAGAGAGTTTTTTCGAGTTTCGAGCTTCGAACTTCTAGAAAATTCACTTGGCATCACTTAAATATTTCTTTAACCTCTTATTCAGAGCGTTTCACGTAGACAATAACTCTAGTGTAGAGATTTTCCAATTTCTATTTCGAAACCTGCAATAGATCATCTTTTATTACCGGCTTATGTCAGACGAAAATGATATAAATCTAGTCTGCAAGAGTCTAGATTACTCTTTTTGATAGAAAATTCAATGACTTTGCTTAAGAAGTAAACTTCTCAATGATCTCTTGTAATGCATGAGTGATCTCAACTACTCTGTCATTTATTGCTGTCTTATCATCAAGAAAATGATCAATGAAAAAATGTATTTTTAAATGAGCATTTAATGCTTCTGTGTTCATTTTCTTTCATAATCAACAAGTTGTAAGCTGCATGAAAGATGTGCATAAACATAACTTCGTGATAATTGAAAGATGATCAGATTTCTGATGTAGATTGATTTTCATTTTGCATTTATATATCATGAATTGAATTTTCTTGCTGTTAAACGCTAAATTTATTGTTGTAAGCTGATTGTGAATCTCTTTAGTAATTGTGTCTGATTCAAGCAGTAACTTTAATCTCATATTCATAATGATGTTTAGTAAAGCATCAGTCACTATGTAATAAATAAAGCATTTTCTGTCTTTTCAATGTAAGTGATACAGATTGAAATCTTCTATGATTAGCTGATTGCAATCATCTTTGATTAATTCATTTAAATGAGAAATAGTAAATGATTCTTCTGTGAAAATGATAGACAGTGAGCATGAATTGTAAACGTTTATGAATTGTAGCATCTGTATTTCATCTTTTGAGTTGTTAGTTTGTAACTTGATTAAGCAAATATTTGATTTAATGATTTTCGCAGCTCATTAATTGAGTTTTAAACACTTGTTGATATAAATGCATGTTCTTGCTTGAAGTGATGAGTCTTTCACTAGATAAAAGAAGTTGTGAGTCAAGTTAAACATTTGTGAAACATTAATGTTGCAATCTTGTTTCTGAATGACTATTATGTTGAATATATGAACTTTTCTGTCTATCAAAAATGATTTCTGAATTTTTAATGATTTTCTAATGTTATATTGTAGAATTTGCAGAAAGATTTAATTCATCATAAAGTTATTTGTAATTGTTGTTGACTCTGTGCAAAGACAGCTTTTTATATGCTTTTAATCATCAAGAATTTTTTGCATTTTCTAACTTAATGCTTCTGTATTTATTCAAACATCATGTTTTCTGAGTTGCTAATCATGCATGAAGAGCAATCAACTCATCTTTTCTTGACTTTCATCATTTATCATGTTGACTCATTAACGTCTTGACTGCTTATCATCATCAAAACATTCATTGAACTCAATGAATTTATTGAACTCATGAGATTCATTGAATTCAAGAAGTTCAAAGAAAAAAAAGAGAATGAGTAATTGTTTTTCAACATTTCAAAGTATCTGATTGATTTGTTTTGAAAGATTTCTTCTGATTGCTTTATCTATAGTTTTCACTTGAAACATGAATGTTTTCAAAGTTCATGATTATCATTACAGTTCACACATCATCTTTTATTCATTAACACAATGCACTTCTTGATATGATGTTTGTCTACACATTTGAAGCAGCACTCTTCATTTTAGCAAAATTTAATTATATGATCAAAATTGAAGCATTTATAGCATTGTGTAATACAACAGTTTTTTTCAAACAATTTGCATAAGCATTCTTGATATGAGTTCAACATGTTTACATTTAATAATCAATTTATCATCATTTTAATTGCAATCTTTACAATGAGTAATGAGTGAGTCTTTTCACTCTTAACTATTTTTTTAAATCAAGCTATTCTCAACATCTTTAAATCTTCATGAAGTTTCACGTTGTTTTTTATCAATCTTTTGATGATTGTCTTTTGATTACTTATGTTTAATGTGATGTGTACATCATGTATTAGTATCGCGAAGCTTTTATGCACTACATGCGTTGAGCTTGCAATTCTCTTCACTCATGTTTGAGACTTTTCTAAAGTTGCTTAAGCTTTTGAATTCATCATGTGAAGTGCAATATCTTTACTTTCAAGCTTGCAAAGCAACATTATTAAATTTCGTTGCATCATTGACACATTTGTGATTTCTTGAAAGATTTGATCAATTGATCTCTTTTATATCTTTTTCATTTCTTTTCTTTTCATTATTTTCATTAAAATCTTACATCTTTTGCAAAGTGATAACAGATCATTTCTGAGTCGCTGCTTCTTTATTGTTGCTTTTTTTCTTGTTACGTCAACTCATGATGATGTTTCAAATATGAAACATGTATTTTCTTATGTTTGTAATTATTTATTAAGAAGTTAAATGAATGTTTTCAACTTTTGTACATTCTTTGCAATGAATGCATCTTGACTTTCAATCTTTCTTTCTGAAGCATTTCAAAAACATTAAATCAGCTTTAAGATCACTTTTTTTCATGAATGATCTTTGTTCTTCTCTTTCTTTAACATTGATGTTTATGTTAGTAAATCAATGATGCTGATAACTTTCATTTCATTATTGCATGAGTATTTAAATCTTACGTTGCTGTCTCTCTGTGATGAGTCAATGCTACTCACAATCATTATTGAATCAGCATTACTGCTGCTTATGCAATTCATCATTGTTTATTCATCTACTTGATCTTTTCTCTCTTGTTTATAATGCTTTTTTCAAAAGTTTGTTTTGCATGCGTTGTGATTATTCATGTTTTTAAAATATATATATATAATATAGTGTTTATTGAAAATATGTTGCATGCAACATATATAAGACATGATTTCTATGCTAATTTTTTTTCTTAAACTTAAGAAATTACTCAGAAAGTTTTTCTTACAGCAAATTCACAGTTCAAAATAAATAAAATCTTTTGCTGCTCAAATTTTAACAGTTTACTTCTTAAGCATAAGTTGCAGACATTTTGTCAGCAATGTGCATGCATATCACAGTCAATTTCTTCTTTAATCACATTAATATATGTTACTGTTTTTTCAAATTATATAAACAATGTTTTTAATTAAAAGTTAATTCTATCATCAAAACATTTAAAAGTTAAAACTCAGTGAAGAAATAAGATTCTTAAAGTCAATAATTATCATCATTATATATCACATCTTGTAGATGCTCAATTCACTTGTAAAGTGTATAACTCATCTGTTTTATGTTATTTATAAAGATTTTTCTCATGCAAATTAATTATATTTTGTAAAAATGTTCATCTGCTACACTTTTAATTAAATAATGTAATTTCATCAATTCTTTATTAATTCATTTGTATTTCTTTTCTTTTAACAAAAGATGATTTTCAGAAGATTGAAAGCACTCTTGCAATTCACATCAAAATTGAACGCATAGAACTGAAGGTTTATCTGCACTCAAGAAACATGTTGAGCGTGAATAGTCTTTGATGCAACTGCAAATGAAGTCATCAGACAGTCAAGCATATTCTGATACATTGCTTGAATTGAATGTATCTTCGATTAAATATGCTATGAGATGTCGACTTCACGAACTATCAAGTCATCATCTCAATCACGAAGAGTCTCAAGACAACAGCGAGAATGATGATGAAAATGATGCTACTGAAGCAGTTTAGAATAACAAGAACACTCATTCTTTAACATGTGATCATCGTGAACAAATTTGATACATAGTCTCAGTTTTATCATCTCGACTGCATGTAGCAGTCGTATAGACAGTGAGCGATTTTCTACCTCAGAGAGTTTTGTTCACTCGACACACATAGCATAGAATCTTTCATGAGTCAATCTAATCAATGTCACAAGAGTGTATGAATTTATTATTATTATTATTCTTTTAACAAAGTTTTTTCATTAATGTATCATTTATGTATAAAATGCTTATATTTGAACATTTGTCAAACAATATTAATGAAATTCTTAAGTTTGCTTATGTTAAACTTAATGAAACTCATGAGTTATTTATATCATAGTAACAAACATGCAGTTTTAATGAAATTTATATGTAGTTAACGTATAAATTTAAAGAATGTTCATGATTTAAGTTCTTTCTACTAATCACTCTTAATAAATTAAACATAAAAGTATTTTGTCTCAGTTTTCATCATCATAAATGCAGCGACAAGATATTGAATTGAAAGATTTTCATAAGCAATTTCTCTCATAATTTTGCATTTTATTTAATTTTCTCATCTGCATGCAGATTGCTTATAACATGCACATTTTTTTTCCCTTCATTAAGTGCATGCAGTCTATGACTATGACACTGTCTAGACGTTGTGCATATGTTAGATTACATGTATCTTGATCAAAGTCGCTGCTTTATATCTTCTCATTGATCAATCACATTGATAGTTTGCATAAACAAGCACTAACATGCACATTGAGATTATCAAGATCTACAAGATCATAAAAACTCTGCATGCAATTAATGCATAATGTTTCATCATCAAGCAACATTTCAATATCATTCAAACTTTTAATAATCTTTAAACTTTACTGTAACTAAACAGTAAATTCATAGTTAGTATCATGTATAAATGAATTTCATCACTGATTTTTAAAAGCTTTTAATAAAAATCTTTTGATTTTTTATGATTTTTTATTTTTTTATTTCTTCATTAAGTGCATGCAATCTATGACTATGACACTATTTAGACGTTGTATGTATGCTAAATTACATGTAATCTAGTCAAAATCGCTGCAGTATATCTTTTCATTAAGTAGTCAAATCATTAAAGTGCGCATATGAGCGCATAAGCTGTTTATATAATCAAGTGATCATATAAACAATTCAAGATTGTGAAAGCTGATCACTTTAATGTGAGCTTTCAACTTGTCTGTATAATCATCAAGCTAAGTGAGCTAAATGAACTTTGATTTATGTAGATGAAAGCTGATCACTTCAATGTGAACTTTTAAATTCACTGTATAATTACTCAGTTGAATGAACTAAATGAGTTTTGATTTATGTATTTGCAACGCATGTAAATCGATCAGAAAATCGAAAAATCGATTGATTTACTGCATTGCACAGATGTGTATATGCGCAAAAGCTGAGTCGTGTCTTTGTAATGACTGTGTGAATGTTGTATGTTAGTTGCAACGTGTGCGCAAAGACGTTGCTGTCGTTCTGTGTATATGAGCAAAGACTATGTCATGTCTTTGCAATGTATGTGATTGCGATGCATGTACATTGATCTGATAAAGCGAAAAATCGATCGATTTACTGCATTACACAAATGTGTAAATGTGCAAAAGCTGAGTCGTGTTTTTGCAATGTGTATGTGTGTGATGTATATTAGTTGCAACGCATGCGCAAAGACGTTGCTGTTGTTCTGTATATATGAGCAAAGATTGTGTCATGTCTTCGCAGTGTATGTGATTGCAATGCATGTACATCAATTCAATAAAGCGAAAATCGATCAATTTACTGCATCACTTGAGCGTGTAAATGCGTAAAAGCTGAGTCATGTCTTTGTAATGTATATGTATGTGATGTATATGAGTTGCAACGCATGCGCAAAAACGTTGCTGTCATTCTGTATATATAAGCAAAGATTGTGTCATGTATATGAGTTGCAACGCATGCGCAAAAACGTTGCTGTCATTCTGTATATATAAGCAAAGATTGTGTCATGTATATGAGTTGCAACGCATGCGCAAAAACGTTGCTGTCATTCTGTATATATAAGCAAAGATTGTGTCATGTCTTTGCAATGTATGTGATTGCGATGCATGTAAATCAATCTGATAAAGCAAAAAATCAATCGATTTATTGCATCATGCAAACGTGTAAATGCACAAAAGCTAAATCATGTCTTTGCAATATATGTGTGAATGTTGTATATGAGCTTAATGCTGAGTCAAGCGTTGTTACTGCTTTGTATGTAATTGCAATGTGTGTAAATTGATCTGAAAATGAGAAAAATTGATCAATTTGCTGCATCATGCAAGTCTGTAAATGTGCAAAAGCTGAATCATGTCTTTGCAATGTATATGTGTGTGACATATATGAGTTCAATGTGTAAATAAAGTGCTGTTACTGCTCTATGTGTGATTACGCTGCGTGTAAATCGATCTGAAAATGCGAAAAATCAATCAATTTACTGCATCACATCTGTCTGTATATGCGCAAAAGCTGAGTCGTGTCTTCGCAATATATATGTGTATGTTGTATATGAATTGCAACATGTATGCAAAGATGTTACTGTTCTTCTGTGTATATGCAAACTTTAATGTATTAATGATCACGTTGTTATTGTCTTGCTTTTCAACTGTGTGTGAACTCAACACATGAGTAAAGCACTGTTACTACTTTGTCAATGTTAATGAGATTGTTCAGCTCTTTTGACAAGCATAGCTTGCAGAAGATTCGTAGTCAGCATCTTATACAGATAAATCTTGTTGTTGATTAAATTTGTTATGAGTTTGCATAAAGTGAATTATATGAGTGTATTTTAACTAGAAGTTCAAAGCTGAAGAAGAAAAAAGATGCAACACGTCGTAAGTTTTACTCACAAAGATATGTTAGATCGCTAGCGTGTCAACATCAGCTTTATACTAGTTTATAATAGTCTGACACAATCTATGTTAAACTAACTCAAAGTGCATGATTACAACATTATTCTCTTTCTTCATTTAGCAATGTTCTCATTGCTGCAGTTTAATTAATCTTTCTTAAGTTAATTTCTATCTTAACTTGTTTGAATATTATTCATGAAAGTTATTTACAACTTTTAAGCATTCTTTGAATTCACTTTCATTGACGTTGTATCAATATAAATCAACGTTATATTCTTTTTAATTAACATGATATTATAAGATTATCACTAAACATACATCTCTTTTTACTACACATACATCCCTTTTTACTACATATACGTCTTTCTCAAGATAGATTTAGCGATTACTCAACTAGATTTAGCGATTACTCAACTAGATCTAGCAGCTTAATAATCATAACAACGCGCACACGTTCTTTCATCAATCGACTATCTATCACTTACTTTATCTCATCGTCGTCATAAATCTTGCATCTCTTTCGATGAGTGAGCTCTATGTGAGTCATGAGAAGCTCATCGTCGTCGTCAATACATGAGCTAGAGAACTTTACTTAACGCAAGTCAAGTCAATTTGAACGCGTTGAAGTGCATCTGCAGCAACGAACTGAGCAAGAGCTAGAGCAAACATCAGCGAGAGATAGAGATAGAAATAGAGATAGAGATAGAGATAGAGATAGAGAGTTAGGTCGAGAAGATGAAGAGAGTGAAGAAAATGTCAATGAAGCTTTGACTGAATCTTTATTTGAACATCAGCAGAAAGCTTCAAACGATGAACACTTCTATGAAGTGTTTCAAATTTGATATGTAGTTTAAATCAGCTTTGAAGAACATATTGATCTCAAAGATACTTCATTTTTGATGAGTCGTTCATATGAAATCAAGTATCTGTATGATGTCTGTTTTTGAGCTGCTAGACCTAGTTAAATGATTGCTAAACCTATCTGAAAAAGGCGTATATGTAGTAAAAAGAAGTGTATGTGTAGTAAAAAGAGATGTATGTTTGATGATAATCTATTATAATCATTTATCTCATTCATAATGTTTGAAATTCAGTATGTTTTTTATCTTTCATTCATTTTCGTTGTCAATCACTATAAAGTCAAATGATTCATTTCATTGTTCATTCAGAAAGTTCTTTGAATTTAGTTGCAGCAGATTTGATGCAAACTTTGAATGTATCTTTATAGTTAATGATAATTTCAGTTGATAAACATGTTTGATCTTGATCAGAATCTTGAAGAATTCTAGCATCTTATCATTTAACTTCTTTGACAATTATAAGATCATAATGTTTCTAGAATCTAGAAACATCATGTCATTTATTTTGTAAATTATTTTCTTTTGATGCTTGTTAATCTGTTTCTTCATAATAACTCTGACTCTTGCTAATGCTTGTTTAATCAACGCTAGTGATCATTTCATGTGTTCAAATATATTCTTTGCTTTATTTGCTTCAATTCTTGCTTGAATGATTTCATATTCAGTTGAATTCAAATCAAAGCTTATGTGAAAGTGAAAGCTCTTATTCAGAAAGAACGTTGATTGTTTAATTGATGATGAAATAGCATTGTTATCAACAAATTCAGTCATAAATAATCAGACGAATTAATCATCTTGCATATATGAGTAGTAACTTCATAGATATCATTTGAAATTTCACATTCTGATTCGCTCTTTTCATTTAATCATTGATTTGCAAATGATAGTTGATAGATAGTTTCATCTTGATGTCAAGTCTCAAACATAAAGACTTTCAAACAATTGATATGAATTGAGAATCGCGATTGAATACTATTGTTCTTGATAATTTATGAGTTTTGAAGACTCAATATCAACAACAGCTTAACTGTTTATTTTGCGAAGATTTCTTTGTCATCTGATCAACATGATATATAGTGTCATTTCTTAGACAATCAATCTATGACTATCAGAATCGCGTTGCTTTCATCACTTTCTGATAGATTAATAATGAAGTTTAATGATATGTTCTGTCATTGCTGCTTGAGTATGAGCAATGACTTCAGCAGTTCATTAATTCGATCTTTCAATGCTTTTGATCTACAACAAACATAACAATTTCAAATGTAATGCTTAATCATCATTCTCATCTTTAATCAGCAATATGATCATCTCAACAAGTTCAATGTTCAATTCATGTCAGAATGTTCATTGATTGAAAAATCATATGCTTTTCTTATTAATTAAGTAATCATTAACTGAGAAACTTATAGTCTATCATCTTTTCAAAGTACTTCATCAAGTACTTTGCAATTGTCTAAATTAATATCTTGACAAGTTCTTCTGTTCTGTTTCATGACTATTCAAATATTAAAACACAGTTGATTCGTTTAATTTTCTGTTATAATCTGATTCTGAATAGAAATCATCTTTTTGATCAAATTTTAATTAACTTTTGATTCAAGTTTTGAATCTGAGTCAGATTCTGAGTCAGATCTGAGCAAGATTTGAGTCAAATCTTGATCAGCTTTCTGATCATCTTCTTAATCAGCTTCTATTGACTGCAGTTCAAATTTGTCTTTTGACAATAGCATCTGATGCTGATATAGCTTTTGATGCTGATATAGCTTTTGATAATGATTTGCTTCAACTGACTTAACATCTGACATTCTGATCAGCATGTTAACTTTCAGATTCTATTTTTCTGACTGATATATGATCTTGAAGTTATATTTAAATAACTTCTCAGCTCATTTAGTCTATCATCAAGTCAGTTCTTTGATGATCATGAAGTACTTCAAATTCAGATGATTAATGAAGATTTTGATTGAACTATCTGTACATTTCAATTCAGAATGTCAATACTTCAAGCAGCAAATGATGATCAGCAGTTCTTTGTCATAGATTTCATAGTTGCATTCTGCGAAAATCATGTTCTTGCTATAGAAGATCACTGAATGTAAAATGTCTTCATCATCATATTGAAACAATACTTTGTCATTGACATAGTTCAAGAAGTCAGTTTTTAGAATAACTTCTTTGATTGAGTTGAAATGCTTCAGAACAAAAGCTGTTGTCACTTGTTACTTCAGTTCTTCAAAAATCATCTGACAAATTTTCATTCATTCAAAGAAATAATCTTTTTGAGTCAGCTTTATCATGAGTCAATCAATTTTTGAAAAGTTCTTTATGAATCATCAATAGAAATTGCAGAAGTCAATGAAGATTTGCACATAATTTAATGATTAAAACACTTTTCAGCTTTGAATTACATCTACTTTTCAAGAATTCATTCACAGTTTATTGATGAATATTAGTAGTTTAAAAAACGAGATTTTCTGAATCTTGAATTCACACTTATCAATGTTTACTTGTAAATTGACTTCACGAAGCTTTTCTAGCACTTCTTTCATATGAGTTCTATGTTTTTTCAATGTTTTACTGTAAATAAGAATATCATTCAAGTATGTTTGACAGAATTTATACAGACAGTTGAACAACACATCATTGATATAGTGTTGAAAGAAAGCAGATTCATTGATCAATTCAAAGAGCATTATTCTATACTTGTAAATATTGAAGAAAGTAATAAAAGTAGTTAAATCTTTGCTTTTTGAACTCATGTGCAGTTTATTAAACATGATGATAATATTAAGTCAAGTCAGATACTTACTGTCTTGAATTTGAGTTAGTACTTCGTTTATTAAGAATATTAAATAACAATTTCTTTTAATCAAAATATTCAGTTTTCAATAGTTTATGCAAAAGCAAAGACTATTGTCTTTCTTTTTGATAAACAGTATTGACGAAGCAAAAGAAGCTTTGCTGAGTGTGATAAACTTTTTTTTCAAATTCTCTTTTAAATACTTGTCATGATTTTAGCTTTGTCAGATTCAATCTTTTAGTCTTGTCAGATTTATTCTTGCTTTGTCATCTTAACTAGTTTTTATTGAGTTTAGCGTTGACTGAGAAATACACATATGTAGTCAGCTTCTTTTCTGTAACTATCTTTCTTTCTTAGCATTTATTTTCTAGTTAAATGACATCTCTATCTGACTTGCTTTAGACAGATTTCTAACATTAGATAAATGCTCATCATTTACTACTTTGCTATTGACAAACAAATGATATAAAACAATTTATTCAGTAAGAAAAATTTGCGATTAACAACAAGATTCATCTGTACATGATGTCGACTATGAATCTTTTGATTCTATGTTCTGAATAAAAGTCAGAAGAGTTAAGAGATCTCAATTTAACGCAATTCAAACGATGTTAGAGTGTTGCATAAGCAGAAAAGTTGATTGTGCAGAGTTTTCATCTACGCGACAACATCTTTTCTAACAGTCACAATCAATCTACAAAGAAGATTAATGACATGTTGATGTCAGTAAGAGATAAAAAGATATTTAGTGAAAAAGTCGATCTCAGTATGAGAGTCATGACTACAAGTGATCGAGAAATTTGCAACTTGTTGATTGCATCGATATACTGAAACGTCTTCATCACATTGAAAGTGTCATTGAGTAATTGATGAAAAGATATCAGATAAAATAGTCGTTCTCAGTCTGAAAGTCATGACTACAGTGTTCAAAGAAGTAGTGACTCGTTGATCATGCTGATATATTGAGAAAGCTTGAACTCATCTTCTTTACTTGATGTCAAGTCATACATCTATCTACGTGAAAAATTAAGAACTCAAGAGAATGATCAGAATGCATTCTCTTTCAATGATCAGAGTCAAACATCAAATGATTGTAATTGCATATCTATACTAACAATTCATTCAACGTCTACGTGACACAAGTTAAATCAAGAGAAGAAAAAAGTTACTCAATACAATCACACTTTATCTTCTCATCATGTGCATCTCTCTTTCATCACATATTTCTCTGCGCAATGAATGATAATCATTGAGTAAGAGAACACAGCTCTATGTATGTTACAATCATGAGCATCACAAATGCAAAGAAAACGTCTTTTGTCTTTGAATCAAGAATCGAATCGAAACATCATTGTATAGAATATCATCAATGAAGAGCAGAGCAAACATGATACATAGTTTCAAAATTCACTGTTTCAATGACGTTGAAGTTGTTGTATAGTCGACGAGCGATTTTATTTCTCAGAGAGTTTTGTTCGTTCATATAAATAGCATAAAGTCTTTCATGAGTTGAGTTTAAATCAATGTCACAAAAGTGTATGAATTCAAATCAATTCAAATCAAATCAAGAAAAATTTGCAAGAAATTCTTCAAATTTGCATCATCATTTTAAATTGCAAGAAATTCTTCAATTCTACATTCATTTTCATCATTCTATTCATAAGAAATTCTTTGAATAAAGCACTTAATTATTATTTGAAATTCACAAAAGATTCTTTGAATTTTCACTCATCAAAAAACATCAATTCAAAACATTAATCTTTCATTTACTTTTATCTCAACAACTTATATCTTCTTTCATCATGATATGTGATGTTAAGTCAGTTGAGTTTCAAACAACTCATCTGCTTAAAAGCATTGTTAATAGAAGAATTTCACTTCTACTTATCAATGCTTCAGTTGAAGCTGAGAAAGCTGTCATTTCATGAAACATAAACATTGAAAAACAACTGTTTCATTGAGTCAATAATCAACTTGATGAAGTCATTAATATGTTGAATGAGCTTTGAAGTCAATGAGACTTAACTTTACAACTTAATGAACATTGACTTCTCATACAAGATGATCACAAAAAGAGAGTGAAACAACTAAAAGTTGCTTTTGATAAAAATGATGAGCTAAAGAAAAAGATTAATTAGTTACAAGATGAGTGATTGAACTTCAAAGTGAAACAACGTCAAGCTGATCAATTTATGTCTCGTTAAGATATTCAATCAGCTGAGCAATGAGTTAATCAGAAAGAAGCTCACTTTCAACAAGAATCTTTTACTTTATTTGATAATGAAAATGAAAATGAAAATGTTCATCACAAGTTCATCAAGCTTTTGAATTCATTCATCTTCATTGAAATAAATGATTTTATTTGAAAGACATGAAACATCAAAATAGCTGACAAGCTCAATGTCAACGTAAATCATTATTCTACTGAAAAGATTTATATTGTTTATGTGATTTTCAGACTAGAAGATGATGCTGATCAGCAAATTTATGCAAAGCATCATGTTGATGCTTTCTCACTCTATCAATTTCTATCAAAGTTACTGAAACATTTAAAAGAAATTTACAAAGATCAGAATCTGATTTGAAAGTATTATCATGAACATGTCACTTTAAAGCAGCTTAACAAGCTCTTCAGCTCTTTCTATTCAGAATTCACTAGAATGTTCAGCTTTCTGAACTACGACAATGTCACTCTGATGAACAACATTCAGAATAAAATCAACAATCATCTTCAGAATGTGTTGTCAGTTTGTCTCATAAAGTTTAGCTCACTTGATAAGCTTAAAATCTTTCTTTAAGATGTAAATAACAAACAACAAGTCAATTATCAGCTATGTGATGAGCAATGAACAGTCAAATTGATAGCAGCTTCGAAAAAACGTTTTGTTTCTTCATCAACATCAGCTTCAGTCTTAACTACTAGCTATGTTCAACTTGCTACTTTTTTCATTCTTGAATCTGAATAATCAAGAATGTTAATCATCTGCTTCAACTGCAAAGTATTGAGTCATCTTTCAAAGAACTGCTTTCATCTGAAGACTAATACTTCAACATTTTGTGCATTCATCTCTTGTCTTAATGAGATCATCATGTTAAAAGAAGAGAAGAAATTATTTACAAAGAAATCAAAGAATGAGACAAAAAACTAGTGACTTTCATCAAAGATGTGATGAAAGATGTGTTAATTTCTTTAACAATGAGCAGTTCAGATGATCTTTTTGCTTCAAAATCTTTGACTATTGAATGTGTACTATCTAGCAATGAAATTAGTTACTCATTAAAGTCATTGATTGATATTGAAGCAGCTGACTATTCGTTCATTAATGAATTAATCGCGCAGAATGTTTATGATCATTTGCAAATTGAATCTTTATCTTTAATCAAGCTCAAATCAATAAGAGAATTCAATGATTATTATGCAAAAAAGCTCATTATTCATGCAATTTATCTGAATCTAACTGTTCAAGATCATATGAAACATTTCGTCTTTATGCTGATCACTCAATTAAATCAACATCAGATGATTTTTGAAAAAACATGAATGAACAAGATTAAGATGACTATTGATATGAAAGATGATCATCTTCAATTTTCTAGTTTCGAAGCTCATATCAAAGCTTTTATCAAAGCTCATTCAACTGTTTTTTCAAGCAAGAAAATCGCGATAGAACAGAAGAGTTTAATCTTTACTTAAATACTAAAGAGATTTATCTCTTTTGTCATCACTCAACTCAGCGAGAAGTCATCTTTATTCAGTAAAATCATGAAATTGTTTAATTTAATCAACTTTGCTTCGCCTTTTAATTCAATGAACATAGCAAAGATAGAGACTGCAGCATATAAATCACTAGTCAAATGATCAAATGTGACTACTTTCGCGATCATCATCACGAAAATCAATCGACTTCTAAAAACAGCTAGAAATAAACTTGAAAATGTAAATTTACAAGAGCTTTCACTTGAAAAGATCTTAAAGAAAGTCAAAGCTAAGCTTTCTTTGAAATATCATGACTATCTAAACATGTTTGATTGAGCGATGACTGATCAACTACTCTTTCATCGTTTTTATGATCATAAAATTGAGTTGATCAACGAGAAAATATCTTCTTAAAGTCATCTCTATCATATGCCTGACTACAAGCTTCAAAAGATGAAGAATTATCTGATTAAGCATCTGAATAAAGACTTTATATCTTCTAGCTCAGCTTCATACGCTTCGCTCATACTATTCATTGAAAAGAAAGACAATAGCTTGCGTTTCTGTATAAACTACAGAAAGCTTAATGCTTTAATCAAACGAAATCGCTACTTCTTATCGTTAATAGACGAAACTCTTGCTTGTATTCAAGATAGCAAATATCTGACTCGATTAAACATCATTGTCATCTTCAACAAACTGCATATGCATTTGAATAATGAAGATTTGACTATCTTTATCATCTCTTTTGATTTTTACAAATATCACGTGATGTCTTTTGAATTAATCAACAACTTGACTTTCTATCAACATTATATGAACGACATACTATTTGACTATCTTCATCAGTTTTGTCAGATTTATCTAGATGACATTATCATTTATAGCAAAACACTGAAGAAACATAAGCGACATGTACAATTAATTCTACATAAACTATGAGAGACTGATCTTCAGATGAATATAAACAAATGCAAGTTTCATGTTCAGAAGATCTTCTTTCTGAAACTATTGCTATTCATCAAAGAACTAAAGATGAATTCTTGAAAAGTACAAGCAGTAGTTGAATGATTTACTTCTACAAATCTCACTCAGATGCAGTTCTTCATCAACTTCTGCAATTTCTATTGACATTTTATAAAAAACTTTTCGAAGATTATTCATTCTCTGATTTAACTAACTCAAAAAGAAATGATATTTGAATAAGATTAAGCTTATCAAATGATCTTTGATCATATGAAGAAATGAATGACTGAAGTCTTTATTCTTCGTCATTTTGATTAAAATAAAAAGACTATTCTTGAAACAGACTCATTCAACTACGTCAACAATGACATACTCTCTCAGTATGATGACGAAGAAACATTACATTTAATGATTTACTACAGCAAGAATCTGAGTCTTGCTGAGTGCAATTACAAGATTTATGACAAGAAACTACTAGCAATCATTCATGTCTTTAAGCATTAATGATCTGAGCTGAAATTGACTGAGCTACTCATCAAGATGTTCACTGATCATCAAGCTTTAACATCATTAATGAAAGATAAAGAGTTAAGTAAACGTTAAATGCGCTGAGTACAAAAGCTTATTGACTTCAACTTTAAAATCATGTATCACTCTGACAAATAAAACATTAAAGTTGATGCATTGACTCATTGAGTCAATTCAGTTTCTAGAAGCTTCAAGAATGAATGATGTTGCTATCAATAAACTACAATTCTTATGTTGAATTGAATGAAAATTGCTGATCTAGAGAAAAACATTAATGAATCAATCTATAAACAGATTCTTGAAACTAATGAAATCGATGAGAATTGTACGTTACTTCGTGAAGTCATATTAAAAGATGAAACTCAATACAAAGATATTAAATTAAGAGATTATCGAGTTCAGAACGAAATACTATATCAAGATGATCTTCTATAAGTTTTCTTCAATGAGCATCTTCAAATGAAGCTAAGTCAAAAAGTTCATGATCAATCTTCTATTGATCATTTCGAAATTCTCAGAATGATGAAGATTATAAGAAGATACTACTATTGATCTTCAATGTGAAAGATAATAAGTTAATATATTCAAAACTGCTACATTTGTCAGCAATCAAAGACTTCTCAAGATAAATTCAATGAATTACTACATTCTTTACTCATACTTGAACAGTAATGAAAGAACATAGTCATGAACTTTATCATCAACTTATCTTTTTCAAAAGATAAAAACATCATACTAACAGTGATATGTAAACTGTCAAAGAAACAACATTATATTTCTTGCTTCATTGATGACGAGAAAATCACAGCAGAAAAAACAGCTGAGCTAATGCTTCAATGAATATATTAAATACTTGATTTACTTGATTTCATTGTTTCAAATCAAGACTCTCAATTTATCTTCATTCTATGAAAGTTACTTTGCAAAAGAGTAAACATTAATCTTCAACTTTTTACAGTCTATCATTCTCAAATCGATGATTAAAGTGAATAAGTCAATCAAAACATTGAAAGATATCTTTAATCTTTCTGTTCATACATGCAGAATGACTGAGTTAAGCTACTACTCATGATTAAGTTCATCAATAATAATGCTCTGTTCTCAATCATCTTCTTGATCTCTTTCTTTCTAAATAAAGACTTTCATTCTTGTATGAGCTTTGAACTTAATGTCATTGAATATGAAAGTTTTTATGAACGCTTGCAGACAACTAAAGTTGAGAATATATTTGAACATATAAACAAAACATTGAAGTTTGCTTGCGAGTCGCTAGTCAAAACATGAGAACAAATGATGAAACAAGTTAATAAGCATAGAAAAGAAGTTAATTATAAGATCAAATCAAAGATATTTCTGAATGAAAGAAACATCATTACAGCGAGATCTTTCAAGAAGCTAAATGACAAAATGCTCGATTCTTTCATTAATTTAGATCTCATCAACTCTTCATATAAACTGAAATTATCAAAGTTTATGCATGTTTATGATGTATTTCATTCTGATCTGCTTTGCTCTGTCGTCGATGATTTCTTGTCTGATCAAAAAATGAACTCTCAGATTTAATAGTGATAAACGATGAAAATGAGTGAAAAATCAATGATATATTGAATTCTCGTTGATATCAAAGATGACTTTAGTATAAAGTCAAATGAAATGATTATGACAATGATCTCAATTGATACAACGCTGATGATGATGAATTTATGAACGTTCAGAAAATCATTAATGCTTTTCATATTTAATACTTGAACAAATCACGCTAATCAACAATTCAATCAATCACGATTTAACAGATTCAAGTCTGTGAAATCATGATTGAGCAATTAATCAAGTTGAGCAGAAAATACATTCATGCAAACATGAATTGTTGAAGAAAAGAAATAATGTCACAATTCTAGTCTTGTCAGACTCAATCTTCTAATCTTGTCAGATTTATTCTCACTTTATTATCTTGACTAGTTTTTATTGAGTCTAGCGTTAACTGAGAAACATACATATGTAGTCAGCTTCTTTTCTATAACTATCTTTCTTTCTTAGCATTTATCTTCTAGTTAAATGACATCTTTATCTGACTTGCTTTAGACAAATCTCTAACAATACTCTTTGATCTTTTGCAATTTGTAGCTTAACATGAAATACAATTGACTTTTAAAGAATTGACTCTCTTCTTTTAATTCAATCTTATGATTGTATGATTAATGCAAGAACAACTGCGTTGTCTTTTCTTTATCAAAAACATTCAGAAAGTCATGATAAACTATCAAAAGCTTCTTCTTCAGTTCATTTAATGACATGACAGAGGTTTTAATTTTTATTTTTATTTCTTCATTAAGTGCATGCAGTCTATGACTATGACACTATTTAAACGCTGTATGTATTTTAAATTACATGTAATTTAGTCATAATTGCTGCTGTATATCTTTTCATTGAACAGTCACATCAATAGATTGTGCTTACAAGCGCTTAAGCTGTTTATATGATCAAGTGATCATATAAACAATTCAAAATTATAAAAGCTGATCACTTTAATATAAGTTTTCAACTTGTCTGTATGATCATTAAGCTAAGCGAGCTAAATGAACTTTGATTTATGTAGATGAAAGCTGATCACTTTGACGTGAACTTTCAACTTGTTTATATGATTATTAAGCTAAGCAAGCTAAATGAGCTTTGATTTATGTAAATGAAAGTTGATCACTTCAACGTAAGCTTTTGAGTTCACTGTATGATCACTCAGCTGAACAAACTAAATGAGCTTTGATTTATGTATTTGCAATGCATGTAAATCAATCAGAAAATCGAAAAATCAATTGATTTACTGCATCACATGAGCATGTAAATATGCAAAAGCTGAGTCATGTCTTTGCAAAATATGTATGTGTGATGTATGTGAGTTGCAGCATATGCGCAAAGACGTTGCTGTTGTTTTATGTATATGAGCAAAGATTATATTGTGTCTTTGCAATGTATGTGATTGCAATGTATGTAAATTAATCTGATAAAGCAAAAAATCGATCAATTTACTGCATTACACAGACATGTAAATGTGCAAAAACTGAGTCGTGTCTTTGTAATGTATATGTGTGTAATGTATATGAGTTACAACGTATACACAAAGACGTTGCTGTTGTTCTGTGTATATGAGCAAAGATTGTATCATGTCTTTGCAATGCATGTATTTGCAATGCATGTAAATCAATCAGCAAATTCAAAAAATCAATTGATTTACTGCATTGCATTGATGTGTATGTTCGCAAAAGCTGAGTTGTATCTTCGCAATATATGTATGTATGTTGTATATGAGTTCAACATATGAATAAAGCGCTGTTATTGCTCTGTGTGTGATTACGTTACATGTAAATCGCTCTGAAAATGCGAAAAATTGATCGATTTACTGCATCTCATCTGTCTGTATGTGTGCAAAAGCTGAGTCGTGCCTTCATAATATATATGTATATGTTGTATATAAGTTCAACATGTGAATAAAGCGCTGTTACTGCTCTGTGTGTGATTGCGCTGCGTGTAAATCGATCTGAAAATGCGAAAAATCAATCAATTTACTGCATCACATCTATTTGTATATGTGTAAAAGCTGAATCATGTCTTTGCAATATATATATATATGTTGTATATGAGTTACAGCATGTATGCAAAGACATTGCTGTTCTTTTGTGTATATGCAAGTTTCAACATGTTAATAACTGCGTTGTTATTGTTTTACTTTTCAACTGTGTGTAAGCTCAACGCATGAGTAAAGTGTTGTTACTGCTTTGTTGATGTTGATGAGATTGTTCAGCTCTTTTGACAAGCATAGCTTACAGAAGATTTGTAGTCAGCATCTCATACAGATAAATTTCGTTGTTGATCAACATGACAAAGATTATTTCATTCAGTTTCATGAAATCTTCAACTGAGCTAAGCACTTTGTTGATTTCACTAATGATCAAAAAGAAAATCTTAATCTTCTTAGTCTTGACTAAAGTTTGATACACAGCAACTTTGATTATGATAATATTAATGAGTTTCTTTTTCTCAATTAACTGAAAGAAGCAAAGTTGATTAAGATCACATTGATAATATCATGAGGCGAAAAAAAGTCAATATTAGCTGATTTTTGCCGACTTTTTCTGAGTTAGCTGTTAATCTCATGTGTCAGCTAATGATTGAAATTAGTTGATTCTCTCAGTTATTAGCTGACTATTAACTGTCACTTAGCTGTCACTTAGCTGACTTAGTTGTGCACTCAACTAATATCGATTTTATTTCTTATGATAATCATCACATCAATATTACTTATGTTATTTTTTTAAATGTTCGCGCATTTTGTTACTAAATCGTTATATATAGTTAAGTTTCTTTGAATGTTTCTTTTTATCTTGTTGCTCTTCACTCTTTTATCATTTGAATTGAATAAATTGTCTTTGCTGCAAATTATGTTATGTATGATAAGATATTTCTTTTCGCTATACATGTTTGAATCAATCTTCACTCTTTTTTCATTTGAATCAGTTAAATCATCTTTGCTGTAAATTATGTTATATATGACAAGATATTTCTTTTTGTCATATATGTTTAAGAATAGTACAACAATCAAGTGATTTATGACATATTGATTTATCTAGTTTAAATTTCAATCATCAATACTTTTAATGATGATTTTCATTAAGAATCTGCGCTTGATTTGCATATACTGTACAAACTGTTTATATCTTCAAGCATCGTTGATGATGCTAAATGATTCAGCAGACTTACTATATCAGATTCTTTCTTCTTTTTTGATGTTCACTCTCTTCGCTCAAGAAGTTCAAGTAGTACGCAGTTTGAAAATCATAAATGCTTCTTCTTCAACATGAATTCAATATTCATTTAAAGTTAAAGTCTTTATGATGTTTAGTTTGACATCATCAGCATCTGACTTGTCAACGAAAGACGTGTTTGCGATCTAGAGCTTAGCATACAATATACAATTAAAAGAATGAATCAAATTTATTACATTAATATTTCATTCTTTCAGTGTTTTCTGTGAATTCATTGTACATCAATCTTTATTGATTAACAATGAAAAGAACTTTTAAATACTTACTCGTTCATCTTGTTATTACAAGAATATAGAATGAGTTTTCTATATAATAAGTATAATGAGCATGCTGTACATCTTCTGCACAGTATTAAACTCATTGTCTTTCACTGAATGCACTTATGAGTTTTTGATTCTTGTCTTTACATGTCATGATGTCAGATCATTATTCAGATTTAGAACATAAATTGCAAACATCATGAGTTCAATGAATCTGTTTGCAGTTCAATGAATCAGATCATCATTCAGAGTTAGAACATAAATCAGATTAGAACTTAATCTAATCATTACATACTTAACTCTTGAGTATTGATTGTGAATTGATTAAAATTAGCAAGCTATAAGAGCTTTATTCAATTCTGACATGCTCATAATACAGTCATCAATTTAGTTATTATCATTTAAATCTAGTTACAACAATCTTAAGTCTTAAAACTACTGTCTAGTCTTGATTCTGTCTGATTCATGTATAATAGAAGTTTGATTTTCATTCTTTTCTTTCATTCTTTGTCTTTCATCTTATATATTATTTGATGTATGTCTTGTATTTAAATTCTATTAAGTAATAATAATATCATTCTTTTATATTGATAATATTTCTAGTTTAATCTCTGACATTATGTACATACTATATACAGTATCATAGTTAGCAAAACAAAAGTCATCAGATGAGTCAGTTCTGATGCAGATGCAAGTCATTTCACTTTCTTGAAATTACTTACAGAATTCTTTTGCATATTTTCTTTCTATGCATTATGTTTCAATTAGTCAAAATTCAATCTAGATCTGATCAAGATATTGAGATAAGTATGATTTGATAGTTGATTCTTGATATGAAACACTTATGCTGTTGAGATCGTGCCTAGATCATTCAATCAAAGAAGCTCAGAGCTGATATGTATGTATTGTTCTTTAGAGATAGCTATAACAAGACATTAAGAATACAGAAGAGAAAGAGTGCGAGCTCTTCTATAAATAATGACTTGAGACTGCGCTAGACTCGATACAGATGTGATGTAATAGATCAGATGTGTTTGTCTAAAAGAATGATGAAAGAAATGAATGAAGAAAGTGCTGAACAACGAAAAGACGTGCTGAGAATGACTCAAAGAAATGTGCTAG
>JAABUT010001795.1_pt1 | contig 22908 bp, 23 predicted proteins | sample 5559281 | NCBI WGS metagenome assembly JAABUT01 (sample SAMN10711880, study PRJNA513359) | rock metagenome | isolation source: Antarctica rocks | place: Antarctica: Victoria Land, Ricker Hills nord | collected 2016-01-04
AAGTCAGCGCGGTCGCGGTTGAGCACCTGTATTCAGCGGCTACGGGCGTCGTCGACGTTCTCGGCGACGAGGTGGGCGAGAGCCTTTGCGATTCCGGTCTCGACGCCTCAACCGAGGGGCGGGAGCCTCTGGGGCTCGGCGAGCACCGGGTGGAAGAGGTCACCCCGGTCCGCCAGCCGGTCGAGAATCGTCGCGATGGTGAACCCGTCCGGCCGCAGCGTCGGGTCGTCGAGCTCGTCCCACGCGATGGGCGCCGACACGGGCGCCCCGGCGGCCGCGCGCGGGCTGTAGGGCGCGACCAGCGTCTTGTTGACGGCGTTCTGGGTGTAGTCGAGTCGCGCCAGCCCTCCTCGCTCACGCACCTCCCACTTCCAGCTGACGAGCTCCGGCACGACGGCGCCCACGGTCCGCGAGAGCCGCTCGGCCCACTCCCGGGTCTCGGCGAACGTGGGACCGCGCTCGATCGGCATCCACACCTGGATGCCCCGCCGGCCGGTGACCTTCGGCTGCGCCCGCACGCGGAGGTGCTCGAACGCCGTACGGTGCAGCCGGGCCAGGACGAGGACCTCCTCCCAAGACGTGTTCGCGCCGGGGTCGATGTCGATGAGGACGTAGGTCGGCCGTTGCGGCTCAACGGTCCGGGACGTCCACGGGTGCCACTCGAGCGCTCCGAAGTTGGCGGCCCAGACCAGCGCGGCGGCTTCGTCGGGGACGACATACGCCTGCGTCTCGTCGGGGCCCGCCTCCGGGTTCGTCCATCGCGGCAACCAGTCCGGCGCATGGTCGGGCACTTCCTTGTGCCAGAAGCCTTTTCGGCCGGCGCCCTCGGGGTAGCGGTGCATGTTCAGGGCACGTCCGGCCAGGTAGGGAAGGACCGTCGGCGCGATCCGGGCGGAGTAGCGGATCAGCTCTCGCTTGGTGACGGGCTCCTCACCGCGCCGGGCGGGGAAGAGGACCTTGTCGAGGTTGGTCACCCGCAGCCGGCGGCCGAAGACCTCCCACGGCCCGCCCCTGGCGGGAAGCTCGTCGAGTTCGGCGAGCGCATCGGCCGTGGGCGCCGCCACCACCGGGGCCCGCAGCACGGTCGCCGCCTCCGCCGCGGGCAGGTCGGAGCGCCACAGTCGCTCAGGATCGGCCTTGACCTCGTCGTTGGTCCGCCCGCTGAGGACCGAGCGCGGGTGCTCCTCCGGGTCCCAGCCCGGCACGGCATACGGGTCGCGCTTGTGCAGCAGGAGCCACTCCTCCTTGCCGCCATCGCCCTGTCCGTCGCCGTCGTCCCGGCGGACGAGGACGAGCCGGCCGCGCAGCTTCTCGCCGTGCATCTCCGCGTGCAGCTCCCCGCCCCGGACCGCCTCCGCGGGGTCGCCCTCGGGATGCGGCTCCCACGTGCCCCGGTCCCACACGATGACGTCCCCGCCGCCGTACTCGCCGGAGGGGATGACGCCCTCGAAGTCGGCGTACTCGACCGGGTGGTCCTCGACGTGCACCGCGAGCCGCCGCGTCGACGGGTCGAGAGTGGCCCCTTGGGGACGGCCCAGCTGACGAGCACCCCGTCGATCTCGAACCGCAGGTCGTAGTGCAGCCGGCTGGCCCGGTGCCGCTGGACGACGAACCGCCGTGCCGGAGCGCCCGACTGGTCGGCCCCGGTCCCGTGGGCTCCGGCGTGCGGTGGAAGTCGCGCATGCTTTGGTAGGTGGACAGCCGCTCGGCTGCCTCCGTCGCCGCGTCGGGTCGTCCCGCGGAAGTGCCCATGCCCACCTCCCAGCCGAGCGCGTCCGGCGCCCTGACGTCGTCTGCCCGCTCGACGCCGGGTTCACACGCGCCAGAGCGTTTCCCGCGCAGATTCTCGTGCCGCGTGACGGGGCCGCGGGTGGCGGTACGGCGTGGAATGCTGGGTCGCATGGCGCTCGCCGTGTGTCTCCTGTTCGACGCGCGCGGAGAGCGGCTGATGCGCGAGCTCTGGGCGCGCCTCGAGGAGCAGGGCATCCCGACGCTGCAGACGCACACCCACGGGCTGCACCACCCCCACCTCTCGTATGCCGTGCTGCTCGACTGGGACCTCGACGACGTCATGCGCACCCTTAGCAACCTCCCCGACGGCGGACCCTTCTCGCTGGCCTTCCACGGGACGGTGGCCTTCCCGCGGGGCCGGGCCGCGATCGTGCCGTCGGTCAGCGCCGACGTCATGCGCCGGCAGGAGGCGGTGTCGGCCGCGCTGGGCAGGGCCGGCGCGACGGTCCACCACAGCTACGAACCCGGCAGCTGGATCCCGCACTGCTCGCTCTCCCCGAGAGCCTCGGGACGGGCGCTGCTGACGGTGGCGAAGGCCGTCGCCGACGTGCTGCCGTTGCCGGTCGAGGCGAGCCGGGCCGCCCTCATCGACAGCGGGACGGGCCAGGTCTGGCCCCTGTCGCACATCCCCTGAGTCGCCGGTGGGGTTGACGCCGCGTCGAGTGGGTTGACGCTTCCTGCAGAGGGCGTCAACCCACTCGACGCGGCGTCAACCCGTCAATGGCGAGCGGTCGGGGCGCCCGCCCGGCCAGAGTCCTCGGAACCGGCTCACTCAGCACACCTTGGTGCGCCCAGCACACGGTATGCCGTGTGCTGAGTCACCCGGGGTGTGCTGAGTCACCGGGGTGTGCTGAGTCACCCGGGGTGTGCTGACTGGTCCGGGGTGTGTTGACTGGTCCGGGCAAGCACGTCCGAGCGGTCGGGGTGGCCGCCCCGCCCCGGATGGCGGGCCTGCCGCACACTGGACCCCATGAGCACAGGTGAGGCGAACGCAGCAGCCGAGGACACGGCATACCGGATCGAGCACGACACCATGGGCGAGGTGCGCGTCCCGCGCGAGGCGCTCTGGCAGGCGCAGACCCAGCGGGCCGTCGAGAACTTCCCCATCTCCGGCACCCCCATCGAGCCGACCCTGATCGCTGCCCTGGGCAGGGTCAAGGGTGCGGCTGCGCGGGTCAACAAGGACCTCGGCGTCGTCGACGGCGAGCTCGCGGACGCCATCGCGGACGCCGCTGCCGAGGTGGCAGCAGGCAAGCGGGACAACGAGTTCCCGATCGACACCTTCCAGACCGGCTCAGGCACCTCGAGCAACATGAACGCCAACGAGGTGATCGCCACCCTCGCCAGCCGGACGCTCGGCCGGCCGGTCCACCCCAACGACCACGTCAACGCGTCGCAGAGCAGCAACGACGTCTTCCCGACCGCCATCCACCTCGCCACGACGGCCGCCCTGGTCGACGACCTCGTCCCGGCACTGACGCACCTCGCCGAGTCCCTCGAGCGCAAGGCCCACGAGTTCGAGAGCGTCGTCAAGGCCGGACGCACCCACCTGATGGACGCGACGCCCGTGACGCTCGGCCAGGAGTTCGGCGGCTACGCCGCCCAGCTGCGGTATGCCGTCCAGCGCGTCGAGTCGTCCCTGCCCCGGATCGCCGAGCTGCCGCTGGGCGGCACCGCGGTCGGCACCGGCATCAACATGCCGCGAGGCTTCGCCGCCAGGGTCGTCGAGCTGCTCGCTGTCGAGACGGCGCTGCCGCTGACCGAGGCAAGCAACCACTTCGAGGCACAGGGCTCGCGGGACGGGCTCGTCGAGGCCTCGGGGGTGCTGCGGACCATCGCGATCGGCCTCGTCAAGATCTGCAACGACCTGCGGTGGATGGGCTCCGGCCCCCGTGCCGGCCTCGGCGAGATCGCCATCCCCGACCTGCAGCCGGGGTCCTCGATCATGCCCGGCAAGGTCAACCCGGTCATCTGTGAGGCAGCGCTGATGGCCTGCGCCCAGGTCATCGGCAACGACGCGACCATCGCGTTCTCGGGAGCGTCCGGCAACTTCGAGCTCAACGTCATGATGCCGGTCATGGCGCGCAACGTCCTCGAGTCGGTGCGCCTGCTGGCGGCCTCGAGCCGCCTGCTCGCCGACCGGTGCGTCGACGGGATCACCGCCCAGGAAGAGCACGCGCGGGTGCTCGCCGAGTCCTCGCCGAGCATCGTCACGCCGCTCAACCGCTATCTCGGCTACGAGAACGCCGCGGCGGTCGCCAAGAAGACGCTCAAGGAGGGCCGGACGATCCGCGAGGTCGTGATCGACGAGGGGTTCGTCGAGCAGGGCCGGCTCACCGTGGAACAGCTCGACGCGGCGCTCGACGTCCTGTCGATGACCCGCAGGCCGTGAGGCTGACACCCGCGGCCACCGGGCAGGACAACGAGCCGTCGAGACGATGAGCGGAGGCGTCACGGTCCTCCCGTCCCCACCGTTCACGCAGCCGCGACGTAGCCTGTCCTCATGTCCGGACTCCGGCCACTTCCCGTGCCCGGCGGCGCCGCGGTCCGCGGACTCCTCGCTCCCCTGGAGCGGGCTCTGGCCGGGCAGGGCGCACTGGCTCCGTATGCCGTGAACGCGCCGGTCCCGGCCCTGCCGGACGACCCGGACCAGCTGCCGCACGGGCTGGCCCTCGCGGTCGGCACCTCCGGATCGACCGGTGTCGCCAAGCGGGCGCTCCTCACGGTCGACAACCTGGTGTCCTCCGCCGGCGCCACCTCCCAGGTGCTCGGTGGCGCCGGGACCTGGCTGCTCGCGATGCCCGCCCACCACATCGCCGGGCTGCAGGTCCTCGTCCGGTCGGTCCTGGCCGGGACCGAACCGGAGCTGGTCGACCTGTCCGACGGGTTCAGGGCCGAGTCGTTCGTGAGCGCGACCCGCGCCCTGGTCGGCCGGAGCTCCGGGCCGCGCTACACCGCACTGGTCCCCACCCAGGTGATCCGGCTCCTCGAGGACCCCGCCGGCACCGCAGCGATGGCGGAGTACGACGCGATCCTCGTCGGGGGCGCGGCCGTCCCGAGCGCCGCCGTCCTCGCGGCCGAGCGGGCAGACGTCCGGCTCGTCCGGACCTACGGCATGAGCGAGACGGCGGGAGGGTGCGTCTACGACGGCTCGCCCCTCCCGGTCAGCCTGGTCCACATCGACAACGACCAGCACGTCGTCCTGGGCGGGTCGACCGTCGCGCACGGCTACCTGGGCAACCCCCACCTCAGCTCCGACGTCTTCGAGGTCGACGCCGACGGGACCCGCTGGTTCTGCACCGACGACCTCGGCGTGCTCGACGGCGAGGGTCTGCTGCACATCACGGGCCGGGCCGACGACCTGATCAACACGGGCGGCCTCAAGGTGATGCCGGGCGTCGTCGAAGACGCGATCGTGCGCCACGTCCCGGGGGTGCGCGACGTCGTCGTCGTCGGCACCGCCCACCCGAGCTGGGGCCAGGCCGTGTCCGCTGCGGTGACGCTGCTCTCCGGCGCCCCCGCGCCCTCGGTGCGTGACGTGCGATCGGCGCTGCACGGCATGCTGCCGGACCACGCGTTGCCGCACCGGCTGCTCGTCCTCGACGCCATCCCCCTGCGGGGACCGGGAAAACCCGACCGGTGCGCACTCGTCACCGCCTTCGATGAGACACTGGACGACGACGCGAAAAGGACGGGTTGATGCTGCGAGTACTCGTGACGGTGGCCAGCATCGGTCTGACGATCTATGCACTCGTCGACTGCATCCAGACCGACGACGAGCGGGTCAAGTTCCTCCCGAAGCTCGTCTGGATCGTGCTCATCGTCTTCGTCTTGTGGGTGGGTCCGATCACGTGGCTCATCGTCGGCAGCCGCCGGAGCCTGCCGCCGCACAGAAGGCCGCTCACCGGCCCGCGTGGCCCGGAGGACGACCCCGACTTCCTGCGTAACCTCTGAGGCACCACCCGTCCCACGCACCGAGAGTTGGGCATGGCCACGCTGTCCGAGTGGGTGCAGGGCGCCCGCCCACGCACCCTGCCCGTCGCCGCCTCCCCCGTCGCCGTCGGCACCGGAGCGGCATACGCGCTGAACCGCACGACGTGGGGCTACGCGCTGCTGGCCCTCGTCGTGTCGCTGTGCCTGCAGATCGGGGTGAACTACGCCAACGACTACTCCGACGGGATCCGCGGCACGGACGCGGTCCGCGTGGGCCCGGTCCGGCTCGTCGGCCAGGGGCTCGCGGACCCGGCCAACGTCCGACTCGCCGCCACGGTCAGCTTCTTCGTCGCGGGGGTCTGCGGCTTCGGGCTCGTCGCCCTGAGCCAGGCGTGGCTCCTGCTGCCGGTGGGCGCTGCCTGCATCGCCGCGGCCTGGTACTACACCGGAGGCAAGAACCCCTACGGCTACCGCGGCCTCGGTGAGGTCTTCGTCTTCGTCTTCTTCGGACTTGTCGCGACGCTCGGGACGATGTATGCCCAGGCCCTGACGCTCTCGTGGTCCTGCCTCGCCGGCGCCGTCGGGGTGGGCGCCCTCGCGTCAGCGATCCTCGTCGCGAACAACCTGCGCGACATCCCCACCGACGCCCGGAACGGCAAGCGCACTCTCGCGGTTCGGCTGGGCGACCGGGGAACCCGGCGGCTCTACTACCTGCTGTTGTTCGTGTCGCTGCTCGCCGTGGCCGCCTGCGCGGTGGTCAGCCTGACCGCCCTGGTGGCCGTCGCGGCTTACCTGCTGGCCGTCCCCGTGGTGCAGCTGCTGCGCTCCGGGGCGACCGGCCGTGACCTCGTGCCGGTCCTCGCCGGCACGGGCACGTTCCAGCTGGCCTGGTCGCTCCTGCTCGCGCTGGGCATCGGCGGGACGGCCCTGCTCACCTGAGATGACGTCAGCGGTCCTCGAGCTCGGCGTCCTCGGCCTCCTCGTCCACGTCCGTGGCGGAGCGGCGGACCTGCGAGCGGCGCTCGATCCGTGCGGCGATCTTCTCGGAGAACTGCTCGCGCTCGCGCCGCAGGAGGAAGTAGGACAGGGCCACGGAGGACAGGGCGGACGCGAGGAGCAGGTAGACCTGCTGGTCCGGCCGGCGTAGCCCGACGAGCCAGAACAGGATCAGGCAGCCGAAGAAGATCAGCAGCCGCAACAGCGTGTACCGCACCATGGCCGGGCCCTACTTCAGCCCGGAGTAGCTGTGCATGCCGGTGAAGAAGAGGTTGACGAGGGTGAAGTTGAGCAGGACGCACACGTAGCCGACCAGCGCGATGACCATCGCCTTTCTCGGCTCCCAGCCGGCCGTCGCCCGGGCGTGCATGTAGGCCGCGAAGACGACCCAGATGACGAACGTCCACACCTCCTTGGGGTCCCACGTCCAGTAGGCGCTCCACGCCTTCTGTGCCCAGATGGCGCCGGCGATGAGCGTGAAGGTCCAGAGGATGAAGCCCACCATGTTGAGCCCGTATGCCGTCCGCTCCAGTCGCGCGGCCGTCGGCAGCGTCTCCATGAAGTTCCGCTTCGCCGGCGGGTGCTCCTCGCGGTGCTTCTTGACGAGGTAGACCACGCCGACCGAGAAGGCGATCGTGAAGATCCCGACGGCGAGGACGGCGACGATGACGTGGATGACGAGCCAGATGCTCTTCAACGCAGGGACGAGCTCCGCCGCCTCGGTGTAGAAGGCGAAGAGGGCCAGGCCGAGGGTCAGCAGCACCGGCCCGATGACGAAGAGGCCGAGCCACTCCCAGTGGTTGCGGCGCGCCAGGGAGCAGTAGGCCAGAGCGAGAGCCGCCGCGCCGGCGCAGGCGAACTCGAACATGTTGCCCCACGGCGGGCGCATGACGGCCACACCGCGCAGGACGACCGACGCCACGATGAGGAACGTGCCGAGCCACGACACGGACAGGGCCGTCCCGGCGAGCCGGCGGGCGCGCGGCGTCGGGGCGAGATCGCCGACGTCCCCGACGTCCCCGACGTCCCCGGTCGAGGTGGTCGTCGCCGTCCTCGCACGGCGGTCCGGGCGCCCCGTCGCGGCCCCCACGAGCTCGGACCGACGCAGCTGCTTTCGGGTGGTGGAGCGCTCGAGCGTGACCGGCCCCAGCGCAGCCAGGTAGAAGGCGAACAGCAGCATCGCGATGGTGAACACCGCCATCGCGGAGTAGAGGGCGACGTTGGAGTAGCTCACCAGGCTCGTGGAGGGCATCCTCAGGCTCCTTCAGTCAGCTCGTCGTGCAGCCGCCGGAGCGACGCCCCGAGACCGGGATCGGCGTTCTTGGCGAGGCCACCGATCGTCACCACGGTACGCGGCGGGAATGCGCCGCCGGAACCGGCTACGGCCACGGTCGGCGCCGCCACCCGGACGAAGACGCGCCGCCGCCGCACCAGCAACGAGGCCACGAGGCCGAGCAGGGTGGCCAGGGCCGCTGCCAGGGTGATCTCCTTGCCGGGGTCGACCCGCGCGGAGAGTCCGGCGAAGCGCGCCACGGAGTCGAAGCTGATCGAGCCCCGGCCACCGGGAAGCTCGAAGCTCTGCCCGGGCTTGAGCCGCACGAGCAGGGGCGAGCCGTCGACCTTCGTCAGCTGGGTGAGCCGGGAGGTGTTCAGCGTGTAGACGGACTGGGGCCGGCCCCCGGGGTAGAGGTCGCCCTCCCAGATCGACAGCGCCAGCTCGGGGTCGCCCAGGTCGGGGAACATCGAGACGGGGCCGTTCGAGTAGGTCGGCTCGGCCGTCGGCAGGAAGAACCCGCTGAAGGCCAGCTCCTGCGGCCGCGCGGCGCCCACCTTGATCGTGCCCACGGACTTGTAGTTGTTGTCCTGGGCGAGGAACGGCGTCGCCTGGTGGTAGAGCACCTTGCCCTGGGCGTCCTTGACCGTGACGACCGGGGCATACCCGTTGCCGAGGAGGAAGACGTCGGCGCCGTCGAGGGTCACGGGATGGTTGGGGCTGATGAGCTGCTGCTGGGGCCGGTCACCCGGACGCTCCGTCGTCGTGACGTGCGCGGTGAACTCACGGGGCGCACCGAGCTGGGCGCCGCCGACCTTGTCCTCGAACCGCGCGACCATCTTGTCGAGGTTGATGGTGAACGGCGGCAGGTGCTCGAGATCGGTGAGCGGTCCGGGCACGACCACGTTGTAGGAGGACGCCGTCGAGGAGAAGGCCTCCCCCTCGGGCACGATGACGTCGCCCCGCCAGCCGAAGAGGTGCCCGACCGCCACCCCGACGACGATGACGCAGATGGCGATGTGGAAGACGAGGTTACCCGTCTCGCGCAGGTAGCCGCTCTCCGCACTGACCGACTCGTCGTCGTGGCTGACCACGCGGAAGTGGCTGCGCCGCAGTGCCTTTCGAGCCGCGCCGAGAGCCTGGGCAGGCGTCCCGGCATACTGCAGCTGGATGTGTTCGTCGAGGCGGCTCAGCTGCTTGGGCGCCCGGGGGGGTTTGGCGCGCAGGGTGTGCCAGTGGATCCGGCTGCGCGGGACGATGCAGCCGATGAGGGACACGACGAGCAGGAGGTAGATCGCCGAGAACCAGACCGACGAGTACACCTCGAAGAAGCCGAGCCGGTCGAGCCACGGGCCGGTCGTCTCGTGTCTCGCGAGGTAGTCGGCGACCTTGCCGGCGTCGATCGAGCGCTGCGGGAAGATCGACCCCGGCACGGCACCGACCGACAGGAGCAGGAGCAGGAAGAGGGCGGTGCGCATCGACGTGAGGTTGCGCCACGCCCACCGGGCCCAGCCGAGCGGGCCGAGCTGGGGCTGGGTGATCGGCTCCTGCGTCCGGGTGGCCATCAGAGCACCGTCACGAAGCCGGTCACGAGGTGCGCCTGGAGCCAGGTCGTCCAGGTCGTCCAGAGGCCGCTGACCATGAGGAGACCGAGGACGAGGAGCAGCCCGCCGCCCACGAGCTGGACCCCGCGCAGGTGACCCCGGAGCCACTCACTGGCCCGTCCGGCGCGCGACCAGCCGGCGGCAAGGAGGAGGAACGGCACACCGAGGCCGATGCAGTAGGCCGCGGAGAGGACCACGCCCCGCCCGACCGGGCCGGTGCCACCGAGCGGGGTGGTCAGCGCGAGGATGGCCGCAAGAGTCGGACCGGTGCACGGTGCCCAGCCGACACCGAACGCTGCCCCGAGCAGTGGAGCGCCGGCCAGCCCGGAGGCGGGCTGCCATCGCAGCCGGAACTCGCGCTGCATCCCGAACCGGCCCCCGACGCCGAGGAAGACCAGCGCCAGGACGATGACGAGGCCGCCGCCGAGACGCACGAGGAGGTCCTGGTGCTCGCGCAGGGCGAGGCTCACGGCGGAGGCCGTGACGATGGTGACGGTGAAGACGGCCGAGAAGCCGAGGACGAAGAGGAGCGCCCCGAGGAGCAGGCGGGAACGCCGGCGGTCCTCGAGCGGCACGTTGGACAGCCCGGTCACGTAGCCGAGAAAGCCCGGCACCAGCGGGAGCACACACGGCGAGGCGAACGACACGAATCCTGCCGCGAGCGCGAGGAGTGCCGCGACCGGCAGGGCGCCGGTGGCGATCGTCGAGTCGTGCGCGAGGACGAGCACCATGGGTCAGGCCGGTTCGGCGAGCACGTCATCGACGATGGCCGTCAGGGTGGCGGCGCTGGTCGCCCCGAGGACACGCGCCGCGATGCGGCCCCGGGTGTCCAGGACAAGGGTTGTCGGGGTGGCCGACGCCTTTCCCTGGAGGGCGAGCATCGGCTGGCCCTTGCTCGCGGGGTTGCTCAGGGAGGGATAGGTGACGTGGTTGGCCCGGAGGAAGGCCGCACCGGTCTCCGGCCCCTCGAGGGTGTCGATCCCGATGAAGGCGACCGGCTTCCTCGCCGTCTGGAGGTCGGCCCAGACCTGCTGGAGCTGCGGCTGCTCCTGGACGCAGGGCGGGCACCACGACCCCCAGACGTTGACGACGACGACTTGGCCCGCGGCGTCGGCCGCCATCGACCAGGTCCCGCCCTCGACGGTGGTGCCGGAGAGTGTGATGGGCGTCCCGCGCTTGGCCCTGTCGAGCTGCTCCACCGTGCCGTCACCGGCGACGTAGCCCTTGCCGTCGCCGGCCCTGGCCTGCTCGGCCACGGAGTTCACGTCCTTGGAGCAGGCGCCGAGGCCCGTCAGGGCGGTCAGGAGGAGCGCGCCCAACGCGGCCGTCGGCGCCCGGCGAGGGAGGCGGCGGATCATGCGCCGGCCTGCCTGCTCGCGCGCTGGAGGAGCGCCGCGGCGGGCTCGCAGTAGGTGATCGACTGCAGGTCGTCGCCGAGGTACTCGAGGGACGTCAGCGAGGCCAGGGAGCACTCGCGCTTGCGCGGGTCGTGCCAGAGGCGCCTGCCCTCGAGCCGGTTGCGGACCGTCCAGACCGGCAGCTGGTGCGAGACGAGGACCGTCTCGTGGCCTCGCGCCTGGGTCCTGGCGTCGTCGATCGCGTGCAGCATCCGCTCGGCGATCTTCGCGTAGTGCTCGCCCCAGCTCGGCAGGAACGGGTTGACCAGCCTGGGCCAGTGCTGCGGCTTCGACAGGGCGCCGTCACCCACGCCGAAGGTCATCCCCTCGAAGTGGTTCTCCGCCTCGATGACCCGGTCGTCGGTGCAGACGGGCACTTGGTGTGAGGCGGCGATCGGCGTGGCCGTCTCCTGGGCCCGCTCCAGGGATGAGGCGACGACCCGGACGACGTCATGGTCCGCGAGGTGGCGGGCGACTGTGTCGGCCATCTCGCGGCCGAGGTGCGAGAGGTGGAAGTCGGCGAGCCGGCCGTAGAGGACGCCCCGGGGGTTGTCGACCTCGCCGTGCCGCATGAGGTGCACGACGGTGCGTTCGGGGGCGGTCATGCGTCGATTGTCGCAAACACGGCGCCCGCCGCCCGGGCGGCCTCCGGGAGGGCGGCGAGCACGGCGTCGACGGCCTCCTCGTCGTGGGAGGCGCTGACGAACCACGCCTCGAAGGCGCTCGGTGGCAGGTGGACTCCCTGGCTGAGCATCGAGTGGAAGAAGGCCCGGAACGCCTCGGTCGACTGGGCCCTGGCGTCGTCGTAGCCCGTCACGGCACCCTCGCGGAAGAAGACGCTGAACATCGACCCGGCCCGCTGGATGACGTGCGGCACTCCCGCCGTGGTCAGCTCGACGCCGACCGCGTCGGCGATGACGGTGCTGACGACCTCGAGCCGGTCGTAGACCTCGTCCGTGCAGCCGTGCAGCGTCGCCAGGCCGGCCGCCGTGGCGACGGGATTGCCGGAGAGGGTGCCCGCCTGGTAGACCGGCCCGACGGGGGACAGCATCGCCATGATGTCGGCCCGTCCGCCGAAGGCGGCTGCCGGAAAGCCGCCTCCCATGACCTTGCCGAAGGTGAAGAGGTCCGGTGCGCCCGCGGCATACGGGCCCTCGAGCCCGTACCAGCCCGAGCGCGAGCACCGGAATCCGGTCATCACCTCGTCGGAGATGAGCAGGGCACCATGGCGCTGGGTGACCTGCCGCAGCCCCTCGGTGTAGCCCGGCGCGGGCGGGACGACGCCCATGTTGCCCGGCGAGGCCTCGGTGATCACGGCGGCGACCTCGCTGCCCCGCTCGGCGAAGGCGGCCTCGACGGCGACCAGGTCGTTGTAGGGCAGGACGATCGTCTCCGCGGCAGCCGAGGCCGGCACCCCGGCCGAGTCGGGCAGGCCGAAGGTCGCGACGCCCGAACCTGCCGCTGCGAGAAGGGAGTCCACGTGCCCGTGGTAGCAGCCGGCAAACTTGACGATGACCGACCGGCCGGTGAACCCCCGGGCCAGCCGGATGGCCGTCATCGTCGCCTCGGTGCCGCTGTTGACCAGACGCACCTGGTCGACCGGCTCCACCCTGGCGACGATCTCCTCGGCCAGCAGCACCTCGTTCTCGGAGGGCGTGCCGAAGCTGAACCCGCGCTCGGCAGCCCGCTGCACGGCATACAGGACGTCGGGGTGGGCGTGACCGAGGATCATCGGCCCCCAGGAGCAGATCAGGTCGACGTAGCGGCGGCCGTCGACGTCGGTGAGCCACGGACCCTTCGCCTCGCGCAGGAAGCGCGCCGTGCCGCCGACCGCCCGGAAGGCCCGCACCGGTGAGTTGACTCCCCCGGGCGTGACCTTCAGGGCTCGCTCGAACAGGTCGGCGGAGGCCGGGGCGTCGAAGGGGTATGCCGGGGAGCTCATCCCCCATTGTCGCAGCGGCGCCGCCGGCGCCCCTACGCGCTCTCGGCCCCGACGCAGTCGGCCTCGACCGCGGCCGCGTGCGGAACAGTCTGGGCGTCGCGCACCAGCGCCATCGCCGCCCCGAGACCGGTGAACTGCTCGGGTGCCATGACGTCGAGGAGGTTGCGGCGGACGCTCTCCACGTGGGCGTGGGAGGCCCCGATGACGCGCTTGGCGCCCTCTCTGGTCAGCACGAGCTCCACGCCCCGACGGTCGGACAGGCACGCCTCACGGGTGACCCAGCCCCGCTTCTCGAGCCGGGACGCGGTGTGGGTGAGCCGGCTGCGGGACTGCACGACGAGGGCCGCCAGCTCCGACATCCGCAGGCGCTGGGAACGGCTCTCGGAGAGCATCGAGATGATCTCGTACTCGCTCAGCTGCAGGCCGTGCGCCTGGAGGTCACGGTCGAGCGCCTCCTCGAGCAGGCGGCTGCCGCGCAGGTAGGCGCGCCAGGAGTCCTGCTCGTCGTCGCTGAGCCACCGCGGCCCGCCCCGAACTGTCATGTCGTTCGCCTTGTTCTCCGCTGGGAAATGATTTAATCTTCAACTGTACGGCCGCAGTTCTCTCCCCGAGCCGCCTGGCCCGGACAGAGCATCCGCATGAGTCTACCGATCCGCGACCCCGAAGGAGCCCGCCAGCCATGGCCAGCCTGAGAGACCTCACCCCCGGAACCTGGAACATCGACCCGAGCCACAGCGAGCTCTCCTTCAGCGCCCGCCACCTCATGGTGACCAAGGTCCGGGGCAGGTTCACGGACTTCACCGCGTCGGTCGAGGTCGGCTCTCCGCTCGAGGAGTCCACGGTCACCGCCACCGTCCAGCTGGCCTCCGTCGACACCGGCGCTGCGGACCGCGACACCCACCTGCGCGCGGGCGACTTCTTCGACGTGGAGAACAGCCCGGAGATGACGTTCGCGTCCACCCGGATCACCGAGGACAACCTCGAGGGCGACCTCACGATCAAGGGCGTCACGAAGCCCGTCGTCTTCGATGTCGAGTTCAACGGCGCGGCCCAGGACCCTTGGGGCAACACCAAGGCGGGCTTCGAGGCGACGACCGAGATCAACCGCACGGACTGGGGCCTGAGCTGGAACGCCGCCCTCGAGGGTGGCGGTGTCCTGGTGTCCGAGAAGATCCGGATCAACCTCGACGTCCAGCTCCTCAAGGCGTCCTGACCGCCCCGCTCCAAGAGTCCCCGCGACGTGTCCAGCTCGACCCGGCCGGGCTGACGGCCGAGTCGGCAGGGTGCGCGTCACCCCAAGCTGAACCGTTGAGTTTCTCAACGGTGGGACTGCCGCGACCAGTGGGAACGCCGCGAAGACAGGAGAGCGGTGACAGCCGGAAACGCGAGCCGGGCTCAGGGCCGGAGCCACTGCGCTGCCTCCAGGGCGTAGTAGGTGAGGATGATCTGCGCGCCCGCCCGGCGGATGGAGGTCAGCGCCTCGAGGGCACACCGCTTGCGCTCGATCCACCCCTGCGCCGCGGCCGCCTCGATCATCGAGTACTCCCCCGAGACCTGGTATGCCGCCACCGGCACCATCGAGACCGCGGCCGCCTGCGCGATGACGTCCAGACAGGGCAGTCCCGGCTTGACCATGACGATGTCCGCGCCCTCGTCGAGGTCGAGCTGGATCTCCCGGAGGGACTCGGCGAAGTTGGCCGGGTCCTGTTGGTAGGTCGACCGATCCCCCTCCAGCGATGACTGCACGGCTTCCCGGAACGGGCCGTAGAACCCCGAGGCGTACTTCGCGGCATACGCCAGGACGATGACATCCTCGAAGCCCTCCTCGTCCAGCGCCGAACGCACGACGGCGACCTGGCCGTCCATCATCCCGCTCAGCCCGACGACGTGGGCGCCGGAGCGAGCCTGGGCGAGCGCCATCGACGCGTACCTCGACAGCGTCGCGTCGTTGTCGACCCGACCGTCCTCGGTCAGGACCCCGCAGTGGCCGTGGTCGGTGAACTCGTCCAGGCACAGGTCGGCCATGACGACGAGGTCGTCACCCACGGCGTCCCGGACCTGCCGCAGCGCCACGTTGAGGATCCCGTCGAGGTCGTCGGCACCGGAGCCGACGGCATCCTTGGAGAGCGGCACCCCGAAGATCATGACTCCGCCGACGCCGGCGGCGACACACTCCCGAGCCACCGCGACCAGCGACGTCAGCGAGTGCTGCACCACGCCCGGCATGCTGACGATCGGCGTCGTCTCGGTGGCGCCCTCCCGGACGAACACCGGAAGGACGAGCTCACGCGGGTGCAGCCTGGTCTGCGCGACGAGCGCCCGCACGGCGGCGTTCTGGCGCAGTCGCCGCGGGCGCACGACCGGCCCGACGACCGGCCCGACGGCCGCACCGGACACCTGACGTGGGACCGCCCCGACGGCGGATCCGGCGACCGGCTCGGGCACCTGACCGGACCTCCGGCCGGGCAGCTGCCCGGCCGGAGCCTCGCGCCCGGTCACTACCTGGCCCGACGGCGCGCCGCGGGACGCTTCTCGCTCGGCCGGCGCACCGGCTCCCCTGCTACTCCTGCGGCGGCGGCCAGCCCGAGGCCGTGCGCCGCCAGAGCGTCGACCAGGGCGTGCGACGACGGCTCGGAGGCCATGACGTCGACCCTCAGCCCGTGTTCCTTGGCGGTCTTCGCCGTGGCCGGGCCGATGACGGCGACGAGGGTCGACGGGTGCGGCTTGCCCGCGATGCCGACGAGGTTGCGCACCGTCGAGCTCGACGTGAAGAGGACGGCGTCGAAGGCGCCGGACTTGATCGCGTCCCGGACCGCGGCAGCCGGAGGAGCAGCCCGCACGGTGCGGTAGGCCGTGACGTCGTCGACCTCCCAGCCCATCTGGACGAGCCCGGCGACGAGCGTGTCGGTGGCGATGTCGGCCCGGGGCAGGAAGACCCGGTTGATCGGGTCGAGCACCGAATCGAAGTCGGGCCACTCGGCCAGCAGCCCGGCCGCCGACTGCTCCTCGGCCGGCACCAGGTCGGGCACGATGCCCCAGTCGCGCAGGGCCTGAGCGGTGACCCCGCCGACGGCCGCGATCTTCAGGCCGGCGAAGGCCCGGGCGTCGAGACCGAACTCGTCGAACTTCTCCCGGACCGCGCGCACGGCGTTGAGAGAGGTGAAGCCGATCCACTCGTAGCGCCCGGTGACCAGGCCCTTGACAGCTCGCTCCATCTGGTGGGGCGTGCGTGGCGGCTCGACGGAGATCGTCGGCACGACATCAGCGTTCGCGCCGTAGGACGCCAGCCGCTCGATCGTGGCTCCGGCCTGCTCCTGCGTCCTCGGGATGAGGACGTTCCAGCCGAAGAGCGGCTTCGTCTCGAACCACGAGAGGTGCTCGCGCATGGCCACGTTGGGGCTGACGACCGCGAGGGACGGGAAGTGCACCTTCGTCGACCGCAGGAGCTCGGCGACCTCCCCGAGCGTCGTCGTGTGGGTGACCTGCTGGGTGGTCGTTCCCCGCTCGGTGACGGCGACGGGGGTCTCGTCCGCACGACCGGCGGCCCTCAGGTCGGCGAGGGCGCCGGCCAGCGTCTCGGGCACCCCGAGGATGACGACCGTGACGTGCCCGGCGACGGCTGGGCTCCAGTCGTGCTTGCGGTCGCCCGCACTGACGACGTGGACCGCGCTGGCCTCCTTGGAGGTCAGCGGCACGCCGGCGTAGGTCGGGACGGCAGTGACCGCGCTGACGCCCGGGACGACGTCGAAGCGGATACCCGCCTTGTGCAGCGCCAGCGCCTCCTCGGCGAACCCGTTGAACATCGAGGGGTCGCCGTCCATGAGGCGCACGACGAGCCCGCCCTGGTCCAGCGCCTTGGCGGCCCGGACCAGGATCTTGGCGCGCGAGGCACGGGTCAACTCCTCACCGTGCTCACCGTGGCCGGCATCGACGACCTCGACGTCCGCTCGGGCGTGGCGCGCGACCATGTCGGCGCGGTTGACCTGGTCGATGACGACCGTGTCCGCTGCAGCGAGGTAGTCGCGGGCGCGCAGGGTCACCAGTCCGGGGTCGCCCGGTCCGGCGCCGACGAAGGCGACCCGGCCGGCTGGCTTGCCGGGGGTTGTGCTGTTGGCTGTTGTCACGAGACCTGCTCCGTGTGTGAAGGGGTGGATGGGGCGCTGAGGGCGACAACCCGTCTCGGTATGCCGTCCGGCGGCGGGGGTGGGTGTCCCGCCAGGTCCTGGGCTCCGTCCTCGAGCAGGATCTCCGCGAGGCGGCGACCGAGGTCGACCGGGCCGACGAGCGGGCCGACGAGGGATCTGCGCAGCTCGGCGGACCCGTCCTCCGCGCCGACGAAGGCCCGCAGGGACAGCTCGACGCCCGCCTCGTCCTCGACGACCTCGGCAAGGGCGCCCACGGGAGCGGTGCAACCGGCCTCGAGGGTGGCGAGCACCGCCCGCTCGGCGCTCACGCAGGCCCTGCTGTCGGCGTCGTCGAGGACGGTCAGGAGGCTGACGACGTCGGGGCGGTCGGCCCGGCACTCGATCGCGAGCGCGCCCTGCCCCGGCGCCGGAAGCAGCTGGAGCGGGTCGAGGGTCTCGGTGACGTCCTCGAGCCGGCCGAGGCGGCTCAGTCCGGCTCGGGCCAGCACGACCGCGTCGCACGTGCCGGAGCGGACGAGCCCGATCCGGGTGTCGACGTTGCCCCGGACGGGTCGCACGTCCAGGCCCAGCCCGAGCGCGTTCAGCTGCGCGGTGCGCCGTGGTGAGCCGGTGCCGACGACCGCACCGGCGGGAAGCTCGCCCAGGGTCAGTCCGTCGCGGGCGACGAGGACGTCGCGGGGATCCTCGCGCGGGGGGACGGCGGCCACGACGAGGCCCGGCTCAGGCGTCGTCGGAAGGTCCTTGAGCGAGTGGACGGCGAGGTCGACCTCACCGTCGAGCAGCGCGCGACGGATGGCCGCCGCGAAGACACCGGTGCCACCGATCGAGGTGAGCGCCTGGGTGGAGACGTCCCCCTGCGTGGTGATCTCCACGAGCTGCACGACGTGCCCGGCCAGTCGCAGTCGATCGGCGACCCACGCCGACTGGGTCGTGGCGAGGGGGCTGCGCCGGGTGCCCAGGCGCAGAGTCGTCATGACGCACCGCCGAAGTCCATGACCGGTCCGGGCAGAGCCGGGCTTCCCGGCGGGACCGAGACCGCGGCCACGTCGTGCGGATCGAGGTCGAACAGCTCGCGCAACGCGGCGGCGTAGTCGCCACCCTGCCCCTCGCTCGTCAGCTCCTTGATCCGGACCGTCGGGGCATGGAGGAGCTTCTCGACGACCCGGTGCACCGTCCGCTGCACCTCGGACCGGCTCGCCTCGTCGAGGTGGGGCAGCTTCTGGTCGAGCCGGACGATCTCGGCGTCGACGACCTCGGCGGCCCGCGAACGCAGCGCCGCCACCGTGGGAGCGACGGACTTCGCCATCCGAGCGGTGAGATATCCGGCGACCTCGCCGGTGACGAGGTCGCAGACCGCCTGGACCTCGGGCAACGTCGTCGTCGAAGACTGGTCGGCGAGCCGCGCCCCCAGCTCCTCGAGGCCGATGACGCGCACACCGGGCAGGTCGGCGACTGCAGGGTCCACGTCGCGCGGGAGCGCGAGGTCGAGGAAGACCTGCGCTCGGTCGCCGGCGTCGGTGCGCACCCGCGCCACCTGCTCCGCGCTGATGAGGTGCCCGAGCGCGCCGGTGGAGCTGACCACGATGTCGGCACCCGCGATGGCGTCGTCCAGCTCGGCCAGGGGCCGGGCTGTGCTCCCGGTCGCCTCGGCCAGCCGGCGAGCCGTGGCTGCCGTCCGGTTGACGACGGTCAGGGCGGCCACGCCGCGGCGGGCCGCTGTCGTGGCCGCCAGGCTGCTCATGCCGCCGGCGCCGACGACGAGAACCCGTGCCCCGGTCAGGGGGCCGACCGTGTCGACGGCGCACTCGAGGCCGGCCTCGACGAGCGAGTGGCTCACCCGGTCGATCGCCGTCTCGGAGTGGGCGCGCTTGCCGACCCGCAACGACTGCTGGAACAGCGAGTTCAGGGACTCCCCCACCGTGCCGGTGCGCTGCGCGCTGCGCAGGGCGTCGCGCATCTGCCCGAGGACCTGGGCCTCCCCGAGAGCCATGGAGTCCAGCCCCGAGGCGACCGAGAAGGCATGGGCCACCGCGCGGTCCTCGTAGTGGACGTAGAGGTGGGTGCTCAGCTCAGAGAGGGGCACTCCGGACGCCGCAGCCAGCGACTCACCGATCGCCGCGACCGCACCATGGAAGGTGAGGGCCTCGGCATACACCTCCAGACGGTTGCAGGTGGCCACGAGGACGACCTCGGAGATCGCATCGCAGGCCCGGACCCGGGCGGCCAGAGCGGCGCTGCTCGCGCCGGCCACGGCCTCGAGCAGGCCGATGGGTGCGGTGCGGTGGGACAGACCGATGACGAGCACGCTCACTGGGCGACCCCCAGGTCGGCGTCGAGTGTCTTCTGCTGCTCGTGGAACGCAAGGACATGGAGCTCGGTCGCGAGGTCGACGCGGCGGACGTGGACGTCCCGCGGCACGGCGAGGGCGACGGGCGCGAAGTTGAGGATCGAGCGGATGCCGGCGGCGATGAGGGCGTCGCACACCGGTTGGGCCGACCCGGCCGGCGTCGCGATGACGCCGAGGGAGAGCCGCTCGGTGCCGGTCAGCCGCCCCAGCTCGCTCATCCCGGAGACCGCCACCCCACCCACGAGCTCGCCCTGGACCGCGACGTCCTCGTCGAAGAGCGCGGCGACGTGGAACCCGCCGATGGCGAAGCCGGAGTATGCCGCGAGGGCCCGTCCGAGGTTGCCCATCCCGACGATGGCCACGGGCCAGTCCTGGGTCAGCCCGAGGGCCCGGGAGATCTCCAGGGCGAGGTGCTCCACCTCGTAACCCACCCCCCGGACGCCGTAGGACCCGAGGTGGCTGAGATCCTTGCGGAGCTGGGTGGAGCGCACTCCCGCGGCAGCCGCGAGCTCCTCGGACGAGACGGAGGAGATCCCCCGCCCGGCGACGTCGGTGAGGGCACGCAGGTACTCGGGGAGCCGGGCAACCGTCGCGTCGGGAATCTCTCGACGGATCGCAGGGTCAGCAGACACGTTCGCTCAGCGGCTCCTTTCACCTGTGGCCGGTCCGGGTGCGGACGTCGTCCGGAAGGGCTGGTGCATGGATGTACCCAGACTAAGCGTTTGTGAACGCAGGCACAAAGTCGTGCCGAGGTGATGCTCGTGCTTTTCGGGAGTACCGCCCACACCGGCCTCAGCCGGCGTGACCGAGGTCACACCGGTGCGTCGCTCCCGCCTGCCAGGGCCGCCCGGAGCCGCTGCTCCGACACCCGCCAGAAATCGTGCTGGACGCCGTCGACGAGGGTCACCGGGATCTGCTCCGCATACCGCTCGCGCAGCTGCGGATCGTCGTCGATCGACCATTCCTCCCACCCGACAGCGAGGTCCCGGCCGACCGCCGAAACGACGGCGCGAGCATCGTCGCAGAGGTGACATCCGGGACGGGTGATGAGGGTGATCCGGGGGGTGGGCACGTGGCCATTCTCCCGCACCATGACCGGCGTGCGACCCGGTGCAAGTCCTCGAGGTCAGCAACCGTCGTCATCCGGCGATCTGTCCGGTTCTGTATCGCGAGTCTCCTGACAACTCCCGGCTCGTGCGCGAGACTGGGCGGAATGTTCCGCCTCCCCCCGGCACCGATGCCCGCACGCCGCGCCACGCGCGCGACCTTCGAGGTCTCCTGCGCGGGCGCTACGGGGCCCGGTTGGGGCGCCGGTCCATCCGGGTCGGCCACGGGTCCGGGCGGGCGAGTCACCGGTCTGTCCACGCGGCGGTTCCTCTCCGGCCTCCAGGCCGCCCTGAGCGTGGCCGGCCCCGATGGTGGTGCTGGCTCCCCCAGCTCGCGGGGCGGCTTCGACCCCGGAACGGCACCCGCCGACTTCGAACGGGTCGCCGCCCTCGTGGAGCTTGCCCAGAAGGGCGACGCCGAGGCGTTCGGCATGCTCTACGAGCGATACGTCGACACGGTCTACCGCTACATCTACGTCCGGGTGGGCCGGAAGCAGACCGCCGAGGACCTCACGTCGGAGACCTTCGTCCGAGCCCTGCGCCGGATCGACAGCTTCTCGTGGCAGGGCCGCGACATCGCGGCCTGGTTCGTCACGATCGCCCGCAACCTCGTCACCGACCACACCAAGTCGGCCCGGTTCCGGCTCGAGGTGACGACCGCCGACATGCTCGACGCCGACAAGCACGTCGATGCACCGGACGACGAGGTCCTCCAGCGGATGCGCGACACCCGGCTCATCGAGGCGGTCCGCAGCCTCCAGCCGGATCAGGCGGAGTGCCTCGTCCTGCGTTTCCTGGAGGGGCTCACGCTCACCGAGTGCGCGAAGGTCCTCAACAGGTCGGAGGGCGCGGTCAAGCAGCTGCAGCTGCGGGCCCTCCGATCCTTGCGGCGGGAGCTCGACCATGAGGTCCTCTGACTGCTGGACCGGGTGCGCCCATACCGCCTGCTCCCGGCGCGTGACCTCGACGGCCGCTCGTCGTTCTCAGGTTGGCCACCACAGGCGCACCCCTGCGGCCAGCGGCGAGCCGAAGGGGGGCAGGGCATGGCTTCTCTGACGCGCACCGCCAACCTGCTCCAGGAGGCGATCGAAGGCGCGTCCGGAGAGCGCCCGCGGGTGCGGCACCTGCTGCCCACCGTTGCGGCCCTGGGATCCGTGTCCCTCGCGTGCCGCCCGGACCCGGACTTCGTCGCCGAGCTGGGCCGACGGCTGCAGGCCGAAGCCGCCGAGCTCGCGGGAGCCGCCGGCACCGCTGCCCGGGGTCAGACAGACGTCCGGGCGCGCGTCCGGCCCGCTCGTGACCCCGGACCGGTCATCATCCTCGTGGGGCGTGGGCTGCCCCGGCTCCTGGCTGGAGTGGCCGCATCGCTCATGGCGATCGGTGGCGTCGTCGGCGTGGCCTCGCGGGCGGCCCTGCCGGGCCAGGCGCTCTACCCCGTCAAGCAGGTCCTGGACACCGCCGCCGTCAGCATGGCGGGCACGGACCTCGACAAGGGCAGCAGGCTGCTGAGCCAGGCGCAGGAGCACATCGTGGAGGCGTCACGGCTCGTCGAGGCACCGGACTCCACGGCCGCCGACGTAAACCTGGCTCTCCAGGGCGCCATCGACGACGTCAGCCGGGCCCAGGCGCTGCTCCAGCGCTCGTTCGCCGAGACCCACGACCCGCAGGCCCTTGCGCGTGAGCGGGAGCTTCTCCACGCGGGCCATCCCGCAGGTGGACGCCCTGCGCGACCGGGTGCCGTCCGAGTCGCTCTCCCTGGTCACCGCACTACGCGCCCTGCTCGGCACGGCCGCCTCCAGCGCCGACCGGCAGCCCACGAGCTGCGAGACCTGCGGCGCAGCCGGTGAGGTGGCACGCCGTGCCCTCGGTCCGGACGCCGCCGCCGATGCCAGCCCCAGCGCGTTGCCCAGCCTGACCGCGCCGACGACGGCGGGCGCTCCGGCCGCAGCAGCAGCACCCCCGGGTCCTGCCGATACCGCTCCCACGCCGGCCGCAGCAGCAGCACCGCCGCGCCCTGCCGATACCGCTGCCACACCGGCCGCAGCAGCAGCACCGCCGCGCCCTGCCGATACCGCTCCGACACCGGCCGCCGCAGCAGCACCGCCCGGCCCTGCCGATACCGCTGCCACACCGGCCGCCGCAGCAGCACCGCCGGTCTCCGTCGCTGCCCTGCATGCTCCCGCGCCGCGAGCGCCGGCGGCCTCCGGCCCCGCGGTGACTGCGGGCAGCGGAGGCGGCGTGACCACCGCCGCCGGACCGCTGCTGCCCGCCACCTCGACCACCGCCGCCGGCGCAGCCGCCCGACCGCTGCTGCCCGCCACCTCGGCCACCGCCGCACCCCTACCCGGTGTCGCTGCCGGCGTCGGGCTCCCGA
>JAABUT010001796.1_pt1 | contig 22903 bp, 20 predicted proteins | sample 5559281 | NCBI WGS metagenome assembly JAABUT01 (sample SAMN10711880, study PRJNA513359) | rock metagenome | isolation source: Antarctica rocks | place: Antarctica: Victoria Land, Ricker Hills nord | collected 2016-01-04
TGCCGCCCGCGCCGCAACCGCTGCCGCCCGCGCCGCAATCGCTGCCGCCCGCGCTGCAACCGCCCGCCACGGCGCCGCAACCGCTGCCGCCCGCGCCGCTGCGCCGTTCTTGATCGGGTCCCCCAGAGACCGGCGTGGGGCGGCGTGGGAAAGACCCGATCAGGGGAGCGGCTCCACCTCGTCCACGAGACCCCAGTCGACGGCGACCCTGACGTCGACGTCTCGTCCGGACAGCACCAACCACGCCGTTCGCCACCTGCCGATCCTGGCCGTGACGCTGACACAGCCTCCCGCGCCCGGGATGAGCCCGAGGCCCAGCTCAGGGAGGCCGAAGCGCGTGCCGGGGCGGGCGACGACCCGGCCCGCGAAGGCCGGAATCTCCACACCGGCGCCGAGACACCGCCCGTGGAGCCGCGCAGTGGCGCGGTCGCGGAGGACGTGTAGGAGCCAGCCGGGACTGCGTTCGGCGCGAAGGACGTGGGCGGTGGCGACGTCGGGTGCGCTCCCGAACGTGTCGAGGTCGCCACCCGTGCAGAAGTCCGGTCCCGCACCGGTGAGCTCGACGTGCAGCCGGGGGTCGAGGAGCGCCAGCTCGAAGGCGTCGACGAGGGCGTCCCTCGTCGCCGAGTCCACGGCGTTGCGGCGGCCCGGCCGGGCCAGCCGCACCCGCAGCAGGTCACCGTCCCGGCTGACCTCGACCGGCTCGGGTGTCGCGTGGGGGGGACCTCGGGACGGGTCACGGCGACGGAGCCAGGCCCCGAACTCCGGCCCGGCGAGCAGGGTGGAATAGACCGCGGACTCCGCGAGCAATCCGCGCCGTACGTCGAGGACAGCGGTCTGGCGCAGGAGGCCGGCCAGCATGACGGTCGCCCTGGGGGCGGCGGCGCAGCGAGCCAGGATCTCGGCCAGGTGGTCGTCGATGCTCCCGCCCACGCCCGAGCCGACGGGGCACACGGCCTGCGGTGCGTGGTCGGGATGGCCGGTGAGACAGACGTCGAGCGACGGCAGGAGCGGGCGCGCTTCGTCCGGGACCGCTTCCTGGCAGACGCCCAGCAGCGCCGGCAAGGCGCAGTCGGCGTGGACGGCAGCGGCGGCGAGGGCGGCCGGAGACACCTGCGCGGCGGAGTCGAGATCCACCAGCGCGGCCGGGCGGCGGGGTGTCCCGTGCTCGTCGAGATCGAGGGCGGGCGCACCGGCCGCGAGGTCCGCCACGGTGAGCACGGCGCGACGCTACGACCCGGCGGTGTGGACGATGTCACCAGCGATCACGGTCGCCGCGACGAGCTCGCTGCTGGGGTGGCGCAGGGCCTCCTCCAGGCGGCAGGAGAGCACGCAGAAGTCGGCCGCCCCGCCGACCGTGACGCGTCGCGGCGGCGCGCCGGGCAGCTCCACCGGGGACAGGAGTCCGGCGAGCGCCGTCCGCGGGCTCACCTGCTCCCGCGCCCCGAGGACGGTCCCGCGCTCCGTCCGGCGGTCTCGCGCGGCACAGATGGCCGCCCACGGGTCGAGCGGTCCGAAGGGGGCGTCGCTGCTGGGTACGACGGGGACACCGGCGGCGAGCAGGGAGGCGTAGGGATACAGCCCGGGGAGGTCCCTGGGGTCGACGTCACGGCGGTAGCTCTCGCCGCGGACGGCGAGGAACGCCGGCTGCGTGACCACGCGCAATCCCCGCAGTCGCGGCATCAGTTCACGCGGGACGACCGCCGCGTGCTCGACGCGGTCACCCTCGAGGATGCCGACGAGGTCGAGTGCGGAAAGCAGCAGCAGCAACGCTTCTCGTGTGACGCAGTGCACCGCGACGGGCCGGCCGCGTTCGTGCGAAGCCGCCACCCGCGCGGCGAGGTCGTCAAGCGCAGGCAGCGCCGCGTCGGCCACCATGATCTTGCTCGGGCCCAGCGAGAGAGGGGCCGGCGCGCTCGCGGCACCCAGCAGGTGCAGGCGCTGGGGGAGCAGGCCGGCGGCATGGGCGTCCGCCAACAGCGTGACGGCGTCATCCCCGAGACCCGCGGTGGCATCGGTCACCGCCGTGACTCCGTAACGTGCCAGGAGCGTTCCGACCGTCGCCACATCCGCTGTCCCGGTTGGAGGCAGCCGGTCGCGCAGCCAGTCGTCGGCACCGAAGAGCCGACCCGTTGCGCGACCGTCCGCGCTGCGCTCGACGCCCGGGTGCGGAGCGCCCTGGAGACCGATCGCGTGCGCGGCGGCACCCGACAGGCTCCAGGCGGCACCACTGCGGTCCTGCACCCGCACGAGGCGCGGCGCTCCCTCCCCGAGCAGTTCGTCCAGCGTCGTCGCCGTCAGTGGGCCTGCGAGCTGCCCGTCGTAGCCGACCGCCCGGACCCAGCCGTCGGCCCCGGGGGTCGCCGAGCGCAGGGCCGCGGAGAGGCCGGCGCGGTCGCCGACGCGGGCGGCGGAGCAGTCCAGCGACGCCAGTGAGGCCGCCGCCGCCAGCAGGTGCAGGTGGTGGTCGGCCAGGCCCGGCAGCAGGGCGCCTCCGTGCCCGTCGACGAGCGCCTCACCCGGCTGCCGGGACAGCTGGCCCGCCGCCGTGACCACACTGACGAGCCCGTCAGCCACCCGGACGTCCTGCAGCCGCCCGTGCAGCTCGACCCGCTGCAGCAGCAGGGATCTGCTCACAGCGCCGTCAGGACGCGAGCGGTGTCGACACCCGGGGCTGCTGCCGCGCCCGGCACGGGCCGGCTGACGGGAGCGGCCACGAGCGGAGGGTGGGCCGGCGCCGGGTCGGATCGGCCGGGCGGGCCGCCGGCGAGGCAGGCCCGCGCCACGGCGTACATCCCGACGTCGAGCAACACCCCTCCGCCGGCCCGCACGCTCGCGAGTGCCGCCACCGCGGCGTGCAGTCCCGTGAGGGGATCGGCGATGGCGTCCCCGGCGAAGACGTGCCCCGACCGGTCACGGGCCACGAGTCCCGCGGCGGCCGCGACGTCGTCGCCATAGCCGGGCCGCTCGGCCCATGGATGACTCCGGCCGTACGCCGAGATTGCGACCCACGTGAGCCCCGGCCGCGCCGCGACGAGGTCCTCCGCGACGACGCCGAGCTGTCGCAGAGCGCGCGGTCGGCTGGAGTCGACGACGACGTCCGCCGCCCGGATCAGGCGCAGCAGGTCGGCCCGACCACGCGGGGAACCCAGGTCGAGGGCCACGCTCTCGTGGCCGGCGTGCAGGAGGTCATAGAGCGCACGGTTGCCGGTTCGCGCGCCATCGGGTCGCCCGGTGCTCTCCACCTTGACCACGCGCGCTCCCGCGAGACCGAGCAGCTGGGCGCACAGCGGTCCGGCCCACAGAGACGACAGGTCCAGCACGAGCGGCCGCCGCGTCGCGCGGCCCGGTGACGCCGGCCCGAGTCGCGTGAGCCGCCACGGGGCGCAGCCGCCGGTCCCGTCCGAACCCCTGTCGGCGCAGGCCGTCTCGGCACCGCCCGCGGGCACCACGGCGCAGGGCAGGCCGAGCAGGGCAGCGCGCTCCGCTGCCGCGGCCCCGCCGACGCCGCGCAGCCACGCGGCGGCGCGCTCCCACCCTGCGCCGGTCCCGACCTCCGCCTCGATGAGTGCTCCGACGAGCGCATCGTCGTCGGCCCGGGCCAGCGACAGGGCCACCGTGCCGTCCACCGTCGGCAGGAGCCGGCAGCCACCGCCGGGGGAGATCGTGCCGCACCGCACCAACCCGGCAAGGGCCGCGCGCTCGCCCAGCAGCCGTGCCCCGTCGAGCCCGGCCAGAGCCCTCCCGGCCAGCACGCGGAAGGCGAAAGCAGCGCCCCGCGCGGCGACGGCGGGTGTCCCCGGCGCGGGCAGGGACGGCCCGTCCGTACGACCGGTCAGCACCATCGCTCCCGAGCGGGCCCATTCCTCACCTTCACTGCTGCGCCGCCTCCCGACCGCGGCATCGGGCCCGACCAGCAAGGGCATCTGCTCGGCCGCGAGCACGTCGGCCCCCAGCGACGCGAGCAGATCGCCGGCCCAGGCCGCCGCTGGGTCGGGGGCGACGGTCACCGGCAGGCCCAGCAGCGGGGCGACGCCGGTGTTGCTCACGGCGGCGCCGGCGCTTACCCGCACCGTCAGTCGCTGGCGGGCAGCGGCCGCGCTTCCTTCAGCACCAGGGGATTCCTGCCCTCCGCCAGCGTGCCGTCCCCGCCCTTGGTGACCAGCACCTCCAGGGACGGCTCGTCGGCGGAGGTATAGCGCTTGCCGAGCAGAGCACCGCCGGCCAACGCCGGGTCCAGCGAGAGGCCGGCCCCCGCTGTCGCCGCGATCCCGATGAGCGGTGCACCACCGCAGGTGAGGACCAGATCACGGCCCGGCGGCCGCACGACGATGACCTCGGTGTCGCAGACCTGGCTGCGCAGCCGCATCCCGGTGGTGAGGGCGACGGTCACGCGCTGCCTCCAGTCCTCGCGATGGGCTGATCGGCGGGAGTGCCGAAGGCTGCTGAGACCTCGCGCCGCAGCAGCTTGCCGGTCGGACTGTAGGGCAGCTCGCGCCACACCTCGATCACGTCGGGTGCCTTCGCCGAGCGCAGCCGCTCCCGTGCGAAGGCATGCAGGTCCGCGACGACGGCGGGCGCCCCGACGGCGAGCGCGGCGTCGTGCACCACGACCGCCGCGCCGATGCGCTGACCCCACTCCTCGTCGGGTACGCCGATGACGGCCGCGTCCCGTACGTCGGGGTGGGCGAGCAGCACGTCTTCCACCTCCGCCGGCGCGACGTTCTCCCCGCCGCGGATGATCGTGTCGTCCGCCCTGCCCTCGATGAAGAGATAGCCGTCGGCGTCGAGCCAGGCGCGATCCCGGGTCGGGAACCACCCGTCGGCGTCGAGCACGCTGCCCACTCCGGCGTAGGAACCGGAGACTTGCGGTCCGCGGACGTAGAGCTCGCCCCGCTGCCCGGCGGCCAGGTCGGTGCCGGCGGGGTCCCTGATCTGCAGCTCGATGCCCGGCACGGGTCGCCCGGCGCTCGCCAGCCGGCTGGTCGCGGCAGCGTCCGTGCCCGCGTGGGCCGCCCGGTGGTCCTCGGGCCCGAGAACGCAGATCGTGGAGCTCGTCTCGGTGAGGCCATAGGCGTTGACGAAACCGGTGTCCGGGAAGGCATCGAGCGCGCGCCGCAAGACGATGGGGGAGACCCGCGCCCCGCCGTACGCCAGGGATCGCAGCGTTGGCACGTCCGCCGGGGTGCCTGCCAGGTGCTCGACGAGCCGGGCCAGCATGGTGGGCACGACCATGGCGCTCGTCACCCCCTGCGCCCGGACCAGGGTCAGCCAGCCCTGCGGGCTGAACTGCGGCAGGTGCACGACGCGGCGGCCGGCATAGGTGTTGCTCAGGACCGTCGCGACGCCGGCCACGTGATACGTGGGTACGGCGACGAGCGCGCACTCCTGCGGCTGGGCCGCGAGCAGCTCCACGGTCTGCAGGACGTAGGCGGTGAGGTGCTCGTGGCCCACGAGGACCGCCTTGGGCGTGCTGGTCGTGCCGGAGGTGAACAGCACGACGGCCGTGGGGTCGACGGCCTCCGGCGGGGTGAACGGGGGGGAGGCGGGCGCAGCGTGCAGAAGTGCGATGGTGCTGATGGCCGCGGCGCCCGGCGGCACCAGTGCGAGGAGGTCGTCGTCGGCGAGCACGACGGGCCGGTCCAGGCGCGCGAGCAACTCGGCCAGCTCGCTCGCGGACAGTCGATAATTCAGTGGGCACAGCGGGATTCCTGCCATCGACGCAGCGAAGACGGCAACGTGGAACGCGGGGCCGTTCACGCCGAGATAGGCGAGCGTCCGGCCACCCTGCGCGCGCAACAGCGCCGCGGCCGCCTGGGCGCGCTGCTGCACAGCGCCGAAGGTCAGTGTGTCCTCGTCGCCGTGCCCCCCGATCGCTCTTTGATCGCCACACGTCGCAGCGGTGAGCTCGAGGACGACGTCGATGGCCACGTCAGCTTCGCTCCTCGGGTCCGGCCGCTTGACTCTGTCACGGGACTCGCGTCCCGCCGTCCGCGGATTGTGCCAGCGGCCGCCGATGTCGCGGGGGTGCTTCCCGGCCCGCGAGCCGGCGGCCGGCGACCGTGGCGCTCCCCACGTCGGTCACCGGCTGCCCGCTGCTCCGAGTCGGCGACAGGAACGGCCCGCGCACGACGCTGCCCGCCGGCTGGGGGACGGGGCAGCCGAGACCGCCGTACCGGCAGCGGATGCGGTTCTCTCGCTGCAGCTGGGCGTCGTCCTCGGGGAGCAACGAGAACCGGTCGCGGTGGGTCCGCGGGAAGTCGCTCTCGGGAAAGGTCTCGGCGAGCGCGGCGGAGCCGAGCCGGCTTGCGGCGAAGGCCAACGCGTAGGGCATGCCGGCCGTCGCCTCCGACCACGTGTGGCCCTCGCCGGGCTCCGGGCGGATGACCACGTCGAGCCTGCGTTCATGGAAGATCCGCGCCAGTGACTCCACGCGGGCGACATCCTTGGTCGCCGCGCCGACATCGAGATAGAGCGAGAGCTGGCGGTGCAGCGCGACGGTGGGCGCGTAGAACTGCGGGCTGTTCTGGTGCAGCAGCCGCGAATCACCGCCGAGCAGGCGGCCGGTCACGTTGCCGGGATCGCCGTAGGGTTCGAGACCGAGCGCGATCCCAAAGTCGTCCTGATGCCGCAGCGCGTAGTTCAGTGCGATGAAGCCACCGCTGCTCATCCCGGCGAGCACCCGGTGGCCCCGGTCGGGCACTGTGCGGAAGGTGCTGTCGACATAGCGCACGACGTCGCGCGTGAACCACGTCTCCACCTGCGGACCGCCGACCGCGTCGAGGCCTTCGCTGTCCGTGAAGGTGTTGCCGTTGATGTCCGGCTCCACCAGCACCGGGAAGGGCATCAGGCCCTGGGCGACCAGCGCGTCGACGGTCTTGGTGACCTGCCCGGTCTGGAACCAGTCGTTGACCTCACCGGGATAGCCGCCGAAGAGATAGACGACCGGGTACGGCGCGTTCGAGCTCTGATAACCGGGCGGGGTCGCGACCACGACCGGGCGCGAACCGAAGCCCAGCGCCGACCCGCCCACCTGCGCCTCGTGCACCTGCCAGTGCGTGTCATGTGCGGCCACCGCACGCGGTGCGGTCCCACTGCGCCGCAGCGCTTGCGCGGTGGTCCCGTCGTCTGTCACGTGCGCCGTGGTGTCGCGGATGGCGAATCGCCAGGCGCTGGCCACCGTGGGCAGATAACCGGCGTAGACGTTCACCGCCGCGGCGACGGTCAAGGTGGCGAGCAACAGGCAGGCCAGGGTGGCGGCGGTGGAGCGCAGCACCCGGTGCGGGGGAGGCGGAGCGCCGCGGCGACGGCGCCGTACCACCCGGGTTGCCCAGAGCCCGACCACCGCCAGCAGCGCGATGCCGAGGCCGGCGGGGACCAACGGGGAGAAGAGGACCGCCCCATCGGTGGCGGCGTGGGTGACCGACGCGGGCAGGGTGCTGGTGTCCCGGGGGACACCAGGTGCGAGTGTGGCGGCCGCGGCCGGCGGCGCCGTCGTGGCGGGTGTCGTGGCAGCCGGTGTCGTGGCAGCCGGCGTCGTGGCAGTGGCGGCCGGTGCGGGCAGTGGTGCAGGGGGCAGCGGCGTGGTCATCGGCCGCACCTGTCCCCTCCACCACCGAGCGTCTCCGAGGTCGTGCACCTGTCACGACGACGCGGGAGGCCGCCGTGTTCCGGCCGAGGTCGCTGCGGCGACCTGACCCGGAGGCGGCGAGGCGACGCGCGGCACCGACGGCCGCGCCAGCGAGCGGTACGTCGCTACGTTGTGGCGATTGACACCGATGGTGGGGCCGCGCTGACGTGGCGGCCACTGATCGCGGCCGACCTCCCGATGCTGGCGGGATGGCTGCGCGAGCCGGAGGTCGCTCGCTGGTGGAACCACGATGCAACCGCAGCGGGAGTCCAGCGCGACTTCGGCCCGAGCGTGCGAGGTGAGGAGCCTGGGGATGACCTGGTCGTGTTGCTCGACGGCGACCCGATCGGGTTGCTGCAACGCTCGGTGATCCGGGACTACCCGGAGGACCTCGCTGAATTCGAGGCGCTCGGCACCGTCCCCGACGGTGCCGTCGAGCTCGACTACCTGATCGCCGACGCCGCCCTGCGAGGGCACGGACTCGGTTCGCGGCTGATTGCCGCGGCGGTGCAGAGCATTTGGCGGGACTACGTCGACGCCCCCTGCGTTCTCGTCGCGGTCGTGGCCGGAAACACCGCGTCGTGGCGGGCGCTGGAGAAGGCGGGCCTGCAGCGGATCACCGAAGGCGTGATGACGCCCGACAACCCCGTGGACGACCCGCTGCACTACATCTACCGCGTCGACCGGCCCTGGCCGCTGGCAACGTCGGGCCAGGGTTGACCCCATGTGCCCGGTGCGGCGCCCACGGCAGCAGCGGGGACCTCAGGTTGCGGCTCGAAGCTGTCGACAGACCCCGGGAGGACCTGGATCAGAAGGCCGATGTCTCGATCCATCCGGCGGGTGAGCGCCCGGTTCGACGACGCGCACGAGCTGGCCCTGGTGCGCCGGCAGGGAGCTCAGGCCGCGGCGAGCCCGTCAAGCAGACCCGTGTCCTCGTCGCCGAGACTGACGCCCGCACAGCCCATATTTTCCTCCAGGTGCGCCACACTGCTGGTGCCCGGGATGAGCAGGATGTGATCGGCGTGGTGCAACAGCCAGGCGAGCGCGACCTGGGCCGGGGTCGCCCCCAGGCGCTGGGCCACGCGTCGGACCTCGGGGTGCTCGTCGGGTCGGGGTGCCGCGCCGAAGGCCGAGCCGAGCGGGAAGAACGGCACGAACGCGATGCCCCGCTCGCCGCAGGCGACCAGGACGTCCTCACCGCCGCGGTCCAGCAGGCCGTACTGGTTTTGCACGCAGGCGATGTCGACGACATCCGCCGCCAGGTCGAGCTGATGGAGCCCGACGCTCGACAGGCCGATGAGCTCGAGCTTGCTCTCCTCGCGCAGGCTCACCAGGGTGTCGAGTCCGCGGCGTAGGACCTCGTCGTCCGTGCTGGGCATGACGCGAAGGTTGACAGCGGTGAGCCGCTTGATGCCCAGCACCCGCAGATCGGCGTCGACCCCTGCCCGGATGCTCTCCGGGGATAGCGCCGGCAGCCACGCGCCGTTCGCGTCCCGCGCGGCGCCCACCTTGGAGACGAGCCGCACGTCCTCGGGCCACGGTGACAGCGCTTCCGCCAGCAGGCTGTTGGCGACGTCGGGCCCGTAGAAGCTGGCCGTGTCGATGTGGTCGACCCCGAGCTCGCGCGCCCGGCGCACGACAGCCAGCGCCTGCTCCCGGTCGCGCGGCGGCCCCAGCACGCCCGGACCGGGGAGCTGCATCGCTCCGAAACCCACCCGCCGGACGTCGTACGGACCGAGAGGCCCAGTGCTGGTAGGCATGGATGGACGCTAGCGCTCGGGGGATGCGGCGCTGTCGCGGCCTCGCTTCGCGGCGCGTCGGATCAACTCGGCAGCGCGACGAGCCCGACGACACCCACGACGTAGAGGGCAAGGACCGCGATGCTGTCGACGCCGAGCCGGGCGTGCTCCTGGGCCGGCCGGAAGATCAACCCCGCCATGTAGACGACCGTGAGCAGCGCGCCCAGTCCGGTGAGGTAGATGTCGGAGGCATGCGCGTTCGGCAGCACGGCCTTGCCGGAGACGACGACCGCGAGCAGGAACAGCACGGGGAGGAAGGCGTTGCCGCCGAAGATGTCGCCGAAGGCCAGCTTGTAGTCACCCTCTCGGGCCGAGGTGAGTCCGGTGCTGAGCTCTGGCAGCGACGTCGCGGCGGCCAGCACCGTGGCACCGAAGAGCACCCCGGACAGGCCGACGTGGTCAGCGGCCGCGGTGCCGCTCTCCTCGGCCAGCGCCCCGGCGACCAGGGTGGCAAGCGCGGCAGCCCCGAAGACAGCAGCGGCGCGGATTGTGCTGACCCCCATGCGGCTGGCCTTCTCAGCGTGCTTGGTCCGCGAGTGCCCGCGGCGTTCGGGTTGGCTGTCGGGGGCCTCCCCGCTGTCCTTCCACGGCAGCCTGCTGCCAGCGCGTTGCGTCAGCAGCAATCCCACCAACCAGATGACGGCGATCAGGACGACGTCGGGAGTGAGCCGGAACCGGATCAGGGTCTTCGGCAGCTGCGTGCCCATGACCACGGCGACGAGCACCGCGAGCACGACGGCGCCCTCGATGACCAGGGTGAGGCTCGCTGCCTGGTAGGTCAGCGGACGGCGCTCACGGACCCCGAAGGCGTCGAGGGCGACGAGCACCACTGTCTGGATCGCGATGCCACCGAGGATGTTGCTGACCGCCACGTCGAGCTGCCCGCTCGCGGCGGCGCTGTAGGTGATCGCGAGCTCCGGCAGGTTCGTCGCGACCGCGAGCAGGATCAGCCCGCCGAGGGCCTGACCGAGGTGCAGGCGGTCGGCGAGGACGTCGGTGTTGTTCGACAGCGAGATCCCGGCCACCCAGATCGTGGTGGCGCTGGCCACGAAGACGACCAGCTCGGCCCAGAACGGCAGGTGCGGCAGCAGATTCATGTCACTCCCCGGAGCAGGTCGCAGGACACCCGGGTAGACAGAACCACAGCAACGGTGCGGTCCTCGCGGGGCCACGTCGGAGGGCAGACTCCAGAGACGTCGGCAACGAACAGAGACGTCGGCAACGAAGAGTGGTGGTGCCGGTGGCGCTGCGATGTGCGCCGTCGTTGGCCTTGACGTGTGCGGCCATCGCGCTATACGTGGAGGAGTCACCGGAGAGAGGAGGCGGCATGGTGGACTCCCTAGCCGACGACCTCGCCCGCGCGACGCAGGTTGGCGAGCACGTCATCCTCGGCGTACGACGCGAGCAGTGGGCGGCTGCCACGCCCTGCGAAGCGTGGACGGTGCGGGACGTCGTGATGCATCTGGTGACCGGCCGAGGAAAGCGCACCCGGGCCGGAGGCGAGCGAGCGGGAACTGCTTGGTGCATACCGAGCGTCGTCGGCCGCTCTGGTGTCCGCCTTCGCGCAGCCGGGCGTGCTCGAACGGATAGTGGTCGTGCCTGTCGGCACGGTGCCGGGAATGGTGGCGCTGCACCTGCGGATCACGGAGGCGCTGGTTCACGGCTGGGACATAGCGCAGGCGACCGGTCAGCGCGTGGACTTCCCCGCGGACCTGGCGGAGCGGGAGCTTGCCTTCAGCAGGGATGCCATCACCAAGATCCCACCCGACCGCAGTCCCTTCGGACCGCCGCGGCCGGTCGCCGACAACGCGCCGGCGATGGACCGACTCGTCGGCCTGCTCGGCAGGGACGTGACTGCAGCCGCCGCTGCGGGCGGGCAATAGCGGGGCGTTTTCGGCGTCATGGCCGGGGGGCGCGCGTCCGATCGGCATGGACCGCTAGGAGAACGCGGAGCGCTAGAACCCCGGGCGCCGGCCGCGGGTCGGGCTGACGGTCTCGAGCCCCTCGGCCAGGGCGAGCAGGTCGTCGTCGACCCACCGGCGGCTCACAAGTTGGACGCCGACGGGCAGGCCGGCGGCGGTGGCGCCGAAGGGCAGCGCGACCGCGGGCAGGCCGCTGAGGTTGAACGGCACCGTCGCCCGCATGACGGTGCGGGCTGGCACCTCGACCCCGTCGACGACGTATCGGGACCGTGCGTGCGGCGGGGCCGGGATCGTGACGACCGGGCAGAGGAGCACGTCGTACCTCTGGAACCACTGCACGAGGAAGGATCGCAGCTGCTGCACGTCGCGCTCGGCATCCTGGACGTCGTCGACAGCGACGTCGGGGGCCTCGAGCGTCGACGCGATCACCCGGTGCAGTTGCGACTCGCGGCCCGCCGTGATGCCGCGGAGATAGGGCAACATCTCCGCGGTGAACAGCGTCGCCGATGTCCGCGTGTAGTCCTGCTCGGCGAGCCAGGGGATGGCGACCTGCTCGACGTCGAGGCCGAGGTCGGCGAGCGCCGCGGCGGCCGACGCGACGGTGGCCGCGACTTCGGCGTCGACCGGGCCGAACGCGTCGGTGGTCCAGCCGACGCGGGTCAGCCGGCCGGGCTCGGCGGTGGGGAGCGCGACGGCGTTGGGGTCGAAGTCATCCGGTCCCTCGATGAGGGTCAGCGCGAGCCGCAGGTCCCGCACGCTGCGCGCCATCGGGCCGACGTGCCACCACCGGCGCAGGACGTCGGGGTAGTGACCGGTGAACGGCACCCGCCCGTGCGTCGGCTTGATCGACGCGATGCCGGTGTCGTGCGCCGGCCCGCGCACCGAGATGGCAACGTCGCTGCCCAGGCCGAGCGGTGACAGGCCGGCTGCGATGGCCGCGGACTCACCGCCACTGGACCCGCCTGGCGTGCGCTCGGGGTCATAGGGGTTCAGCGTCCGGCCGGCGACGAGGTTGTCGGTCTCGGTCCAGTACGACAGCTCCGGCAGGTTGGTCTTGCCGAGCGGGATGCCGCCCGCGGCGCGCAGGCGCGCCACCGCGGTGGCGTCGGCCGACGGCACGTGGTGGGCGAAAAGCAGCGACCCACGGGTCGTGCGCACACCCGCCGTGTCGAACGCGTCCTTGATGGTGAAGGGGACGCCGCCGAGTGGCCCGCTGCCCGGGCGGCGGGCGGCCTCGAGGGCCTGCTCGGCGAGCACGGTGACGAAGGCGTTGACCCGCTCGCCGACAGCGTCGATGCGGTCGAGGTGGGCCTGCACAACTTCCACCGCGGTGACGTCACCGACCGCGACGAGGCGGGCCAGCTCGGTCGCGTCGAGCCAGACGAGGTCCGCGGCATCCATCGTGGACGACGCTAGCGCTCGCGCTTACGGTGCCCCGGCCGCTCAGCGCTGGGGGTACGGCGCCCCGGCTGATCGCGGAGTGCGGGTAGGGCCGAAACCGGGTGCTCGTCGAGCACTGCCCGGTGCAGGACATCGCGCCGGGTGGCGCCGTTCTCCGTCGCGGCCTACCCGTTACGGGTTGCGACGGGCCAGGGTCAGCGCCACGGCTTTGGTCGACCAGCGTAGGCCGCGGGAGGTGCGCCTGCCATCGGCGTTCAGTGCGGCCGCGATGGTGTGCGAGCTGGCGCCGTTCTCGTGCATGGCCACGATCCGGGCCTTCTCGGGGCTCAGCCTGGTGGCCGGCGCCAAGGAGGGTGCCGCCGGCGTGGCTTGCTCACCGAGCCAGGTGGTCAGCGCCTCCGCCGGGACCGGGCGGCCGAACAGGTAGCCCTGGGCGAAGTCGCAGCCCAACTGCCTGAGCAGCTCGTGTTGTGCGACGGTTTCCACGCCCTCGGCGACGCACCGGACGTTGAGGTTGTGGGCCAGGGTGATCAGGGACGCCACGATCGCGGTGTCGTAGGAGTCGCGGCCGAGGCCGCTGATGAAGGAGCGGTCGATCTTGAGGTCGTTCGCGGAGAGGTACCTGAGGTAGAGCAAGGAGGAATAGCCGGTTCCGAAGTCGTCGATGGCCACGCCGGCGCCCAACTCCTGCAGTTCCCGCAGGGACTCGATGGCAGTCCCCATGTCGGTCACCAGCGCTGTCTCGGTGACCTCGAACACGAGCCGGTCGGCGCGGCAGCCGTGCCTGGCCAGGGCGCCACGCACGGTCCCGACCAGTCCGCGGTCGGACAACTGTCGGCCGGAGAGGTTCACGGAGACGGTGAGCAGCGTGTCCCGGCTGCGTTGCAGGGAGGCCGCTAGGTTGCAGGCCTCCTCCAACACCCATGCGCCCAGCGGCAGAACCAGGCCGGTGCGCTCGGCCACGTCGATGAACTCCTCTGGCCCGAGGAGGCCGCGCTCAGGATGCTGCCATCGGACCAGCGCCTCCACGCTCGCCGCCTGGCCGGTGCTGAGGTCAATGATCGGTTGGTAGAGCAGCCGCAGCTGGTGTGCGGCCACGCCCACGCGCAGTTCCTCTGCCAGGGCGAGCTCACCGGCGTCGACAATCGGCAGTGGGGGGCGGGCGCCGACGCCCGTCGGGGGTGACATGGCAGCGCCCGGCGCCGTCTCGACGGTGATCGCGCCCCCGGTGATCGCGCCCCCGGCGATCGCGCCCACGGCGAGCGCCGTGGCGGCGGTGTCTCTCTCCAGCTGCGCGCCGATCATGCTAGCGGCTTGGACTGCGGCGGTCGCCGCAGCGGCGGCCACAGCGGCGACACACAGGGCGACCTTGGCCGCCGCGGAGGCAGCGGCTGCGGCAGTGGCGTTGACCATCGCCTCGTGGCTGGCAGCGGCACCGGTGATCGCGTCGACGGTGTCTCCGGCTGACAGGGCCGCACCTGTCGTCGTACCCACCGCCGCGGCCGCGGTCGCTACAGCTGTTGCCACGACTGCCTGCGCAGCCACATCGCTGGCTTTAGCAGCAGCCCTTTCCGCGGCCGCGGAAGCGACGTCGGCCGCCGTCCGCGCGGTAGCGGCCGCCTCGGCGACTACCTCGGCGGCGGCTGTCGCGGCGATGGCCTCGGCGGCGGCGAGGGTGGCGGCTTGGGCGGCCGACCACTGCGTCGTCGGTCGAGCCGTCAGGTCCACCGGGTTAGGGGAGGAGGGGCGCACGTAGGTCTCCAAAGCCGTACATCAACTGCATGAGCCCCCAGCTCGCCTCGGTGCGAGGCGACAGCTCGTCGGGACGTTATCGACAGAGGGGACGGGGTCCTGTAGCTCAGTGAACGGGTAGCTGACTCCTGTTGCCGTTACTCCGTCTGCGGCGGCGGACGCGCCCGGCGGCCCGGCGGGGAAGTTCCCGCTGCACCTGGCTCGGCGCTGCCCTGACGTCCCGGCCGAGGGCGTCGCGTCCGGCGTCGCTGGTTCAGTCGGAGGGCCAGTCCGCACGCCAGAGGAAGGGCCCCGCGAGCAGGCATAGCAGGCTCATCACGGCGAAGCCGAACCACAGCGGCCCGGTCGGACCGCCGCGGGCGACGAGCGCCCCACCGAGGAAGGCGCCGACGGCGTGCCCGCCCACTGAGAAGGTGAGGTAGGCGGACTGGACTCGCCCGCGCATCTCCTCGGGGATGAGCTGCTGACGCGCGGTGGTCGTGACGATGCCCCAAATGCCGTCGTGTACCCCGAACACCACCAGCACCACCGCGGCTGCGACCGGGACGCTCACCAGGGCCAGCGACAGGTGGGTGGCCGTCTCGACCACGAGCCCGACCGCCAGCAGGCGGCCCGGCCCCACGGCCCGCCGCAGCCGACCCGCGATCAGGCTGCCGGCCACGCTGCCTACGGCGACGCAGGCGAGCAGCCCGCCGTACCCGGCGCCGGTGATCCCCAGCCGGCGGCCGGCGTAGATCACGAGCGTCGCCATCACCCCGCCGAGCGTCACGTTCATGACCACCATGCAGAGCGCGAGCGTACGCAGCCGGGGATGACGCAGCAGCCAGCGCAGCCCTGCCGTGATATCACCGCGGAACGAACCCGGTGTCCGGGCCGCCGGTGCGCCGCTTGAGGGCAGGCCCAGCAGGAGGAGCGCGCCGACGGCGAAGGACACCGCGTCGGCCGCGAAGGGCAGCGGCCGGGCGAGGGCGAAGAGCAAGGCGCCCAGAGGTGGCGCCACCAGAAAGCCGCCCACCGTCGACGTGGCCTGCAGTTTCGCGTTGGCCGAGGCGAGTCGCGACGGCGCCACGATGCTCGGGAGCAGCGCCAGCGACGCCGGTGACACCACGCAGGCACCAGCCCCGAGCAGGAACACGGTCGCGTAGACCGCCGCGATCCCGGGCCCGCCCGCGACGGCGCCGGCGGCCAGGCCCACCGAGAGCAGCAGCATCAGCAGACCGCGCAGCAGGTCGGTGACGACGATCAGCCGCCGTGCCCCCCGCCGGTCCACCAACGCCCCGCCGAAGAGCCCGAACAGCAGGACGGGCAGCTGCTGCACGCCGGCGGCACCACCGATGAGCACCGGATCCGACGTGAGCGTGGTCATCAGCAGCGGACCCGCCGCTAGCGTCATGCCGCTGCCCGCGTCGCTGAGCCCCTTGGCCACCCACAGGCGCAGGAAGGCCCGCGACCCCGCACCGCCACCCGGCGCGGACGCATCCGCCGCCGCGAGCAGCGTCAACCCGGTGCCGCGACGAGCAGCTGACGGGCCTCCACGGCTGCCACGTCGGACGGCTCATCGAGCCGGACGAGGGCGATGCCGGCCACCAGGAGCAGTCCGCCGGCAAGCTGCACCGGCCGCGGTGTCTGCCCGAGCAGCAGCCAGGCGAACAGCACGGCGAACATCACCTCGGTCAGTCCGACGAAGGAGGCCACTCGTGCTCCGAGCAGGCGGGCACCGAAGATGCCGGAGACGTAGGCTACGGCCCCGGCGACCAGCGACATACCGAGCACCGGCACCAGCCACGAGACCCGCGTGGACGCAAGGGTGACGTCGGCACGCGGCGCGGCGAGCGGCAGGGCACCGATCGCTCCGGCCAACAGCAGAGCCAGCGCCCCGACAGCGAGGCCGCCCCAGGCAACGACGAGCGGTGGCAGCGCGTCGTCGTTGACCGAAGAGACCACGAAGTAGCAGGCCAGGCCGACGGCAGCGCCGAGCCCCCACAGCACGCCGACCAGGTCGACGCCGCGGCTGCCGAGCAGATCGAGGACGAGTGCAAGTCCGACGACTGAGGTGAGTCCACCCAGGCCGGTCAGCCGCCCGGGACGGTGGCCGTGCCGCGCCCACATCCAGGCCACGACGAGCAGGACACCGCTGTATTCCAGCAGCAGGGCAACCGCTACCGGGAGGTGCTGTACGGCATTGAAATAGCAGAGCTGTGCGCCCGCGACCGCGACGACGCCGTAGACCACCACCGTGCGGCCGCCGCGCCGCAGCTGGTCACCGCGCCCGCGCACGGTGAGCAGCGCCGGCACTGCCAGCGCGAGTGCCGCGATGACGACGCGCACCGTGACGGCGGCGCCTGCCGTCCAGCCGGCTCCCAGCAGGCTGGAGGCGAACGCGCCGGACGTGCCGAACGTCGCCGCGGACAGCAGGGCAGTCCCCAGGCCCACACCGCCGCCGACTTGTCTCACAAGGCACTCCTGGTGTCGAGGCTGTCAGGACCGAAACTCGTTACACTCCTGACAACGTACGGCGGGCGGCGAAAGGGGTCAAGATGGCTTTTGCTCATGACACCGACGTCGCGCTCACTGCCGCCGCGGCACTCGTCAACACCGAGCAGCCGGACGGCGACGAGCTGGCCGACGTCCCCGCGCTGGAGCGTTTCGTCACGGCCTGGGGCTGGACCGGATCGCGGACCGGCACCGTCGCCGAGCTCAATCGGGTCAGGGCTCTTCGGCCACGCCTGCGCGCGTTGTGGCACGCCGACGAGGACGCTGTGGTCGCCGCCGTCAACGCCATGTTGCGCGAGGCGCGCGCACTGCCGCAACTGGTGACGCACGGCGAGTGGAGTTACCACCTGCACGCCACGCCGGCCGACGCACCGCTGGCCGACCGGATGATGGTCGAAGCCGCGATGGCCGTCGTCGACGTCGTCCGCTCAGGCGAGCTCGAGCGGTTGCGCGTCTGTGACTCCGTCGGCTGCGACGACGTCGTCGTTGACCTGTCCAAGAACCGGTCTCGCCGCTATTGCAGCGCCCTGTGCTCCAACCGCGTCAACATGGCGGCCTTCCGCGCGCGGAGAGCCGGCACCTGACGAGGCGGGGAGTGCCGCGGCGTACGGCTGCCAGGGTGCGGCCGGCGGTGTGGGGGACGTTCCTTCTCAGGCGGGTCGGTTCAGGTGTCCTTTCCGCGGTGGCTCGATCGTTCCTAGGGTGGGGCGCGCAGCGGGCGGGCCCGCGACAGGGGGAGTGACGATGCCTCAGTACGCCGCACTGATCTACGAGCAGGGTGACCCGGACTGGTCGGTCCTCGACACCGCCGACAAGCAGGCGACGATGGCCGACTACGGCGCCTTCGGTGCCGCGGCTGCGGCGGTGCTCCGTGGGGGTGCCGCGCTCTACCCGACGACGACCGGGACGACCGTGCGCGTCAGCGGTGGCAAGGGCGGGCAGATGGTGGTGTCCGACGGTCCGTTCGCGGAGACCAAGGAGGTCCTCACCGGCTTCTACCAGCTGGAGTGCGCCGACCTCGACGAGGCGATCGCGTGGGCGGCGCGCATCCCGGCCGCGTGGACAGGCGTGGTCGAGGTCCGGCCCATCCTCGAGTTCGGGGGCGGCGCTGCCTGAAGACGAGGCCCGCGACGCGACAGGCGCGGCCCTCGGCAGGCTCCTGGCCGACGAGGGCCCGCGCGTGCTCGCGACGCTGGCCAGGGTCACGGGCTCCCTCGACGTTGCGCAGGACGCGGTCCAGGACGCCGCACTGCAGGCACTGCAGTGCTGGTCACGAGACGGTGTCCCGCCGCAGCCGCGGGCGTGGCTGACCGTGACAGCGCGGCACAGGGCCATCGACCTGCTGCGCCGGGAGGCGCGGCGGGCAAGCAAGGAAAGCGACGCCGTCGTGCTGGCGGAGCTGCGCGGGCCGGCGGTCGTGCCCGACGACGGTGTGCTGCACGACGACCTCCTCCGGCTGCTGTTCACCTGCTGCCACCCCAGCCTGCCGGTGGAGTCCCAGACCGCGATGGCCCTGCGCACCTTGTGCGGGATGAGCACGGCGGAGGTGGCGCGCGCGCTGCTGGTCCCGGAGGCCACGATGGCCAAGCGGCTCACCAGGGCGCGGCGCAAGATCGCCGTCGCGGGTATCCCCTATCGGGTGCCCGCGCCCGCAGAGCTCCCGGGCCGCTTGCGGGGCGTGCTCCTCACGATCTACCTGCTGTTCAACGAGGGCTACAGCGCGACCGGGGGTGAGGATCCGGTCCGCTCCGAGTTGTGCGGCCAGGCCGTCCGCCTGACCCGCCTGCTGGTGCAGGTCCTGCCGAGCGAGGCGAGCCCCACCGGGCTGCTGGCCCTGCTGCTCCTGCAGGACTCCCGCCGTGCGGCACGGCTCGGATCCGACGGGGAGGTCGTGCTCCTGCCGGACCAGGACCGCACGCGTTGGGACCGCGGGCTCGTCGTCGAAGGGCTGGCGCTGCTCGGCGCCGCGCTGCGCCGCACGCCCCTGCGGCCCGACCTTTACGCCACGCAGGCAGCCGTGGCCGCCTGCCACGCGCTCGCGCCCACGTGGGAGCAGACCGACTGGGCGGCCGTGACGAGTTGGTACGACGTCCTGCTGACCATCTCCGACACCCCCGTCGTCCGGCTCAACCGGGCTGTGGCCGTCGCTGAGCTGTCCGGGCCGGCGGCGGGCCTCGCCGCGCTCGACGAGGTCGGTCCACTCCCGGACTACGCCCCGCTGCCCGCCGCCCGCGCCGAGCTGCTGCACCGGCTGGGCCGTCGCGCGGAGGCCATCGCAGCGTGGCAAGAGGCGCTGTCCCTCCCCCTGAACCGGGCCCAGCGCCTCCACATCGACCGGCGGATCCGCTCCACGGGGCCCGGCTCCGGCTGGCCTCCGCTCGATGCCACCAGCAGCTGCACCGTGACGCAGCCGAAGCGGTGAGCGCACCCTCGTCCAGGCCGTTCTGGCAGGCGAGCCGCAGCTGGGTGTTGAGGCGGTGTCCGGCGACCCCCTGCGTAGGTCGGCTCGTTGGGCTTTGGAGCGGCCGACCGACACTTACCTCTCGGCTTCGTATTTCAATGTGACTGAAGGAGCCCGGCGGTGAGCAGCGTGACCAGGCGGCGTGCGTCGTAGCGCGCGTCGTGGTCGGCGCCGGCGCACAGATTGCCGACGCCACGCAGCAGCTGGTAGGCGTCGATGTCAGGCCGGATCTCGCCGGCCTCCCCGGCGGCGTCGAGGAGCTGGGCGCAGACAGGGACGAGCCGGTCGAGGAAGTAGGCGTGCAAGGCCTCGAAGCCCGTGTCGTCGGACCGCATGACTTCCGCGAGCCCGTGCTTGGTGACGAGGAAGTCGACGAAGAGGTCCAGCCACCGCGTCAGGGCGGTGTACGGCGTGGCGCTGGTGGTGAGCAGGTCCGGCCCGGCATCGGCGCAGGCGTCGACCTGGTGCCGATAGACCGCGACGATCAGGTCTGCCCGCGTCGGGAAGTGGCGGTAGAGCGTGCCTACGCCGACGCCCGCTCTCGCCGCGATCTCGCGTACCGGCGCCTCCACACCGGACATGACGAAGACGGCCGCCGCGGCGTCGAGCACGGCCTGCTGGTTGCGCCGCGCATCAGCACGTCGCGGAGGGGGTGAAGGCGCTGCCTGCTCGGTGTCGACCACCGTCGCCTCCTCCTGCTTCGTTGACAAGCGGAACGCTGCTCCACTAACCTGAAGCGGAACGGCGTTCCAACTGCTCAGCGTGCCAGACGTCAACGTCGCTGTCGTCATACCCAGCACCCAGTCCTGGAGGCAGAGACTTATGCAGTACTGCACCTTGGGCCGCACCGGCGTGCAGGTCAGCACTCTGGTGCTCGGCGCCATGAACTTCGGCGCCATCGGCCGCACGACCCAGGACGAGGCGACGGCCCTCGTCGACGCCGCGCTCGAGGCCGGCATCAATGTCATCGACACCGCCGACATGTACGGCGCCGGCGAGTCCGAGGAGATGGTCGGCTCGGCCATCGCCGGCCGGCGCGACGACATCGTGCTGGCCACCAAGGCCTTCATGCCGATGGGCGAGGAGCGCAACCACCGGGGCAGCTCGCGGCGCTGGCTGGTCACCGCGCTCGAGGACAGCCTGCGCCGCCTCGGCGTTGACCACGTCGACCTCTACCAGGTGCACCGCTGGGGCCCGACGACCAGCGACGAGGAGACGCTCGCCGCGTTGACCGATCTGCAGCGCGCCGGCAAGATCCGGTACTTCGGCTCCTCCACCTTTCCCGCCTACCGCATCGTGCAGGCCCAGTGGGCTGCCCGCGAGCAGCACCTCGGTCGCTACGTCACCGAGCAGCCCAGCTACTCGATCCTGCAGCGCGGCGTTGAGACCCACGTCCTGCCCGTCACCCAGGACTACGGGCTCGGGGTGCTCGCCTGGAGCCCACTGGCCTCCGGCTGGCTGTCCGGGGCGGTCCGGGCCGGGCGCGACATCACCACCCACCGCTCGGCGTTCATGCCGCAGCGCTTCGACCTCGCCATCCCCGCCAACCGTGCCCGGCTGGACGCCGTGGAGCAGCTGGCCACGATCGCCGACGGAGCCGGGCTGACGATGGTCCAGCTCGCGCTCGGGTTCGTGACCGCCCACCCCGCCGTCACCAGCGCGATCATCGGCCCCCGCACCCTGGAGCACCTGCACTCCCAGCTCGCCGCCGCCGACACCGTCCTGAGCGCCGACGTCCTCGACGCCATCGACGCTGTCGTCGCCCCTGGTGTCGACCTGGCTCCGGAGGAGAAGTTCGACACCCCGCCCGCCCTGCTCGACGCGTTGCTGCGCCGCCGGCGCGCCTCGTGACGAATGACAGCCCGCCGAGCTTCGGGATCATGACCCCCCCGATGCAGGTGACCTACGACGACGTCCTGCGGGTCTGGCAGGAGGCCGACGCGGTCCCGCAGATCGAGCACGCCTGGCTCTTCGACCACCTCATGCCGATCGGTGGTGACCCCGACGGGCCAGCCTTCGAAGGCTGGACGCTGCTCTCGGCGCTCGCCGCCCAGACCGCACGACTGCGCCTGGGCCTGCTCGTCACCAGCAACCGCTTCCGCCCGCCCGCGATGCTCGCGAAGATCGCGGCGACCGTTGACACCGTGTCGGGCGGGCGGCTGGACTTCGGCATCGGCGTGGGCTCTCGTCCCAACCCGCCGCAGGCCCGCCGCGAATATGCGGCGCACGGCCTGCCCTTCACTGATCCCGCCCACGCCGTCGCGAGCCTCGCCGAGGCATGCACCGTCATCCGCCGGTTGTGGACCGAGGACCGACCCTTCGACTTCCACGGCAGCTACGTCGACCTCGTCGGCGCGTTCTGCAACCCCAAGCCCCTCCAGCGCCCTCACCCGCCGATCGTCATCGGCGGACGCTCCACCGCGACGCTGCGAGTGGTCGCCGAGCACGCCGACGTGTGGAACATCCCTGGCGGTGACCTCGACGACGTCGTCGAGCGAAGCGTGCGGTTGGACCGCCTGTGTGCCGAGATCGGGCGTCACCCAGCGACGATCACCCGCTCGATCTTCTTGCCGGTCTCCTACGACGAGCCCAGCACCACCCGGGACGCGGCTCGCGAAGCCATCGCCGCCGGGTTCCGGCACGTCGTCCTCGGACTGCCCGCGCCCTGGCCCGCCGGCGTCGCGCACTGGATCGCCGAGGAGATCATCACCAGCTCGGCGTGATCGTGATGCAGCCTCGCGGTCCCCATTGGGGTGGAGCGGCGCCGCGCGCAGGGGATGAACCAGACCAAGCGCGCTATCACCTGCGCACCGCCCACCTGCGCACCGCCCACCTGGGGGGGCCGCCGGCAGCGCGCCAGCCGCTTCGCCCGCCGGTCGCCTTCGACTGCCCGGTCCTGCGGCGGGGCCCGAGAGGCGCCACCCACCCGATGTTCACCTCGGCACCAACGTGCCCAAGGAACGGCTCGACCCCCGGCGCACCCCCCCACTAACCAGGACGCGTCAGCACCGGGTCCACGCCGTTGACGTCACGATCGATGGGCGGGCTGCCGTCCACGTCGCTGACTACGGCGTGGCGGTCGCCGGGATTGTCGGGGCCGGGGTCGTCGTCCGGGTGGACGGCGGCTCGACGGGCAGGACGGCCGCGGGGAGGAAGGCGAGGTCGCGGACCTGCCGGCCGGCGAGGGGCTGGGCGATCGGCACGTCCAGCGTCTTGAGAAGCCCGACAGCCAGGCAGACGGTCCCCGGCGCCAGGACCTCGCGAGGCTGGAACGCCAGCACGTCGACCCGCTGGGAGCTCGCATGCACCATCACCCGCGGACCCTGCGGCGCGTCGCACGCGCCCCCGGTGTAGCTGAACCGCAGGTGGCCGCCGCGGTCGGCGTAGGGGCCCAGGCCGAGAGGAGCCCGGCCGTCGGCGTAGCCGACCGGGCCGCACCCCCCGC
>JAABUT010001797.1_pt1 | contig 22891 bp, 21 predicted proteins | sample 5559281 | NCBI WGS metagenome assembly JAABUT01 (sample SAMN10711880, study PRJNA513359) | rock metagenome | isolation source: Antarctica rocks | place: Antarctica: Victoria Land, Ricker Hills nord | collected 2016-01-04
ATAAAGCCGGAGCGTTTACCAATGCTTTGAAAGATAAAAAAGGCTTGTTTGAAGAAGCCAGCGGCGGTACTATTTTTTTGGATGAAATTGGCGAGCTGGACGTGAACCTGCAGGCCAAATTGCTTCGGGTACTGGATTCTCAGCAATTTATCAAAATCGGAGATACGCGGCCAACACAGGTAAACGCACGGATTATTGCTGCCACAAACCGTGATTTGCCGGCCGAAACAACCAAAGGAAGTTTTCGCCCGGATTTGTATTATCGCTTGTCGGTTTTTCAAATCACCTTGCCAAGCCTGCGCAGCCGAAAAGAAGATATTAAATTACTGACAGCTTTTTTTATGCAGTATTTTTCTTTAAAAGTGAAAAAAACTATTCCGGTTTTAACAACTGGTTTTTATCAAAAGTTAGAAACTTATAGCTGGCCGGGAAACATCCGGGAGCTGAAAAACGTGATTGAACGGGTGGTTATCCTGAGTAATGACGGCCAGGCAAACGAATCTTTGCTGCCTGTAAACATGCAGGAACAAACACTGAACGGGTATTACGACAGTCCTCATTTTGATTTGGCTTCGGTAGAAAAACAACATATAAAACAAGTATTGAAACAAGTACGCGGAAACCGGACTGAAGCTGCCCGCCTTCTCAATATCGGTGTAGCCACTTTGTATCGAAAATTGAAAGAATACGGCCTTGAATAGCAAATTACAGTTGTTTTTGGGTTAAGATATGATGATGATCAGACATTAGTTTATACATGTTATATCTCTGCAAAAAACCGGTTTTAAGTTTGATCAGCGGTTTATACAGTTATTATCAGCAATAAAAAAATGTATAAACATGCTGTAAAAAGCCGGGTCAGTTTTCATGATGCTTCTTTTATCACCCTAATTTTGGTATGGTCGTATCAGTTTGCCTGGGCGCAATAATGTACCGGCAGTTTGGGCGGTCCGGTTGTCAGCTTGCCGGTTGGCATATATGATTATATCATCAACCCAAAATTGGCCGCAGCCTGATTGCAGGAAGTTTCACAATTATCAGACAAATTAGTGCACAAAAATTTACCAGTCAATATTTTAGGTGATAAAAGAAGTATGCTGAATTGGAAAGAAAATCGTTTGCAAATTAACCCTGAGATTTGTAGTGTTAAATTTTTGTTAAATGTTTTAACTTCTATTGCTTAGTGTACTTTTCACACTATATTTGTGCTCTTCATATTTAGGTTTATAATTGGTTAAAAGGACTTCATTCTCCCCGTTTGAAGTCCTTTTTGTGTTATGGTGATTTTCTGCGGAATATAGTAAAAGCGCTTCCTAAAATGTGTTTTTTTGGTTTGATGATTTTAGAACGATGCTTCTTTTATCGGTATAAATTTGGATTTTAATAAAGCTGCTTCAATAAATTCAGCCTGAATAAGCGCGTACCTTGCAACGTTTAAATACAAGTATCATCAATAGAAAGGTAAAAAATTAGAAAATATCTGCTCAGGAATTAGGAGCTAAGTGCGGCCCGAAAATTTGATCACCAAAAAAAAATCGATAAAAGAAGCATTTTAAATAAATTTTTTTACGAACATTTTTACCTGAAATCAACTCTATACAAAAAAGAATTTTTAGTAAATTTCGATCAAAATAAATTACCTGTGAAAAAATACGAAATGAATAAAGCTGCAGATCAGGACGAGCAGTCCTCATCTGAAAGCGGGGAAAGCAGGCGTAGTTTTCTGTCGAAAATGGCCGTTGCCGGAGCCGGGTTGTCTTTGGTGCCATTGCTTGCTTCCGCAGCAGAAAAAGAAGCTGAAAATGCGGCTGTTGCGCCCATTGAAGTGAACGGGATTACGCTGATGGTTAACGGGCAAAAGCGGATGCTCAACCTGGATTCGCGCGTGACGTTGCTGGATGCCCTGCGTGAAAAACTAATGCTGACCGGCACCAAAAAGGGTTGCGATCATGGCCAATGCGGTGCTTGCACGGTTTTGATAAACGGCAGAAGGGTGAATTCCTGCTTAACGCTGGCGGCTTTGTGCGAAAATGCAGCGGTTATTACAGTAGAAGGATTGGCCAGCGGCGAAAAGCTGCACCCAATGCAGGAAGCTTTTATCAAACACGATGCTTTCCAATGCGGCTACTGCACACCGGGACAGATCTGTTCGGCGGTAGGTTTGGTAAAAGAAGGCCATGCCAAAACGGATGCGGAAATCCGGGAATCTATGAGCGGAAACATCTGCCGCTGCGGTGCTTATCAGAACATTTTAAGTGCGATAAAAGAAGTACAACAAGTAAACGCTTAATCTAAACCGGTTAAAAATTATGGAACCATTTAAATTAGTTCGGGCGCAGAGCAACGCTTCAGCAATTGCTGCGGCTACCCCGAAAGAAACCAAGTTTATTGCCGGCGGCACCAACCTGGTGGATTTAATGAAGCTTTATGTTGAAACCCCGAAGCAACTGGTTGATATCAACTCGTTAAACCTCAGCAAAATTGAAACTCAGGCAGACGGAAGTGTAAAGATTGGTGCTTTGGTGAAAAATAGTGATCTGGCTTATCATCCGGTCATCAGCAAAAAATACCCGTTTTTGTCTGAAGCTTTGCTTTCCGGCGCATCGGCACAATTGCGGAATATGGCTTCGGTTGGCGGAAATTTACTGCAACGTACCCGCTGTTATTATTTTTACGATACTGCTTTTCCATGTAATAAAAGAGAACCTGGTTCCGGTTGTTCGGCAATTCCGGGCTATAATCGCATCCATGCTATTTTAGGTACGAGTGAGAAATGTATCGCCACAAGTCCGTCTGATATGTGTGTACCGATGGCGGCTTTGGGCGCAATGATCCAGGTAGAAGGCGCAAAAGGCGTACGTAATATTCCTTTTGCAGATTTTCATCGCCTGCCGGGAGATACCCCGCAAATTGATACCAATTTGAAGCAGGGCGAACTGATTATAGCTGTGATATTGCCGAACCTGCCTTTTGCAGCAAAATCTCATTATTTAAAAGTCCGTGACCGTGCTTCTTACGAGTTTGCGCTAACTTCTGCAGCAGTTGCACTGGATATCTCCAACGGAAAAATTAACAACTCCCGCATTGCTTTAGGCGGAGTCGGCACAAAACCATGGCGGTCATTGGCTGCAGAAAAAGTGCTGAACGGGGCACCTGCAAACGCACAAACTTTTCGTGCCGCCGCAGAAGCAGCCCTGGCAGATGCAAAACCACAAAAATATAACGCATTTAAAGTTGAACTGGCCAAACGCACCATTGTACGCGCTTTGGAAACAGTAGGAGGAATGGTATGAACGAGACAGTAGGAAAACCGATAGACCGCGTTGACGGAAAGCTGAAAGTAACCGGTGGGGCTACATATTCAGCAGAATTCAATATTAAAAATATGGTTCATGGCGTTGCTGTATTGAGCACTATTGCCAAAGGCCGGATCAAAAATATTAATACCGGCATTGCAGAAAAATCGCCGGGTGTAATCGAAATTTTAACCTATAAAAACAGTATGCAGCTGCACTCGCCATCCAGTTCTGATCCGGGTGGTGGCAAGTTTGCAGAAAAAGATCTTTTACCATTGCAAAACGACCGTGTTTTTTATGACGGACAAATTATAGCGGTGGTAATAGCAGAAACTTTTGAACAGGCAGAATATGCTTCTCATCTGGTAAAAGTTGATTATCAGGTAGAAGAACCGGTTTTTGATCTGTTAAAAAACATTGGAAAAGCTTACAAACCAGCTTCGGGCTTAGGCGGAGCAGAAACACAGGTGAGCCGTGGCAATGCTGCTGAAGCGATGAAAACTGCCTCTGTAAAAATAGAACAGACTTACACCACACCGGTTTATCACCACAATGCGATGGAGCCACATGCTACTATTGCTTTGTGGCAAGGCGAAACAGTGTTGTTTTATGATGCGACACAATCTGTTGCGGGTGTCAAAAGTTTGATGTCTTCAATGCTGGGTGTGCCGAAGGAAAAAGTAAGGGTAATTTCTTATTATATTGGTGGTGGTTTTGGTTCCAAAGGATTTACCTGGCCAAACACGGTTTTAACAGCTATGGCTGCAAAGCTGGCCAATCGTCCGGTTAAGTTGGTTTTAAGCCGTCAGCAAGCTTTCACCACAGTCGGCCGTCGTTCGGAAACAATTCAAAAAATAGCTTTGGGAGCTGATCAAACCGGGAAACTTTCCGCTATTCAGCATCACAACACAGTAGAATCTTCTTTTGTTGATGAATTTGTAGAAACTGCCGGAGTGGCAACTCCTATGTTGTACAGCAGTCAAAATGTGGATGTCAGCCATAGTTTGGTTCGCCTGAACAAAGTAACGCCTTGCCCGATGCGCGCGCCAGGCGAAGCACCGGGAACTTATGGTTTGGAGGTGGCGATGGATGAACTGGCTTATCAGTCAAAAATAGACCCGGTCCAACTGCGTTTAATCAATTATGCAGAAGAAGATGAGGACAAACACAAAAAGTTCTCCTCCAAAAACCTGAGAGAATGCTACCAAAAAGGCGCAGCATTAATTGGATGGGACAAGCGTAATCCGCAGCCAGCTTCTATGAAAGAAGGAAAAATGCTGGTTGGCTACGGTATGGCCACAGCTACTTATCCCGCCAATCGGAGTGCTTCTTCAGCAAAAGCCGTATTATTTGCTGATGGCCACGCCGAAATTAGGTGTGCTACCCAGGATATCGGTACCGGAACTTATACTATCATGACGCAAACTGCTGCTGATGCTTTAGGCTTGCCGATAGAAAAAGTAAAAGTAAAACTGGGCGACAGCGAGTTTCCGAAAGGTGCGCAATCCGGCGGTTCTCAAGTTACGGCAAGCGTTGGCCCGGCTATCCGTGCAGCATCTTTAGGCGTGGTCAGCAAGTTGATAAAATTTGCTGTCGCAGATGCCAAATCACCTTTACACGGACAAAAAGAAGCAGATATTACAGCACAAAACGAGCGTATCTTCCTCACCACAAAACCAGCTCAGGGAGAAGCCTATACCGATATTTTAAAGCGGCAAAACTTGCAGCAACTTCAGGCACAAGCTGCTACAAAAGTATCTACCAGGCAGAAAACTGAAGCCAATCCGGCAGCAGGCGGAAGTCCGGAAAAAGAAATTGAAGATGAAAGCAAAACAAATATTGCCGTACAGGAAGATGAAAAATTAGACCGCAAACCTTTCTCTTTTCATTCTTTCGGGGCACATTTTGTAAAAGTTTTGGTTGATCCGGATTTAGGTATGATACATGTCGATAAAGCTGTAGCTGTGATGGATGTAGGCACAATTATGAATGAAAAAACAGCCAAAAACCAGATTATGGGCGGAATGGTTTTCGGGATCGGGATGGCTTTGATGGAAGAAACCCAATATGACCCAAACCGCGGCCGACCGGTGACACGCGATTTAGCCAATTATCTCGTTCCTGTAAATGCAGATATGCCTGAGTTTGTGGTTGAATTTATCAATAAGCCGGATACCATTATTTCTCCGATTGGTGCAAGAGGTATCGGCGAAATTGGCATAACCGGCATTACAGCGGCGATCAACAATGCTATTTATCATGCAACTGGTAAACGCGTACGCGAATTACCGGTTACGCCGGATAAACTTTTATAGTCTTAAAAGAAGCATCCGGTTGAGATTTTGCTAAACCGGATGCTTCTTTTATCACCTAAAATTCTTTTTATAAATTATGTCCGAACTTCAACGATTGTTATCTGCTTATGACCGGCAGCGCAATACCAAAAATCAGTGTGCACTTGCCACAGTTACCGAAGTAGAGGGTTCTTCTTACCGGAGGCCGGGTGCGCGGATGCTGGTAACTGATGACGGGCAACTGACAGGAAGCATCAGCGGCGGCTGCCTGGAAGGTGATGCTTTGCGCCGGGCAAGGCGTGTAATGCTGACCGGAAAAAGCGAAATTATAGTTTACGACAGTACCGATATTGAAGAAGATTTGCAGCATGGCGCACAGTTAGGCTGCGAAGGAACAATCCATATTTTGCTGGAACCTGTTGATTATCAAGATACAAACAATACGATAGAATTACTCCGGAAAACTTCCCGTCAGGATCATCCGGTGGTATTGATCACAATTTTATCTGCTAAAAACAGCATCGGCAATTTATCCGGAAAACGGTTTTTGGTAGATCAAAATCAGCAGGAAATTAATTTGACCGGAGATGCTTCTGCGGACGGTTTGATTTTAAATAATGCTTTGCAGGCTTTAAGTTCTGGCCAGTCGATCACCCAAAACTATCACATTGGTGAGGAAAATGCGCGCTTATTTTTGGAAGTGATTTTTCCGGCACCGCAACTAACTATTTACGGGGCAGGCAATGATGCCCAGCCTTTGATGCGGATGGCGGTTGGCCTGGGTTGGCGTGTACATATTGTTGATGGACGTGCGCCACAAGCCACTGTTCAACGTTTTCCCGAAGCAGAATCGGTAGCGGTTGTTAAACTGGCAGAACTTGAAAACCGAAAGTTTTTTTCGGGTTATGCTGTTTTGATGAGCCATAATTACCATTATGATTTTGCCGTTTTACAACAACTGATTGCTTATCAGCCAGTTAGTTACATCGGGGTTTTAGGCCCGAAAAAGAAGACCGACCGACTGCTTGACGATCTGCAAAAAACAGGGTTTGTGCCGAATAATGAAGGACACGAACGTTTGTACGGGCCTGTTGGTTTAAATATCGGTGCAGAAACAGCCGAAGAAATTGCCGTTGCGATTATGGCAGAATTGCTGGCCGTAAAACATCAGTGCAAAGCCGGTTTTTTACGGGAACTGGACGGGCCAATCCATAACCGGAACTTTGTTACTTCTACAGAACTTTGATTGAGCTGTCAAATCCAAACCAGAATATTGCCGTAATTGTACTGGCTGCCGGTTCTTCTTCCCGTTTAGGAAAACCTAAGCAATTGCTTCATTATCAAGAAGAAACCTTAATAAAACAGGTGATAAAAACAGCATCAGCTATTTCTAAAAATAAGATCATTGTGGTAACCGGTTTTTTGCACCAGGAACTGGATCAGGAATTAAAGGCTTTTCCGGTAATGCTTGTTCACAATCCGGATTGGGAGCAAGGAATGGGTTCATCGATCCAAACCGGTATCAAAACATTGCAAAATTTAGAAAACAGCAATCAAATTAATGCAGCTTTATTTTTGTTGTCTGATCAGCCATTGATAACCACTGCATATCTGGATCAGCTGATAGCTCAATTTTACCTGCATAAAAACAGTACGATAGCTGCTACAAGCTACGCCGGAACGTATGGTGTGCCTGCTGTTTTTGACAAAAGTATTTTCCCGGAATTAGAACAGCTTTCCGGCAAAAGCGGTGCACAGAAAATATTTAAAAATCACCTGCAAGAATTAATTACGCTGCCATTTGAAGATGCAGCAATCGACATTGATACCGAAGAAGATTATCAAAATTTGATCAATTCGATTAAGAAAACCAAATAATCATGGTTTGACCTGAAACCTATCGGATAATGCCCGACATGGCAGGATCGCTATCTGCAACAGATAAAACGCTGTCTACCAAAAAGTTACTAACACCGCGCCAAGGCAAAGTACCAATATATTCCTTGTAATGCAGTTGCACCGTTTTGCCGCTGCTTTTTTCCAGCTGGTTAAAAATCTGTTTGTCCGTTACAGAAAACATAAACTCGTTGGAAGAAAAGGAACCGGTTGTACCCGAGCGGATTCCGGTTTGGATCATCCGGCCTTCATTGGTTTTGAAAATATAACCTTTTTTAACCATGTAATTTAGTTCTCCGGCTTTTACACCTTCACCAAAAACAAAATAGTAACGGTAATAAAGCAACCCTGCTGCAACAAGAATTAGGATTAGCGAGATAATGGTTACGTTTCGTTTCATGATTTTAGGTAGATAAAAGAAGCATTAATTAAAGCCGGAAGCGTTTTTAAAAACTTAATATCACACCACTGCTTGCCGGTAAAGATACAATTAAACCCTGCTGAAGGTTTCCCGAAGAGAATTTATGCTTACTCAACAAATCTGTAAAAACATGATCAGGAGAATCCATTAATCCGAACTGATTTAGTAAATCGTCGGTAAACCGAACTTGCAGGTTGACTTCATTTCGGTTAAAGTTGCTGATTATCAGTAATCTATCCTGATTTTGATAACGCAAAAACGGATAAACTTTATTGTCGAACCCGCGTTCCTGATCATTTAAATAAAGCAGATCATAAAATGCACCTGTTTGGATAGCTTCCTCGCTGGCGCAGATTTCCAATAATTTACAATAAAAAGAACGCAGGTCTTTTTGTCTGTCAGAGAGTTTGGCATCATCCATTTTGCCATTATTCAGCCATTTTTGAAACTCCGGCATGGCGCAATAATCAAAAATGGAAGTCCGCCCGTCACTGGAAGAAAAGCCGGAAGTTCCTTCTGCCGGTTCGCCAACTTCCTGTCCGTTATAAATCAACAGCGGCCCGGCAGACAGCGTAGCAGCCAAGATCATGGCCGGAACGGCCAGCCAGGGATCGTCGGCAAAGTTTTTGGAAGCAATCCTCACTTCATCATGGTTTTCCATAAACCGCAGCATGTGTTCTGTAAAACCGTTTTGCTGATGCTGCCACTGGTTGCGGATTTCGTAAACGTTTGCATCATATTCATTGCAAGTCAGCTTTTTTAATGTGTCGTACAAGCCAACTTTATCATACAAATAATCAAAGCCGCCTTCAAAAATATACTGATGGTAAACAGCTGGATTATAAGCTTCTGCAATGAAAACCATTTCCGGATAGGCGCCTTTTACCTGCATAATTAGCCATTTCCAAAACGCCACCGGCACCATTTCCACCATATCGCAACGGAAACCATCCACACCTTTTTCGGCCCAAAACAACAATATATCCCGCATTTTTGACCACAGCGGCGGGATTGGCCCGAAGTAGGTTTGATGCCCGTTCAGATAATCTACGCCATAATTCAGCTTAATCGTTTCGTACCAATCATGGATAGACGGTGCTTCCGAAAAAACATCATTGCCGGTTGCTTTTGCCGGAAATTCATTAAATGTCCCATCTTTCAGCGGACTTTGAAATTCATCGCCGCCAGGGTTCACATCTCCGGGAACCAAAAACTGTTTGCCCGGCAGATAATAAAAATCATTGAGCGGAGAAAACGCCTTTTCGGTATCATCATTTTCACCAATATCTGCTACGCCAGCTGGTTTTGCGTCAGATTGATACGTTCTGGCCACATGGTTCGGCACAAAATCTATGATCACTTTCAAACCGTTTTCATGTGTCCTGCGGATCAAAGCTTCAAATTCAACCATCCGGTTTTTCACATCTACAGCCAGATCCGGGTCAACGTCATAATAATCTTTAATGGCATACGGCGAACCGGCGCGCCCTTTTACCACATCCGGATCATCGGTTTTGATATCGTAATACGCATAATCCGTCATGGTGGCGTGCTCGATGACACCGGTAAACCACACATGCGAAAAACTCATTTTTTTGATTTCCTGCAACGCGGCATCGCTGATATCATTAAACTTCCCACAGCCGTTTTCTTCTATCGAACCATAATATTTGTTGGTTGGATTTTGATTACCAAACAGCCGGACAAACAGTTGATAGATCAGTAACTTATGTCCGTTTGGTTTTTCGTTGGATGAAGCCATCATGGTTAATTTGCAATTGGCGATACTGTTTTTAGGGTGATAAAAACAGTATCGGATGAATATAAAACTTAAGGTTTATTAAAGATAACTTTTTGATTTCCTGGTACTAACTGTTCCTGATCGAAAACAAAAACCTTAATTTCCTGATCGGATTTATTGCTGATCTGAACATTGTTTTGGCCCACTTTTATCTCCAGCAAAACATTCCTGAAATTGATGTGAAAAGAGAAACTCTGCCATTTTTCCGGCAAAAAAGGAGTAAAGCTCAACTGGCTGTTCTTCACGCGCATACCGCCAAAACCTTCCACCACAGCCATCCAGGTACCGGCCATTGAAGTGATGTGGCAGCCATCTCCCGTATCGTTGTTGTAATTATCCAGGTCCAAACGCGCCGTACGCAAATAAAATTCATAAGCGCGCTGCTGATCGCCCAATTTTGCCGCTAGGATAGCATGTACGCACGGCGAAAGCGACGATTCATGGACGGTACGCGCTTCATAAAAATCAAAATTTCTGCGGATCGTTTCCAAATCATACCGATCCTGAAAGAAATAAATTCCCTGCAAAACATCAGCTTGCTTGATAAAGCAGGAGCGAAGGATGCGGTCCCAGCTCCATTTTTGATTGATCGGCCGATCCGTTTCCGGCAAATCTTTTACCAAAATTTGTTCTTTGTCGAGGTAATTATCTTGCTGCATAAAAACCTGGTGCGTTTCGTCAAAAGGAAAATATAGCTGATCTGCAATTTTATCAAACAGCGATGCTTCTTTTACCGTATCAAAACTGACTTTCGTCAGGATTTTTTCCAGTTGCTGCGGATCATTCTTACTGACGATTTCCACCGCTTTTAAAGCATATTTTAAGCACCAGGCTGCAATTGTATTGGTGTACCAATTGTTGTTGATGTTGTTTTCGTATTCGTTCGGCCCGGTTACGCCAAGCATCACGTATTGCTGCCGTACAACAGACCAGTTGACGCGCTGAGCCCAAAAACGTGCGACCCCAATCAAAACCTCCAAACCGTGCGAAGCCAGGTAACTTTCATCACCCGTATAATTTATATAGTTAAAAACAGCATAAGCGATGGCACCATTCCGGTGGATTTCCTCAAACGTGATTTCCCATTCATTATGGCATTCTTCACCGTTCATCGTCACCATCGGATACAAAGCCGCGCCGTTTTTAAAACCTAATTTTTCGGCGTTTTCAATCGCTTTTTGCAATTGGTCATAACGGTAAACCAGCAGGTTGCGAGCCACTTCTTGTCCGGCTGTAGCCAAATAAAAAGGAATGCAGTAAGCCTCTGTGTCCCAATAAGTTGAGCCGCCATATTTCTCTCCGGTAAAACCTTTTGGGCCTATGTTTAAACGTTTATCAGCACCGGTATAAGTTTGTTCCAGCTGGAAAATATTGAAACGGATCGCCTGCTGCGCTTCCGTATCACCTTCGATCTGAATGTCGTTCATCTGCCACTTTTTGGCCCAGGCTTCGGCTTGTTCTTTCAGCATTTGGTCGAAACCTTTTTGGCTGCTCCGGTCCAGCGTTTCTTTAGTTTTAGCCTGAAGTTCTTCTTTCGGATAGTTGAGCGAAGAAAGGTTGGCCGCATATTTATAAAGCGTAACCGTTTGTGCTTCTTTTATCGGTGTTTTTATGCTGAGTCCGCTGAACTTCTCACGTTCGGTTTGAGTTGGTTTTAAGTCGATTTGCTGATCATCCAATGAAACGGAAAACTGCATTCCGGTGCAAACTACAAAATCCGTTTTCTTGGTTTTCATCTCCACGAAACTCCCGTTTGGATAGAAACCTTTTCCGGTTTCATCCCAAAATTTTTCATCGTAGTTGGAATCCTGGTTTTTGACATCGCCGTTAATAAAAGGCATCAGGCTGATTTCTCCTGAAAAATTCAAAGCGGTCAACGAATATTTTACAGCACCGCATTCATCATCAGCCATACTGCAAAAACGGGTTGCCTGCACTTTTACTTCTTTGCCCAAAGCTGTTTTTGCCTGGAAATTCCGTTGCAAATAACCTTTCTGCATGTTCAGTTCCCGGCGGAAATCAGAAACTTCACATTTGGCCAGATCTAAAATTTCATCATCAATTTTGATCTCAATCCCTACCCATTCCGCCGCATTTAAAACTTTTGCAAAATACTCCGGGTAGCCGTTTTTCCACCAGCCTACACGGGTTTTATCGGGATAATAAACGCCGGCAACATAATTTCCCTGTAAGCTTTTGCCCGTATAAGTTTCCTCAAAGTTGGCGCGCTGGCCCATCCGGCCATTGCCCAAACTAAATATACTCTCAGAAATTTCATGGTTATCAGCATCAAAACCTTCTTCCACAATTTTCCATTCATCTACCTGCAAATATTTCTTCATGATGTTTTTATAAGGTATTTAATTGTTCCAGGCTCATCTTGTCCAAACCGGAAACGACCAGATTTGATTTGGTTAAAATCTCTGGCGAGCCAATGCCAACCACTTTCATCCCAGCCGCCAAACCCGCTTCCACGCCGGCAATTGCATCTTCAAAAACCACACAACCTGCAGGTTTTTCTTTCAAAGCTTCGGCTCCTTTCAAAAAAACTTCCGGGTCTGGTTTGGCTTTGGATACATGGTTTCCATCTACAATCGCATCAAAAAAATGTGTCAAATCGGTTTTCTCCAAAATGATCCCTGAATTTTTACTGGCTGAACCCAATGCTGTTTTTATGCCTGCTTTTCTCACCAGTTCCAAAAATTGGCGGGCACCCGGCAGCACTTCTTCCGGTGTCATTTTGTTGATCATTTCTGTGTACCACTCATTTTTGCGGGCAGCCAGTTCTTCCTTTTCCGGATCCGTTTTGGTCACGTTTCCAATTTCCAGGATGATGTCCAGCGAGCGCATCCGGCTCACACCTTTCAGGCGTTCATTATCGTGCTCTGTAAAATTGATGCCCAGCTCATCTGCAAGCCGTTTCCAGGATTTAAAATGATACACGGCCGTGTCCACAATCACGCCGTCGAGGTCAAAAATACAAGCTTTTACGTTCATGCTGTTTTTATTAGGCTAAAATGAAAAAAATCAATGTTATAAAAAAAACCCGGATACTTCGCTATTGTTGCGCCATATCCGGGATTGTATCTAAACGAAATCCTTTTTTATAAGTTTTTATTTACCTGATTGTGGTTTAGTTTCGCCTCAATTGCAGCATTTTGATTGCTTGAATACGTACCAAAAGCACTTACCAATGTGCCTTTCAAACTGTATTTTTCTGATGAGATGGCGTAAAGGATAGACATATCAGAAGGGTTGCTTTCTCCTTCAAAACGATAAAATTCGTCTATTTCAAACTCATCAACCGTCATTTTTATATCTTTTTCACGGTCTTGCATCATATCTTCATCAACGTTAAAATCTTCTGTATAACCTCTTGATATCAAATCATTTAAGGCATCCAACAATGTTTCAAAATTTTTCATGATTTTGGTTTATTTCTATGTTTTGTACTGAAATTATAACAATAAACTGTTATCGCTTATTTCGCCGTGGCCGGATTTAAAATGAAGATCAATTTCTTTGTCGATAGCATCTTTTAGTGCTTCTTCTTTAGAATCTATATATTTTTCATTCGCTTCCTGGTTCTTTTCAATCATGTCTAAAACCCTGTTTTTCTCAGCCTTGATCACATCGGCAGATTGGTCAACCGGCGTTATTGAATAGACCGTTAAAGAAAAATAGCCGCTGTGATCAGTCAGATAAATTTCCTCTTTAGGATAAATCGTAGCATACTTTAAAGCATCAATTTTGCCTGAATACGGAACCGTGTAAATGGCGTAATATAAAGTAATGTAATCGCTGCCGTGTGTGCTGTGCAGGTTTCGGCCTAAAACTTCGCCGGCTACCGTTTTATCAAAATTAAACTCCTGGTTTTGCACACTGATATCGGAGGTTTTTATTTCAAACTCCCCTAAATCTAAATCCTTGGAAAGATCGTCATAAATGTCTTTTTTAATTTTATCCAGTTTTCCATCTTCCAGGCTGTTGGAAAGTTTTAATGCCTTGATCATTTCAGGAAGCTGAAGAATTATTTTTTTGTATTTTTCTTCTAAGCGATGCTCGAAAAGGGTAAATTTTGGTATGCTCATTTTTTTACAATTTAAACTGAAGCCAGAAACTTGTGATTAGCGTTTAACCTATTTGAGATTATTATGTTTGAGCCAGCAATTTATTTCTTTATATTGAAGAAAGTATAGCGTTGCCAACACAATTTTATATATTACAAACATCTGGCTTAACGATAAGTTTAGATGTTACAATTATTATCAGCTTTGAAAAACAGGTGGTAAAAGAAGCATTTGTACAAATCATCATTGAAAAAAAATAAATAGCCAGTAAGCCTGATTGCACAGCTGCTGCTAAAAATTAATACCTATGCGTTTAAATGAAATTACCAAACATCCGAGAATAGTTATTGTGGGCGGTGGTTTTGGCGGGATCGAACTGGCCAAATCTTTAAAAAATTTTGATGGCGAAGTGCTTTTGATTGACCGGCACAACTATCATATTTTTCAGCCGCTGCTTTACCAGGTTGCTACCGGCAGTATCCAGGCAGAATCTATTGCTTTTCCGTTGCGCAAAATTTTCCATAGTCAGGATAATGTAACTTTTATTTATGCTAATGTGTTGAACATCAATGCGGCCGACAATTCTATCATGACTTCTGATGGTGAGGTTTGTTATGATTATTTGGTGCTGGCAACAGGTTCGGACACTAATTTTTTCGGTAATAAAGAGATCGAACACTTTGCAATGCCGATGAAAAACGTAACGGAAGCATTGAATATCCGCAGCCTGATCCTCCAAAACCTGGAAGTTGCTTTTATTGAAGAAGACCCGGAAAAAAAGCAGGCTTTGTTAAATTTTGTGATTGTAGGCGGCGGCCCAACAGGTGTAGAACTTACCGGAGCGATTGCTGAGTTTAAAAACCATGTGCTGCACAAAGATTATCCGGAACGTAAAAAAGAGAACATGATGGTTTACCTGGTGGAAGGAAAAACTGAATTGCTGGCGGCCATGTCTCCCGAAGCTTCTTTTCATGCCAAAAAAGACCTGACCGATATGGGCGTAGAGATTTACAATGATGTACACGTAAAAAGCTACGACGGCGAGTTGCTGACCATTGATAACGGCACCACCATCCGTACCAAAAACGTGATCTGGGCAGCTGGTGTGAAAGGAAAAGTCCCGGCGGGGTTTTCGCCCGGTGCACTTACCAAAAGCAATCGCGTTCAGGTAGATGATTTCAATCGTGTGCATGATTACCAAAACGTTTTTGTTATCGGCGATGCTTCCGCCATGATCTCCTTAGAATATCCGCAAGGCCATCCGGGCGTGGCACCAGTGGCCATCCAGCAAGCACATCAATTGGGGAAAAACCTAATCAAAATTATCAACGGAAAACCACCTGAACCATTTGTATATAATGATAAAGGTTCGCTGGCCACAATCGGCCGGAACAAGGGCGTTGCCGATCTGGGCAAAGTACATCTGCACGGTTTTATTGCCTGGCTGATCTGGATTTTTGTGCACCTGATGTCATTAGTCGGCTTTACCAACCGGTTGATTGTTTTTTTAAGCTGGGCTTCGAGCTACGTTACTTACAATGGTGGCAGCAGGTTGATTATCAGGCGTTTCAATACCAAAGAAATGAAAATTGAGTCGGAAGCTGACTAAATTTATATGGTAAAAGAAGTATCCGGTTTTGAGTTTTGAGCCGATGCTTCTTTTATCACCTCTTTTTCAGGTTTTCCTTCGGGATAATGAACGTACACATCGCGTTGCGGAAAAGGTATTTGTATCTTTTCAAGGTAAAAAGTTTCGTAGATGTCGCTCATCACGCGGCTTTTCAGTTCCAGCCATTTGGTCAGATCTTCCACCCAAAACAAAATCCTGAAATCAACTGAACTGTCGCCAAAATTATGGATCAGCACCATTGGTTCGGGTGTTTTCATTACATATTCACGGTCCGTAATGAGGTGGTAAAGCAGTTTCCGTACTTTATCCAGTTCTGAGCCGTAAGCCACGCCCACAATCAGTTCTACCCGCCGGTTGTTGTTGCTTAACGTCCAGTTAATGAGGTGCTGAGAAAGCAGATCGCCGTTTGGGATAATGATTTCTGAACCATCCGCGGTGGCGATTTTGCTGGCCCGGATGCCCATTTCCTTTATCAAACCCGAGTGGCCGCCAATTTCGATGATATCCCCAATCTGTACAGGTTTTTCAAAAGCGAGGATCACCCCGGAAACTAAATTGTTTACAATAGTTTGCAAACCAAAACCGATGCCCACACTCAAAGCACCGATAATAATATTGATTTTTTCTATCGGGATACTGGAAGCGATAATAGCCAGCAGAAAACCTGAACCGAAAATACTCAGTTTTACCAATAGGATAGAGGAGCTGAGTTTGCTTTTTCGGGTGGTAGAAACAGCATGTTGATCGGCAAATTCAAAAAAGTAAGTGATGATCCTGGATAAAGCAGAAGCGACCCAGATGATGATAACAAACACGAGCACGTTGCCAAAAGTAAATTTTGTATCACCGATGGTTTGCTGCTGGCCCAATACTTCGGTAAAAAAATCAACCAGAAAATCAATGACGTTGAAATTTTCTGCAATCCAAATCAGCCAAAAAACAACTGCAACAGTTTGCAGCACCTTTTGCAGGCGGCTTTTCAATGTGGCATAATCAAAATAGGAAGGCGTTTCTTCGGTTAATTTGCCCGCTTCGAGATGCAGGAATACGGCTTCCATAAAAACCTTCACAAAAACAAACAGGCTCACAGCTTGCCATAATCCGGATAAAGCCGTCACGCCCAGTATTTTAGCGATACTGAAACGGCCGGCAATATTCAGCATTAAGGAAACGAGCTGCAGCACCATAAAAACCCGCAGTAATAAAAAATAGCCGGAAGGAAGTACCAGACTGCTTTTTTTGACCGAGCGCAAAAAAGCAATCCCGATAAGCAGGCTGATGATGCTCAGCAGAAAAATCACAATCCTATCAGTGTAGCATACTTTGATAAACAGGTTGCTGATGTCGTAAACAAAAGTTAGCCCGATCAGCATCAGCCAGTATTTGTACAGATTTTCAGGCCAGTAATTCCGCAGCAAAACTCCTGTGCAAATGATAACAACGAATAGCACGATCTCTACAAAAATTGTCGGCGGATGATCGTAAAAAAACAAAGTGATGATGCCCGACACCAGCAAAGCGGCCACATGCAGATGTGCCTGTATAAATTCTGCCTGGTCAAAACTTTTGGCAGATTCAAGATGCTTTTTCCTGATATTTTTCAGGCTGTTGGATATCCAATAAAGAAAAGCTGCAAAAAGAAGCAAGCCCCAAAAATGGATGGCATAATTGCTGTTGATAAAATACGTCAGCAGCATTTTATTCATTTCCAGCGTTGCACTCCAGGCTGTGGCCAAAGAATTCGGATAATCGGTTGGGCGCGCCTGCCAGATGTAGGGGTATTCTTTACTTAATGCTTTTTCAGTGAACTTACTCAGAATAGCATTGATCTGGTTTTTATAATCCGAAATCCGGATATAGTTTTGCGCCACCCGGTTTTGCAGCAGGCCCAAGTTCAGCAACTTCGTCCGGTTGATCGTTTCGAGCTTGTAAAACTTTGTATTTAAACCACTTAGCTGCTCGATATACTGTTTTTGCAGTACACTTTCTGATGGTATATAATTCAGCGTCGGATCGTTTTTAAACTGCAATATCCTGGCCTGCGTTTTAACTAATTTGGCATTTCTTTGCGATAACTTGTCTTGCCAGTCATCCAGCCGGTCTTCAATATGCGTCAAAATATCGCGCACGGCATAGAGGTAGCGCAGCGTGCTGGAATTATCGTTGTTGGTGACGGTTTCCTTGATGATCTTAATTCCGCGCTCCATCCGTGGCAGCCCGTTGCTGATGGTGATGGTGTCAATCCCTTTTGACAGGACGTTGTTGATCTGATTGTACGAAACTGTGTAATATTCTATCTTATCAATCAGGCTATTGATCGAAGTGTCTGATTTTTTTGCTTTGCGGAGAAGCGAATCCTGGTAATTTAAAGCGGCTTTCAACGAATCGCTTTCAACCGGAACCTTTTTTTTATGTTGTGCCGAAACAGGGTTTGTATAAAAAATGGCAAAACCAATCAGCAACGCAACCAGGAGATTGGCTTTACGCATTTTACAGGTATAAAAACAGTATTGCATCAAATTAATTTGTACAGGATTTTGTCTTCCCGCACAAAATTAATAGAAGATAACTTAGCCGCGGGGTTTAAAGCCCTCAAAATCCATCATCTTTTTTTGCTCTGTTTCGGGGATCGGAATTGATTTATACGCTTTGTAATCATAATGGATACAAACTGTTTGGCCGGTTGTGCAAACTTGCTCCTGGCCGTTTTCATCAATTTTTACAATGATGTAATCAATGTCGAAACTGCTGTTGCCAATTCTGGATGTGCGTAAGTAGCAAAAAATTTGATCATACAATTTCAGCGGTTTCAGGTAGTTGACTTCTGATCTGCCCAAAATAATATTGGTTTCTTTCCAATCCCACTGGATAATTTGTTTCCAGTAATTGGTTCTGGCGATCTCAAAATAGGTTAAGTAAACAGCATTGTTCACATGTCCGAAACCATCCAGGTCAGAAAAGCGGATGTAAATAGGCGTTTTAAATTTGTAATTAGGCGAAATCCCAGTCATTTTAAGTCAATGTGTCGGTTTAAAAAATAATTAAGTGTCAATATGTCATCAAATATCAGTTTTCATGCTGATGGTACAAGCTTTGATTAATACGATATAATTAATCAAATAAATAAAAAATAAAGCTATAAAGATATGACACTTGTAAAATTTAATCCTGCTAAAAATTCATCATCTGTTAACCCATGGTTTACAGACGTATTTGAATCTGTTTTTGACGATGCACATTTAACGGATCGTTTGCCAAGTCGCGTTCCGGCCATAAACATTGCCGAAACTGATGCAGATTTCCAGGTAGAACTGGCTGCGCCGGGTTTGAAGAAAGAAGATTTTAAGATCAGCTTAGAGAAAAACGTTTTAAGCATTTCTGCCGAAAAGAAAAACGAAAGTAATGAAGAAGGCAAAAAGTTTAGCAAACGCGAATTTAGCTATGCTTCTTTTACCAGGTCTTTTAATTTGCCTGAAACCATTGATCATAACAAAATTGATGCAGCTTATACCGATGGTGTTTTAAAGCTGACCATCACCAAAAAAGAAGAAGCAAAAATACAGACGAGAGAAATTGCTGTAGCGTAATAAAGATAAGTTTTTTAGTTGGTTTAGTTTGATGGAAAAGCCTGTGCTGCAAAGTGCAGGCTTTTTTGTGAATACTGTTTTTATCAACATTTTTTTAAACTTTAAAAATATAAGGCTGTTTATCTAAAAACTAAATTTTAATTTTTATGAAAAAAACTAATTTAATAATGTTGACATTAGCTGTATCAGGTTTTGTAACAGCTTGTAATTCTAATAAAACTGCTGGTAGCAATCAGGACTCGACCGGAACCACCGCCAGCCATACATCAACTGATACAACGTCTGCCAACATGGGCAGCGGCGCAACTGGCTCTGGTACCGGAACTGGTACAAACACCGGCGGAACCGGAACCAACACCGGAGGCACAGGAAATGGAAATCCGACAACCAACGGCGGCACCAGCAGTAATGGTACAGCAACAGGCACTACCGGCACAAACGGAACCGGAACTAGCGGCAATGGCCCTGGAACAACAGGCACAGGCTCTACTACGCCAACTGGTGCGACTGGTTCAGGTAAACCTTAGTTTTAACTTGATAAACAGAAAAGGCTCATCATGAGCCTTTTCTGTTTATCAAGTTTTGTTGAAGACAAATCAGAATAAAAGATCAAAATTATATTTCAGCTGGCGATAAATATGTCGCACAAATCCTACAAGCAGATTTTTACTGTTCGTCCAGCTTTTGCGGCTCATGGTGCTGGGTTCATCAACAAAATTTTTCTGGGTAAACAAAGCTTTGTAATCATCATAAAACAATGCTTTTCCTTTGTTTTTGATAAAAGAAACACACATTTTATATTCTGTCCGGTCGCCTTTCAAACCTTCGGCATATCGCCCGAATTTTTGAAAAAACGAACTTCGGCGCACATGCGGATGATCGCTGTAATAATAAATTTTCTTGTAATTAGTGTACCAAGGTTTGATCAGCATCCTGGAAAACCCTTTTTTATAAGCTTTTAAATACGGGTATTTCAGGTAAGCATAAAACCTTACCATGTCCAAGTCCGGTTCCTCATTTAATATTTGCATAGCCTCAAAAAAATGTGTGCTAAAAGAAGCATCCGGTTCAAAATCTTCCTGTATGTATAAAGTGTAAGGTGTTTTTACGGCATCCTGGCCTTTGTTGATATTGTTGCCCAAACCTTTATTTTGCGGCGCAGTGATGAGGCTGAAACCAAATTTATGCTGTAATTGGTTCAAGGCTTCCAAATGTGCGGGCAAACTGCCATCATCAGAAACCACCACATCGCCAAACGTACATTCCTGATTTTGGAAAGTGGTTAACAAATGCCGGAGCGAGCGGCTCCGGTTATAATGGGTAATTAATAAAGTAACCTGCGGAAAATGCTGAGCCATTGCGGTAAAATTTAGGTAGATAAAAGAAGCATTAGGTTTTGGCCAGCAATAAATCGAGATGGCCTTTTAACAATTTGTATTTCAGGTAAACTGCCCTTGCCATCAGCACGAGAAAGTTTTTGTTTTGCCGCCAATTGCTACGCACCACGGTGCTGGGTTCTGCAGCGGAATTGCACTGATCAAAAAGCATATCAAACTGATTGTAAAACAAGCCTTTACCTTTGTTTTTGATAAAAGAAATGGCCATTTGATATTCCGTCAGATCGCCTTTAATCCCTTCGGGATAACGACCGAATTTTTGTAAAAAAGAACTTCTCCGCAGATGCGGATGATCGCTGTAATAATAAAATTTTAGATGGTTAATTGTCCGGTTACTAAAAATCATTTCCGAAAAACCTTTTTGATAAGGTTTCAAATATGGGTAAACGAAGTATGCATAAAACCTGATAATGTCAAATTTCGGTTCATTTTCCATCAATTGCAAAGCATCCTGAAAATGTGCGGCAAAACCAGGAACCGGCACAAAATCTTCTTGAACGTACAACGTAAAAGGTTTGCTTACGGCATCCTGGCCTTTGTTTAGGTTGTTTCCTAAGCCTTTATTTTGTGGTGTTTTTATCAGCTTAAAATCAAAATTAGTTTGCAGTTGTTTTAATTTGAATTGATGTTCGGGTTTACTGCCATCATCAGAAACCACAATTTCCCCAAACATAAATTGCTGATCTTTAAAGGCTTGTAATAATCTCGCTAAAGATTGGCTGCGGTTATAATGTGTAATCAACAAAGAAACTTCCGGGAAATAATACAAGTTGCGCATCTGAATTTTTACTGCAAAACCGATGATTTGCCTTTGCCGGTCAAATAGCCTGCAATGGCTTTGCTATGAAGTATGATTCTGTTTTTAAAAGCTTTAAATATGCCGCCATCGTAAAGCAGCCTTCTGGGCGAAGTGAAAACCCGGGCTTTCGGGTGCGTAATTAATTGCAAACGGCCTTTCTTTTTCAGGTGCAAGGCCATGCGTCCATCTTCAGCTTCGTCCACAAAATAATCACTGTCGGCGGCGTTATCGAATTTCCGGCTTTGCGTTACCTTAAAACCATTCGGATGTCGGCCGGCTTCAGTTACAAAACCCATATTAAAACCCAAAACATTCAAATATTCGCTGTTTTTTTGTCGGATTCGGATTAAGATCCCCGTTATTATTTCATACAAAAATAAACTAAACCGGCTTTTTCCTTCCGGCGGAATAAAAGAATACCGACCATAAACACCCATAATTTTTGCATTCTGCTGCATCGGTTTCACCATCAGGTTAATCCAGTCGGGCGGATAAAAAGTATCACAATCGGCACACAAATGATATTGTCCGCGGGCTTTGTCCAAACCTAATTGCCGTGCATTGGGCGTTCCCTGTTCTGGCTGTAAATAGTTGCGGATACCTAATTCTTCCAACACTTTTTGTGTGCCGTCGGTAGAGTTATTATTGACCACCAAAATTTCTACCTTAAAAGAAGTATTGCTTGCAGCGATAGAAGATACCGCCCTGAAAATATTGTTTTCTTCGTTCCAAGCAGGTATAACGACCGATATATCAGGTGTTTCCGAAGAAAACCTGGCAATGCGGCTTTTCAAATCGGACAGTTCGGCTGCCCTGAGATCAGCAAATTTTTTGTTTTTGTACAGATGCGGATCGATCCATGAAGGAAGCTTGAATAGCTGCATTTTTAAAAAAATTCCATAGTTGTTTGTTCAAATATTCGGTTCAGGCAATCCGGGCAGCAAAGCAGGTTTGCAACTATAAAAATCAGGTTCCGTTTAACTGCGTGTACCTACCAGGATTATTACGTGTAAAAGCAGCATCGGGTTGCCAATTGTAACGGATAGAAATTTAGAAGATGTGGCTTAAATTTTTGCTCAGCAAGTTCAAAAATATTTACTTTTTGACATTAGCCGGAAATGCGGTCCTTTCCCTGTTGGGCATGTTTATTTATGCCGTATTGTCGCGCGCACTTACGCTGGAGGAGCTTGGGATATGGGTTTTTTTTACCGCCGTTTTGGGCTTGCTGGAAACGGTTCGTTCCGGGTTTATTGTAACCGCATTCATCAAATTTTACTCTGGTACAACGCCGGAACGCGCCCAGGAAGTTTGCGGTTCGGTCTGGTATCTTTCGCTCGTACTTACAATTATAGTTGTGGTGATGAATATACCAGCCTGGTTTATAACGGATTATATTTCCAATAAAGGTTTAGCTTTATTTGTCCGGTGGTTTAGTTTGTACTTTATATTCACCTTGCCAACTTTTATTGCCAACTGTGTTTTGCAGGCGAAACAACATTTCGGCACATTCTTGTTTTTAAGGTTGATTAACCAGGGCTTGTTTATTGTTTTTATTGTGCTGCTGATTTTGTTCGGGCATGATAATGTAAACACTATTATTTACGCCTATTTATCAACCCAGTTTTTCACCAGTTTGATTTGCCTGATAAAAGACTGGTCCAACATCCGCAGCTTTTCTAAAAGGACAAAAAGCTGTGTTG
>JAABUT010001800.1_pt1 | contig 22849 bp, 18 predicted proteins | sample 5559281 | NCBI WGS metagenome assembly JAABUT01 (sample SAMN10711880, study PRJNA513359) | rock metagenome | isolation source: Antarctica rocks | place: Antarctica: Victoria Land, Ricker Hills nord | collected 2016-01-04
TGCCATCGTTTTGCTGATATGTTGAAGAATTACACGTTGGTAGCAATAAAATATGAAATGTGAATTTTCAGCCCTATAGGGCTGTCCCACTGCTAGGTTTAGCCCAGTGCTAGGTGAACCCTTCTATTGGTTTTGGTTTTGGATGATGATAGATGGACCCCCCACTTCGCTCTTAGAGGCAGTACGCCACGTGCTGACTCGGAGATTTGATTTTGAGACGGTCGCACAGGTAGGAGCGTGATGGAGCTACTTTGGTTAGTTGTGTGACCATTGGGTTGGGTGTAACCCAACCAACCCTCCCCAATCCACACCGATAGATGGGATTGGGTCCTACTCTTGCTTCCAGCTGGACCCAAACCAATGAGGTTCTTCATGGGTGGGTGAGGTTTCGAAAAGTGACTTCCAGCCCAACCCAACGGTCACACTAAATTATGTCAAGTGATTAAAAATTATTTACAATTATACGAATTATTAAATTGTTTAATCTAAAGTTAAAGGCAATTATGAAACATTCAGACAGTGTAATCGCATTCTTACTGCATTGATCCAGAAAGTGCAGCTGTATAGGAGCTATCATCAGCTCTTCTAGGACCGATAGCTAAACGTAGAATATCGTTTCTCTATTGAATCAGACTGTCTGACCATCCCAACGTTCTGTGTGTGCAAAAGATGCCTAATTGCGTCGTTTCGTTGAATCAATCTATACACATGCACATACTCCTTCTGACCCTCATAAACTAACAGTACGAGGCTGATCCTGGCGTTACAGAATGCCCATCGGCGTCGATGTTTAGCTTCCTATTGGCGAGAAATTAATTGCGCACACCTTCGCCGTATCTGAGCAACCCTGCACACGTTCTTGGTTGAGAAGCAGTTGCGGACGGGGCAAAGAAGGCAGCGACAGTCCCCAGGATCTGGCTCGATGAGGACACTTCATGATCGGAAAAAGGAGCATGTCGGAAGGCTATGTAATTTGGTAGAAGCTAGCAGCCTAAGAGTTGACCGAAGCACCCGAATCTACAAGGCTGCGTTCTTTGCGCCGTAGCTCAAAGCACAGCAGGTTCTGGCGAGAGAGCTGTCCGCCGATCTTGATCCACGATCCGGGTATGGCCTTTTCTTACTGCAACCATCACCATCTCATCCTCTCCATCCCACCACAAAAGCTAATTCCAGTCGGTCGGGGGCATTGTGGTCGAGGAAAGATCATACGGGGTGGCTTTCGGAAACCGTGCCCCTCGAGCAACCAGACGTTCTTGTGATTTGGTTCCCTGTTTTCCGTGCATATGCTGATTTGCCTTGATAAATTCTCCGCAGGCAAACGTGCATATCTCAAACAAAGTCAGGGCCCCCCGAATCTGGTCCTATCAGATGCCAGCTTTTCAAATACCGAAGTGATAGATTACGAAGATAGGCCGTATAGAAGACGGTTTGATAACGCCACCAATATCACCCCTTGACAAGTAATGCATATATGGGGGGGGAACAGGCACGGTTATAACCAGGGTTATTAGGCAGTTATTGCCAAGCCCTCAGATATGCGATGGGGGCCATACGGCTCCCCTATGCCTAGATAGATTAGCGCATGAAAATTACTTCACACAAAGTTATCACAAGCGTCGTACAACGCTTTCTTTCTCCTTTCACCAATCATCATCTCACCACCATCATCATCATCATCAGCAACGTAAGTGTAACAGCTTAGAACGATGTACAGTACAAAGTATACAGACTAACAATGCATTGTACGACGTAGAACAACAACAACAACGTAAGTTTGACAGCTGCAATGAATATTAGATGTATGAGCTGACGATGCTTTGTACGAAGAGCAACAGCAACGATGTGAGTTGAATTCTATTCTGTCTATGAGCTATGTGATTTACATGTCGTACGAAGAGCTCTTGTTCTTTGAGATTTCGTCGCGATCATTGTCGTCATCAACGCTCTCGCTCTTGTCGCTTCTGCTTCGATCGATGTCTTTCTCTGTCTTCTTGTAAAACAATTACAACTTACTATCTTCGTTCATACAAGATCTGAACATGCACTTCTCGCTCATTCTGAACGAGACGTTGATTTCATATAAAAAACGATTTCTTTGAATTAGATGAGAATGCACAGATCTTTATACATCAACGCTGTTCTGATTCAGTCTCGTGAACAAGTTGCTTTCGTGACTTGTACACAGTGTGCATGATCAAATGATCTTTGATCTTTCTCGAAGTGTCACTTCATTTCAAAGCATTTTGAGAAAGTCTGCGTCAATTGCAAATGATGAAATCATGTGACATGATGCAATCTTCTTGAGACTGAAAATGACAAAAGCGAGAATGAATGAAATGAAGATCATTGTTCTCGCTCACTCAAAAGAAAAGATGATTGTATGAAGTGAAGAAGATTGAGAAAGTTCAAGCTGAGAAAGCGAAGACTGTTGAGAGCGAAGAATGTCTTCAATCTCATTGTGCTGAATTAATGATATGTACAAGACGCGTTTCTTTTTCTGTTTGTGAGTGTTTGTTTTTTCAGTACATTTTGAAGCACAATCATGTATCTTGAGTCAGCAGTCTGCATCTCTACGTGATGCTCAAAATCAGTACTTCGTACGAAGAAAGAAGCTATCATGACTGCTCTCTAGTACAAGAAAAGCGAAGACAGACTCTTTTATCTACACTTTGTACATAATGTTAGTTTGAATCTTGTTGTACGAAGTAGAGTTAACAGATAGCACTCAATCAACTCTTCTTGTTATCACAGCTCATGCAAACTGACTATCAATTTTCTTCGTATGATGCAAATGAAATCAAGATAACTATTCAGTGAGTCAGAAAAGAGCGAGAAACAGCTCAAGATCAGTACTTCGTACGAAGAGAAAAGCTGTCATGACTGCTCATACAAGAAAAGCGAAGACAGACTGTCTCTTATTTACACTTTGTACATAACATTAGTCTAAATCTTGTTGTACAAAGTAGAGTTAATAGACAGCACTCAATCAACTCTTCTTGTTGAGTCAGCTTCACAGTTTATGCAAACTGACTTTCAATCTTCTTTGTACAAGCTTCAATTCTTTCACGACAGCATCAGAAAATTGATTCAATTGTGTTCATTGATGTATCTTGTCAATAATGACTTTTCTTCGATTGAAGAAGATTCTTTTCTGTTGAGAAAGTCATCATTTAACTTCGTACATCATCTTCAAAGCTTGAATGACAGAAACAGAGTTTCAGTCAAGCATTCACTCTCGTCAAAGATCTGAAATCATGCTCACAGTTCAACACATGTGATGCTCAGAAAACAACGATGTCGCTCAAGAAAACAGCAAAGTCATGCAGAATAATGAAAAACTTTTCTGCAAAGAAGTTCTTCATATGATCATGCAATGACTTTAATATCTGATGATTGCAAAAATTGTGATGCTGTATACTTTGTACAATGTTCTCTGAAGTCATATTGATTCAATTGACAATATCTGATACAATGCTTTGTATATGAAGTTCGTTCGACTTCTCGACATTGAGCAAAGAGAGCTTTACTTCGTTCACAAACATCAGATAATCATCTTGTACAAAGAGAGAATCTTTTCACAAGAGATGAGCAGAAAATTCTTGATGATAAATAATTGAATTCTGCAAGATCACTATGCAAAGCTTCTTCAACAAACACAGAAAATCTTGAGCAGTCATGTCAAATTGATCTTTCTCAACAGTATCAAGCAACAATTCATCGAGCAAAGATTTATCATTCTTGTACAAAGCATTGCTTGAGAAATTGCTGAATCACGTCAGTCAATGATCAATTCATGATCAGAGTGCTTGTACAAGAGACAACAAAGACTCAACTTTGATTTAAGATAAAAAAAATCTTCAGAAATTGATTTGAAGTCTGTCATTACTCGTACGAACTTCAGAAGAAGATGAATCAAATAACTTGTGAACAGAGCATCTGTATTTCATCGTTTAACACGACGTATTTGAGATTTCAATGCATCACTCTGTTGAGATCGTGCCTAGAATTTAATCACACTGCAGCGAGATAGTGCGTAGCTGAATAGAATGTTTGATCAATAGAGATAGCTATAACTAGGAAACTAAGAATACAGAAGAAAGAAGACACTTTCGAGCTGTATCTATAGTAAAGCGAACAAAGAAGCGAAGTAGTCGATTTGCTAGAGCTCAAATAGATGAAATGTTTCAGCATATTTCGATTTGAAACATCGTTGTTTCTTGTTCACATATCAAAATCTCTAGAGTCTATTGACTAGACTCTATTCAATGTCGACATGCTTCGTAATACACTCAACTTGTCTGCTTATGCTTCTGCATCATGATCATGACTCTTCTTGAAACTGAAAATGCTGACGATGTCAAACATCTTGTTGATTCATTCTAGTTGAACTTCATATGACATAGACGAAGTCAACTTGCTTTTTCAAAGCAGATGAAAATCATATCATTGCTGTCATCTTTGAAAATGTGAAATCTGCTTTCATACAATGTTTCAATGATAAAAAAGATAAAAAGCAAGCTGCAAGATGATGCACAGCAATGAATTCTTGTGTTGTATGACTGTCTTGTATTTAATTCACTCAGTCTGATTCATTTTTTCATTGTTCAAGATGCAAACGTGCATTGTACAAGAGATGAGATTCTCGTTCTTCAAGTTCAAAGAAAACAAATCAATCAACTGCAGATGATGATGATTTTCTTCACGCATCAACATCATATGATTTATCAAAAAATCAAGCATCATACAATGAGTGAATTTCACAGTTTGAGTCGTGACTCATTTCTGAGAGAACTCATGAGTTCAACAGCTTTGTACAACATCAATCATTTGTTGTTACTCATATTTATTCAGCAAAGTATTGACATTGTGATTGAAATATTGAGTTTTTCTTCTTGCATGCTTCTTCTTCATACAATCTTTCAAAAGAGCTTTCATCTTGATTTCTTATGAATGAGAAGACGTAGCATGATTGAAAAATTGCTGATAATTGTACAAAGAAATGATAGCAGAAACATAACTGTCAACTGAATCAAATTTCAACGTCTGCTGCACTTTCTTTCTCATAGCAGTTGTATGAGACTGCTTGTAATGACTTGTACGAAGTTCTTGCAATAGAACTTTCTTGTTCAAAAACATGATGAGTTTATCTTTTGTCACTATTTAATCATTCATGAACTTGTGTCTTGCACAAAACTTCTACTTCACTCAATGCATGTTGTACAAAGATGTTGAAGAAGATCTTACTCATCATTTCTTCTGCTTTGACTTGTAGTTTCTGATTGTATTGATCAAAGCATTTGTACATCTCAAGATTAATGCAGTCTGTTCATGTTGATACAATTCAACTGCAACATTCATTTCATTGAAAGCATTCATTGTCAAGAACATCATTGTCAGAGTTGCTGTACATTGCAGTACTGCATGCAGAATTAATTCAGATGTGACAAACTTTGTATAAATAAATTGTTGAAGAAAATCAGAAGCAGTGAGCGTAAAATGAAGCAATAACTGAATAAATAATTGAGATGAGATAAGTTCTTGAATATGTTGCATATTATTGAGAGAAGAACTCTGTTGACATGTAACATGTTGAAAGTTTGACAATAACTTGAAATAACTGAAAATGTTGACATGTCACATAAGCAAGATTGCTATCACAAGTTTGCTGATTTAGTTTGTTTAGCGTTCTTGAAGACAGATGAACGTTGACAATCAACGATTATTTATTTATCTTGTGCTTGAATCATGCTTTAACTCTGAGTTGAAGTCTTTTCGACTCAAACTCTTCATTGATAAAAGTCTTGATGAATCATCACGTAGTGATTAATGAGATCAGTTTAAGATAGAAGCTATATAAGCTGCAAAGAGATAGACATGTAGAAGTGATACTTAATGAGACAATCTTGAAGTCACTTTCGCGAATTGTGTCACTAACGCAGTTCATAATGAATGTCTCAATGATAATAAAGTTTTCTATACAATACTTATTACGAGCTTTATCTCTGTTCTTGTTTCAACTTTGATCATTGAAGTCGAGAAGTGAGACGAAATGAGAAATCATGATAGTTAAACTGTCAGATAAGCACTTGCATTGAACATGCTGTGAGTGTGAAATGACAAATCTGATTATTGCATCACGTTGATCATTTTTCATCTAAAGTATTTATCACACAATCAAAGTCACTCAACTCTCTGAATCATGTATTCATAGTTTTCAGCATGTGATTTTTTACTATCAGAGTAGAATCTTTGAATTTTGTTAGTAGACTTTTAACAGCAAGAAAAGAAAGTAGAAAATCAAAATTAAGATGTTATTGTCTTCACTGCTTTCTGTTCTGTTCTGCTTCATGATACTCACAGCAAGAAAAAGCGCTAGCGCAGCTAATCTCTTTCAGAATATCTTTTGAAAGCTTTGAATGCAATCTACAATCTCTTCTTCAAGATTGCGCTGCATTAATGAATAAATCATCGATCAAAGACTTGAACAGAAGTAAGTTCTTTCTCAAAAACTTTATGTTATCAACGTTTCATTCACTCATTAGTTCAGTCTCATGCTGACAAGACTCAGCATACTGTCATTTGTCTGTATTGTAGAATCTGATAAGTAACACAATAATGTGTTGTCTTCAGCATGTAGTTGCTCACATGTAAGTCTTTCTTTCACATCGTTTTTAATATTTTGTTGCACTCTCTGCAATCAAGATGAAGAGCAATAACTCACAAGTCATTTCACTCAAAAGAACGATTAGAGAAGTCAAATATAAACAATGATCTCAGAAATTACAGATTGCATGACTCATCTTGAAGATCATACGATTTCTTTGATCATTTGAAGCTAAGACTTACGTTAATGTCTGAGCTCATACATAAATTTCATGATTGCATGAATCTTTACATCTGTAACTACTTCATCATCAATACACAATCACTTCTTATCAACATTGATTAATCAATCATCAATCACTAATCAATCACTATTCACTAATCAATATATTTTCAATCAAGAATGTAGAATGTTAATTAAATCATGAATGAATTCTTATTTATATGAGATTAATCTAGAATTAATCTGTGAGTAGTTCAAGAAACGCGCAGTCATACTAGAGAATATGCACGTAGATAATATGATCAAATTTGATAGTAACTTAGTAATATTTATTTGTATAGAAAGTTAACATTAAATTATGAAATACAGAAGTGAACTCTTCTTTATATATTCAGAAGACTAAGTTCAAGCATCATTAATGAAATCAGCAAAATTACATGCAATCTCTGCAAGATCTTTCAAAGATCATATGTGACTTGAATTCTTATTGTCGATGAAACGTTGAAATTTGTATGTAACTTGAATTCTTATAGACTCAGAGTTTCTGAGAATCAGCGATAGAAATTCTCGTAGACTTGATGTCTTTGAGAATCGACAGTAGAGTTTCTTGTAGACTCAGATTCTCATCTGAGAACTCAATGATAATGTTGAAGAATAATTCTCATGTTTGTTCTTTATTTTCTGAAGAACTCTGATTCTCATAGATCTGAGTTCTGACAATTATTTCTCTTCTTAATAACAACATTCTCATTGTTGAATTGCTTCATTTTTTCATGTGATGCATGACATCAGACTTGCTGTGCATCATTGTGTTCTCAAAATTTTCTTTTGATAGCACAAGCATTGAGTTTCTAAAAAGTCAACAGTAGCATTTATGTTTATTCTCTGATTCTCGTAGATTTAAATACTGATGATAGCATATTCTTCATCTTCTGATTCTCATAGATGTAGACTGAGCATTCTTTGCAACTTATGTAGAATCTCTAGATGATCAGCAATATTATTCATGTTTATTCTTTGAATCTCATAGATCTGAATTTTGATAATTATTTCGTTGTCTCATTATATTTTGACTGTCGCTTCATGCATGATGTAATCATGATCTCGATGCTCTCTTTTATTAACACATGCACGTCAACTAAACTTGAATTCTCATGATAACAATTGTAGCAAAAGTCGAGATTTGCTCAATTTGAAGTTTTCTTCTATAAATGATACTCAATAGTAGAAGCTGTTGAGATCATGTCTAGAATCTAATCATACTGCAGCGAGATAGTGTGTAGCTGAATAGAATGTTTGATCAATAAAGATAGTTTTAACTAGAAAACTAAGAATACAGAAGAAAGAGAACAGTTTCAAGCTGTATTTATAGTAGAGCGAACAAAGAGACGAAGTAGTCAATTTGCTAAAGCTCGAATAAATGAAATGTTTCAGCATATTTCAATTCAAAACATCATTGTTTCTTGTTCACATATTGAAATTTCTAGAGTCTATTGACTAGACTTTATTCAACGTCGACATGCTTTGTAACATTGCTTTCTTCTTTTTAAAAGTCATGTTTCTATGACTTGTAATGTAGTTCATAGCACTGACGTAGAGCTCGACGCTCATCTTTCTATCAATCTTTCTATTGATCTTTCAGATCATCGAAATGTTTATTGTAGCAGACTCATTATGAGAGAAAAAGAATAATCATTGTAGTAGACTCACTATTTGACGTAGAAACACAAGATATGTCGATTCACTGATAGATAAAGCGATGTGAGTAGATAAATCATTGCATTGATAGCATCTTTGTAACAGACTCACTAGAAGAAAATCGACTAGCTCATTGAAGAGATTGATTCTGATCATGTCATTGAAGCAGACTCACTAAATTAATCTTGATTTGAATTGAGTTGAATTGAATTTGATGACACAGATTATTTTGACTCGACTGATTCACAAGCTTTTTGAGAAGAAGTTGAACAGCTTGTTTTCACTCGTCTGCTTCATGAGAATGAATTGATTCTCAAGCAATTCACGAAGATTCTTTATCATTGATTTTATTAATCGAGTGAATTAATGTTACTGAATGAGCGATAGATTCTTTAGCAATTCAATGATCATATGTTCTTGTTGATTCTATTGATTCTTGTTACGATCGTGCACTTCGAGTTAATCTAACATAAATCGTGTCAGACTATCATAGACTAGTATAGAGCTGATGTTGACACGCTAGCAACCTAGCGTGTCTTCGTGAGTAAAACTCATGACGTGTTGCATCTTCTGCCTTCTTCAGCTTTGAACTTCTAGTTAGAATACACTCATATGATTCGCTCTATGCAGACTCATAACATTAGTTCAAAGCTCATTAATCTTGCTATCGATGTGTAGATGATATAAAAACAAGCTACATCACTCAAACTTGAATCAGAATCGAAATCAGAAAATCGAGCTCAGAAGACTTGTTAGAAATCAAGAAATTTCTAGAACAGAACAGAAGAACATGAACATGTTGTTCTAGATTAACTCTTTACTGAGCTCGTCATCAGAACAGAAAAACACGAACGCGTTGTTTTAGAACTGAAATCAGAAATTTCAGTTGAATTTCAATCAGCAATTTTCTACTCACACAATGACTAGAAGCACAGAATTAGAATCAGAATCAGTGAGCACAACTCGCTATGAAACTCAAGATGCTGAAAGAGAATCACTTCTATCACAAAATTGAACAGCATCAGAAGAAGAAGACACGAATGCGTTGTCAAATATTGAAGAAGAGAACACGAACACGTTGCTCTTCGATCATGAAATGATCAAGATCAGCATCAGCACTGAACTGAATGCTTGAATAAGCATTCATGAAGCAGATGATCTCGTTGTCTTTATCAAGTACATGTGTCAACAGCATGACATCGAAATCGAGATTCACAATGACATAATTCAGATGTTGAATGACGTCAACAAGATCAACGTTGAATTGAAAGCTATCAACATCGAGTTGAAAGCTACGCAGACAACGTTGAACGCTGTTCAAACGCGTTTACAGAAAGAGATGAAGAAAAAGAACGTGATTATACATCATCTAGAAGTGACATCAAGTTGACTAAGCACTTTGATTTCAAAAAATCGATTCTTGAAGTTGATCAAGCTATTTGACTTATCTCTGTTCGAAGATTCAAAGCAGAATGTGAATAATTGATTGTCTTGAATGTGAAACAAGCTGAAGATGAACAAGAATCATTTTTCTATCAAAGAAATGAAGATTGCATATGTGAAAAGTTGAGTCAGTGAAACGATGATCAAACACATAGCATTCAGAATGAGAAACATGATCACAAACTCATTTCTTGAAGCAGAAGAGATACTGTTGATCATAAATAAAATGTATGATGATTTCAATCAACATCACACGACTCAACGACAGTTCTTGAAGCTGTATCAAAACAAGATCTTCTTTCATGAATTTTGAATGAAATTTCAGAGACTTAGTGCAAAACTAGAGTACAATAACAAAACTCTACTAGATGATCTTTAGCATAAGATTAGCTCAGATCTTCAGCAAGTCATGATCAACGAACGAACTATGAATTTGAACGAATTCGTCGACATCTGCATGCAAGTCAACGTTCGATTGACGAAATTGAATGCTCAATCAGCTCTCAAGATATTAACGACTCAAGTCGCTTGTTCTATCGCTAGCATCTTGATGATGATCACTATTGTGATCTCAGCTTCAAACTCTGCATGAAAGAAAATCAGAATATCGAACGTTGATTCTGCTAGAGAGAAGTTGTTTAAAAAAGAACTCTGCTTCAAATGCAAGAAGTCAGAACATAGAGCACATGACTGTCTTGAATCAGCTCAAATGCACGAAATCACAGCGAATTTGAAAAACGACTTGTTCTCGTCAAAGTAGTGACTGAGAGCGATATACTTGTATTCTGCTTCATCAGCATGTCTGACGACTCGTTTGATTTCAAGTCGTTCACTGTTGATGTCATCTTGAGTAGTCTAGAAAAGATATTCAGGTTTCTTGCTCTGATAGATACTGAAGTCACTGACATGACTTTCATTGATGAATCTTTGATGTCAGAGCTATGTGAATGCTTTGATATTCAGTCAATATCGCTGTCAAAATCAAAGTTGATTCGATTGTATGATGAAATCTCTGATCGAAAGTCGATTACACACGCTCTGTATACATTGATCATGATACAAGAACACAAGAATGAAATGATGTTTCTATTGATAACTGATCTAGATCAACACAAGATAATCATTGAAAATCTTTGATTGAAAAGAAATCAAATGTTGATAGATTTTGCAAATGATCAATTAATATCATTGTTGAAGATTCAAACATCGAAATCTGTTGTCTCAAAAGCAAGCAGTCAATCAGCATTTCACAGATCTGAATCAAACAAGATCTGCAAAATGAAACGAAAGAACTTGAACTTGATTGTTACATCAACGATCATCTTGAAGAGACTCATGAATCAGAAATCAGTGAATAGATTCATTGAATCTGCTCTCATAGCAAAGCAAAGCACTCAAGTTGACTTCGATCAACTTCACTCATTTCAGTCAACTGAGACAAAGAAACTCGTCAATATTATCATGATCAAAGTCGCTGCATATCAAACTCTAGTCAAGAATAAGAAGATCAAGATCTTCTTCTTGATCATTAGTGAAATCAACAAAGTGCTTAGCTCAGTCGAAGATTTCGCGAAACTGAATGAAATAATCTCTGTCATGTCATTAAATGAACTGAAGAAGAAGCTTTTAATAGTTTATCACGACTTTCTGAATGTTTTTGATAGAGAAAAGGCAACGCAGTTGCTCTCACATCGATCATATAATCATAAGATTGAATTAGAAGATAAGAGTCAATCTTCTAGAAGTCGATTGTATTTCATGTCGAGTCACAAGTTGCAGAAGATCAAGAAGTATCTAGAAGAGAACTTGAAGAAGAAGTTCATTATCTTCAGCAAAGCTCTCTTCGCTTCGTCAATACTATTTGTTGAAAAGAAAGATGATAGTCTTCGCTTTTGCGTGAATTATTGAAAACTGAATGCTCTGATCAAAAGAAATCGTTATTCAATATTCTTGATAGACGAAGTACTAGCTCAAATTCAAGGCAGTAAGTATCTGACTCAACTCGACATTATCATCACGTTTAATAAACTGCGTATGAGTTCAAAAAGCGAGAATTTGACTACTTTTGTTACTTTCTTCGATGTCTACAAGTATAGAGTAATGCTCTTCAAATTGATCAATGAACTCGCGTCTTTTCAGCACTATATCAACGTTGTGTTGTTTGACTATCTGCACAAGTTCTGTCAGACATACTTGAATGATATTCTCATCTATAGTAAGATCTTAAAAGAACATAGAACTCATGTGAAAGAAGTGCTAGACAAGCTTCGCGAAGTCGACTTGCAGATAAACATTGACAAGTGCGAATTCAAGATTCAGAAAACCTCGTTTCTTGAACTACTGATATTTATCAATGATCTGCGAATAAATTCTAGAAAAGTAGATGTAATTTGAAGCTGAGAAGTGCTTCGATCGTTGACTCATGTGCAGATCTTCATTGACTTCTGCAACTTCTATCGATGATTCATAAAGAACTTCTCAAAGATCATTCAACTCATGATAAAGCTGATTTGAAAAGATCACTTCTTTAAATGAACAGAGATCTGTCAGATGATCTTTGAAGAATTAAAGCAACAAATGATGACAGCTTTCGTTCTGAAGCATTTTGACTCGATCAGAGAAGCTATTCTGAAAACGAACTTCTCGAACTACGTGAACGACGAAGTATTGTCTCAGTATGACGATGAAAACATTCTACATTCAGTGATCTTTTACAGCAAGAACATGATTCTTGCAGAATGCAACTACGAGATCTATAACAAGAAACTGCTGATCATTATTCGCTGCTTGAAGCATTGACGCTCTGAATTGAAATGTACAGATATTTCGATCAAGATCTTCATTGATCATCTGAATTTGAAGTACTTCATGACGATCAAAGAACTGATCAGACGACAGGTTAAATGAGCTGAGAAGTTATCTGAATATAACTTCAAGATCATATATCAGTCGAGAAAACAGAATCTGAAAGTCGACGCGCTGATCAGAATGTCAGACGTCAAGTCAGTTGAAGCAAATGATAATCAAAAGCTATATCAGCATTAGCTGCTATTGTCAGAAGACAGATTTGAACTGCAGTCAATAGAAGCTGATCAAGAAGATGATCAGAAAGCTGAGCAAGATCTGACTCAGAATCTGACTCAGATTCGAAACATGAATCGAACACTAACGAAAATTCAATCGAAGAGATGATTTCTATTCAGAATCAAATTATAGTCGAAAATCGAACGAATCAACTGTGCTTTGATATTCAAATAGTCATGAAACAGAACAGAAGAACTTGTCAAGATATTAATCTAGACAATTGCAAAGTACTTGATGAAGTACTCTGAAAAGATGATAGACTATGAATTTCTCAGTCAATGATCACTCAATTGATAAGAGAAGCACATGATCTTTCGATCAGTGATCACTCTGACATGAATTGAACGTTGAACTTGCTGAGATGATCATATTGCTGATCAAAGATGAGAACGACGATCAAGCGCTACATTCAAAACTGTTACGTTTGTCGTAGATCAAAAGCATCGAGAGATCGAATCAATGAACTGCTGAAGTCATTGCTCATATCAGAGCAGCGATGACAGAACATATCATTAGACTTCATTATCGATCTATCAGAAAGTGATGAAAACAACGCGATTCTGACAGTCATAGATCGATTGTCTAAGAAACGACATTATATATCGTGTTGATCAGATGACGAAGAAACCTTTGCAGAACAAACAGTCAAGCTACTGTTGATATGAATCTTCAGAATTCATGAACTATTCAGATCAATAGTGTTCAATCGTGATTTACAATTCATATTGATTGTCTGAAAGTCTCTATGTCTGAGGCTCGACATCAAGGTAAAACTATTCACAGACTATCATTCACAGATCAATGATCAAACAGAAAGAGCGAATCAGAATGTGAAATGATATCTACGAAGCTACTGCTCGTATATGTAAGATGATTGATTCGTCTGATTATTCATGATTGAATTCGTTGATAACAATGCTATTTCGTCGTCAATTGAACAGTCGACGTTCTTTCTTAATAAGAGCTTTCACTCTCATATAAGCTTCGATTCAAACTCAATTGAATATGAGATTATTCGAGCTAGAATTGAAGCAGACAAAGCAAAGAATATATTCGAACACATGAAATGATCACTAGCATTGATCAAACAAGTCTTGACAAGAGTCAGAATCACAATGAAGAAACAGATTAATAAGCATCGAAAGAAAATGATCTACAAGATAGATGACATGATGTTTCTGAATTCTAGAAACATAACAATCTCACGATCATCAAAGAAGCTAAACAATAAGATGCTAGAACTCTTCAAGATTCTGATCGAGATCAAACATGCATATTGACTGAAACTATCATCGACTATGAAGATACATTCGAAGTTCGCATCAAATCTGCTGCAACTAGATTCAAAAAACTCTCTGAATGAACAACGAAATGAATCGTCTGACTCTATAGTGATTAACGACGAAGATGAATGAAAGATGAAGAACATACTGAACTTCAGACACTACGAACGAGATAAACGACTACAATATCGTGTCAATTGAAAAGAATACAACGTCGATCTGCATTGATACAACGTCGATGAAAGTGAATTTGAAGAATGCTCGAAGATTGTAAATGACTTTCATGAACGATATTTGAACAAGTCAAGATAGAAATCAACTTAAGAAAGATTGATTGAACTGCAGCAATGAGAACATTGCTAGATGAAGAAAAGAGATAATGTTGCAATCATGCACTTCAAGTTAGTCTAACATAGATCGTGTCAGACTATCATAGACTAGTATAGAGCTGATGTTGACACGCTAGCGACCTAGCGTGTCTTCGTGAGTAAAACTCACGACGTGTTGCATCTTCTGCCTTCTTCAGCTTTGAACTTCTAGTTAGAATACACTCATATGATTCGCTCTATGCAAACTCATAACAATTCTCTGATGTTGTTCTGTCTTTCAATGTCGTTGATCATCAGGTAAATAAATTTCTTTATACTCGTTTCGTTGTTCATCAAGTAGCTTGAATGAGTAATGAAATCAATATCATGTGATAAATGAATTCTTAGTTTAATGTTGAGATCATGCCTAGAATTTAATCACATTGCAGCGAGATAGTGCGTAGCTGAATAAAATGTTTGATCAATAAAGATAGCTTTAACTAGAAAACTAAGAATACAGAAGAAAGAAAACAGTTTCAAGCTGTATCTATAGTAGAGCGAACAAAGAAATGAAGTAGTTGATTTGTTAAAGTTCGAATAAATGAAATGTTTTAGCATATTTCAATTTGAAACATCATTGTTTCTTGTTCACATATTGAAATCTCTAGAGTCTATTGACTAAACTTTATTCAACATCAACATGCTTCGTAACAGAAGCAGACAATGAGCAGAAGATAGTATCAGATAGTAGAAGTAAATAATGAACAAAAGAGTGATGCTTCTGTTGTTTATTATGACTAGCGCGAAAATGATGATCATCAATGTTTATGTTTATTTGTTGTAAAGTAATAAATTTTTATCAACTCATCTCTTTTATCTTTTGCGTGATTTTCAACTTTTTTTCTTCTTCAACTTTCATTCGTGCATTCAATTTTCATCTTATTATTTTACTTGATTTTTTATTCATTCTATGAAGTAGTTCTGTACAATTTCTTCAAATATCATGATCATAGTGAGTGTGAATTCACTTCTTGATTTAATGATGATGAGTTGATGATGTTTTGAACACAGATGAAAAAGTTTAAGAGAAGTGAGCAATGCAATTCTTCATCATATCTCTCTCTTAAAACATAAAACATGTTTGCATTGCATCTGCTTGTTTTCTTCACTATTGATTCTTCATCTTGCATCAGCATGCTCGCTGTGTTTGCTGCTTGTGTTCAATTCTCTCATTCTTACATCATTTTTAATCAAAGATCTGTCTTTCTTTCTTTTTACATGAGAAATCTCACGTCATTAACTCAGCATCACAAAACAGCTTTAAATGTGTATAATAAAGAAGTTGCAATACAATTCTTGAATAAATGTAAAAAGTGCATGAAAAGAAATGTAAACTGCATAAAAATAAAGTTTTCTATTAAAAAAAATTTCAAGAAATGTGCATTATGCATCGTTATTAAGACAAATTGCAAGTATAAATTGTAAGTATATATCATGATGTCAGATCATCATTTCAGCTCAAAGCATAAAATATGTCATTAACTCAATCTAGTATCATTGATATTTTAGAAAGTCTTGATTTATTGAACTAAGTCACTAATCTAGTCATCATCATCTTAGTTTAGTTACATCAAAATCTGTTTCGTGTCTTTGTAATCTTAAGTCATAAAACTGCTGCTCAGTTCTGACATTACTCAATTCATGTATATAAAAGTCGAGTTTTCATTCTGTTCTTTCATTTTTTGTCTTTCATCTTGTACATTATTTGATGTATTGTTCTGTATCTAGTTCAAGTAATATAATAATCAATTCTCTATATTGATAAAATTTTTAGTTCAGCTTAGTTTCTAACATTATGAAAAATCTACACTTTCTGCAACGTTTTCATACGTTAAAATCTCATCTAGTTATTCTTTTGTTCAAATGAAGTCACTTCATAATTTCTTAATTAATGATGAGCGTGCTGTTGAACAGTTTGCTCAAAGTATGATTGAAAATTCAGTTGAAATCTTTCGCGCAATGCAAGAGCTTCAAAATCAAGTTCAACAACATGATGTTATCATTTTGTTTTCATTCATCATTCTCAGTTCTTCAATTTATATAAAGTTGAATTCTCAGTTTCTTGCAACAATAACTCAGATCGTTGCACAAATCTTGAATAATCAATCTTCTTTCATCATTCACTTCTTTGCAAATTCTGTTGCTGTCATCATCACTTTTAAATTCAAGAAGCTTCTTGACATATCTGAGTATGAAAGAAACAAAAATTGATTGAATACATGAAAGCAGAGTCTGATACAGCGCATAAACATGAACGATGATCATTACTTCTTTCATCATGTTAAGATCATTTATGTCGAGTCATGATTCATCATAGACAAGAAGACTCACAATCTAATGAGTCAATATTGAGTCAATGATTTCTGTATCATTTTCATCTTTGCAGATTAATAACACAAGTTACATCATTGCTGTAACAATTCTTTTGAGACGAAAGATGCTCATTTATATCTTTGTAAAACTCTGAAGCAAGACATGAATAGCTTTGCTGATTACTACAATCTCTTTTATCAAAAGAAAGAATGTTTTTTGATGAAAGATTTCTCATTGATTGACTGTCTGAAGCGCAATGTTAATTATTTCACTTAAGTCATCACTTTCTTCTGACGAAATTTTGATGAAATTCGATCATTCATCTTTCATCAATGAATTCAAGCATTCTCTGACATCAATGAAGAGTTTCAGCAACTTAAGCATCATCAATCTTGCTTCGTCTTCATCATTATTTTGTTTGTCAAAGTCAAGAGCATCTTTGCATTGATTAATAATTCTTTAAGTTCAAAGATCATCACTTTTGTGACTGTTGTTTTGACAGTATCTTCATCTCTTTCTCTCTTGTTTCTTGATGAGTCAATGAATTTAAGCTTCATCATTGTCATCATTCAAGATAAGACTTTGATCATTTCTGAAATCAAGAAAATCTGCAACAAGTGAAAGCTGTGCTACTACTGCAAGTTGCAACATTTAAGCAAAATCACTAAAGAATGCTCAAATAAGAAGTTCTTCACTCTGCATATCATGAATGTTTACGACAGTAACGTCATCAATATAAATGAAGAAGTCTCGCTGTTTGCAGAAAAAATCTAGTTTCTGAGCTAAGTCATGCTCAAAAATCTGTATACATATCATCTTGTTTATTAATCTCAATCTTTTCACTCTCACTTCAATCATATAAAAAGTTTTCTGCTAAATCTGTCTTGAAACTCTTTGAATTCAATTTGACATTCAAAGATAGTCACATGATAATATTCTGTATTCTACATCAAGCTCAATCTAAAGTTCTTGCTTTCACTTTGATTAATAGTGAAGTCTCTGCTTATGTCTTTATGAATAAATTCTTCGCGCAACAACATCATCTTTTCTTACATTAATTAACTCACTCTTGCAGACTTTGAGAATTTGATGATCAAGTCGCTTTAATCAATGACATTATTCATGTCGTTGAAATCACAACGATTCTCGATGAATACATTGAAAGAATATTCTTTTATGTTACTGAATTAAGTCAATATCTCATCATCATGAGTCTGTCATGACTTCATTATCACGTCATTGATGTTAATTTTGAGCACAATATTCTCATTTTATCTTTCTTCTTTTATCTTAATCATTGTTGCTCATTTCTCATCAAGATCTATAATCTTAATCAACAAGAAGAAAATTTCTCATTCAAAGTTAATAAAGTAACTTTCTTTCAATCTCGTTCTCAATTCGCTCATAAGAAGCAATTCAGTTCATGAATTGCTCACAAGAAGCAATTCAGCATTCAGTTTGTTTGCAAAAAGCAATCTAGTTTCTCATTCACTTGAAAGAAGCAACTCAGTTTTCAGTTCACTTGCAAGAAGCAATCTAGTCTTTCATTTGCTTGCAAGAAGCAATTCAGTCTTCAAGTCACTTGTAAGAAGCAACTCAGTTTTTCATCTGCTCACAAGAAGCAATATAATTTCTCGTTCACTCATGAGAAGTCAACTAATATTCAGCTCGTTCACAAAAAACAAACTTCGCTCAATCTTGTTTCTTATCTGAAACAAGAAGCTTCTAGTTGTATTCTTCAAGTCATTTAAAAAGAATACTCATCAAGAATCAAGTGTTAAAATTCTTTCTTCTTTAAAACTTCTGTTGTCTTTCAAGCAAATCAATTCAATCGATCTTTTATATAACTTGACATAGTCAAGTTAAGAGTTTGAAGCTTTGATCATGCTGTTTATGTCAAAGACATTGAAGTGTTTAGCGTCATTTTAAAGAAAATCAATGTCTTTTTGAATCTTGAGTCAATCTCGTCTTTTAGTCTAGATTCTGATGAGTCAAAATTGCGTCATGTGATTTTGACTGTTCATTCAAAGAACAGTTCAACTCTTGCTCAGTTTTCATCTCATTCTTAAGACAGTATGTATGATAAGAATTGTTAGAAGTCAGCATAGAGCGAGTCATATGAGTGTAATGTAACGAGTATATAAATGCTAAGAAAGAAAAGTATCTAGAAGAGAAGAATCGACTATCTATATAACTCAGAAGAACATAAGCTAACTTTGAATAGAGTTGACTTCGAAACAACTCGATAGTCTAGTAACGAGCGATCAACGATAGTCAGAAACATAGTCATCAACATAGTCATCAACATAGCTATCAACATAGATGCGTAGCTAGAATCGTAACAGTACTTTCTCTCTTCAACGATTCATGTTTGCATGAATGTATTTTCTTAGTCTTGTGTAGAATCGAAATGTCTATTGTAGCAGACTCACTATGCAAGATAGAAGTGTCATTGAAGCAGACTCACTAGTTGCATGTGAACGTATGATCAGATTCACTGATGAGTAGAACGATGAGAAGATAAATCATTGTATTGACAGTGTCATTGAAGCAGACTCACTGATCGACTTGCTCATTGAAGAGATCGACTTTGAGCTCGTCATTGTAGCAGACTCACTAGTTGCACGTGAACGTATGATCAGATTCACTGATGAGTAGAATGATGAGAGCGAGTAGATTATTGCATTGAGAATAGATGTCATTGAAGCAGACTCACTAGTTGCACGTGAACTGATAGACGAATCGATTCACTGATAGATAGAGCGATGAGAAGATCATTGCATTGACGATGTCATGTCATTGAAGCAGACTCACTTCTGATTCAGATCTACTACATAGTAAAGCTTGTTTTGTTCGTTGATCGACTCAATCAAGAGATCAATCGTTGTCTGTCTTTGTAGCAGACTCACTTCGAATGTCGTTCAAGCAGACTAACTATCGAGTGACTGACTCTGTCGATGAGATCAATTGTTATCTGTTCTTGTAGCAGACTCACTATCGAACGTGTCATTGAAGCAGACTCACTAGTTGCACGTGAACTGATAGGCGAATCAATTCACTGATAGATAGAGCGATGAGAAGATCATTGCATTGACGATGAATGTCATTGAAGCAGACTCACTGTTGAGATTTGCTCATCAAGATAGAGACTTCACGCAGTTCTAGACTGATCTCTTTGATTGCTCTTGAAATAGAGACTTCGACGCAGTTCTATGACTGATCTCGTTGTTCAACAAATTCGAAGAATTTCTTGCGAATCTGAATGAATGATTAATTCGCTGATCTTTGACCTAGTCGAATGATTTCGATCGTTTGTTTATACTCGCTGATCAGCGCACGAGTTCGAATCTTTTGTTTATTCTCGCTGAGTCAGCTCACGAGAAAGAAGAGTGAGTGTCTGCACGATTGCAAGTCGACTAGATCAAAGTTGTTAGAAATTGATCTAGAGCGAGTCATAGAAGTGTCATTTAACTAATAGATAAATGCTAAGAAAGAAAAGTATTTACAGAAAAGAATCGAGTTCTTATATGTATGTTTCTCAGTTCTGTGCTAGACTTGATTGAGTTGACGTCTTACACATATGATGCAGAGACTCAATGACATCATTTCTAGATCAGATTTTCGCTAGACTCGATTAGAATGAAATCAGACGAAGACTAGTTGAAGAATAGACAAAGACTAGAATCATAACATTACTTTTCTCTCTTGACTATTCATGTTTGCATGAATGTTGTTTCTTAGTGCGCTTTTCTTGAATATTTGATATGAAAGTCATCAATCATCTCTTGAGCGTTCATAAATTCGTTGTCGTCAGCGTTATATCAGTTGAAATCGTTGTCATAGTTCTTTCATTTGACTCGATATTGAAGCCGTCTTCTATAGCGTCGAGAGTTCAGTATATCATCGATTTCTCATTTATCTTCATCGTTTATCATTATTGACTTCGAAGATTCATTCTTTTGATCAGACAGAGAATCATTGACGGCAGAACGAAGAAGTTCTGAATGAAATACGTCGTGTATACGCATAGTCTCTGATAGTTTCAACTTATAGAATGAGTCAACAGACTCAGTGATCTGAAATGAGTTGAGCATCTTGTCATTCAATTTTTTGAAAGATCTCGCTGTAATGATATTTCATTCGTTCAGAAACATCTTTGATTTGATCTCATAATTGATCTTCTTTCTATGCTTATTAACTTGATTCATCATTTGTTTTCGTGTTTTGATCAGAGCTTCACGAGCGAAGATTAAAGTCTTGTTTATTTGTTCAGATATATTCTTGACTCGATCAATCTGCAAGCGTTCGCGAATGCTTTCATACTCGATGATGTCAGAGTCGAAGCTCATACGAGAATGAAAGCTCTTGTTCATGAAGAAGAGAATCAAGAAGATGACTGATGACAAGACATTATTGTCGACAAACTTGATCATGAGTAGTCACTTAGATCAGTCGTTCTGCATATATGAACAGAAGAATCAAAGATAACGCTTGACGTTCTGATTGACTCGTTCGCTTTGATCGTCAATCTGAGAATGATAAATGATGAACAATCGAAGAAAAATGCTCAGTCGTTTGCAAAGAAACTTTCATAGTATAGAGATGAATTGCGAATCTCGATCAGATACTATGAAGCTTGATAAATCATGAGTTTGATATATTCATTGAATCAGCATTTCAGCTGTCTTTTCAGCTGTGATATCTTCATCATCAGTAATGCAAGAAATATAATGTCTTTCTTTTGACAATCTGCAGATGACAGTCAGAATAGCGTTGTAATCGTACAAATCAGATAGATCGATAATGAAGTTCATTGCTATGTCTTGTCATCGCTGCTCAGATATAGATAGAGATTGAAGCAAGTCGTTTGATTTATCTCTTGATGTCTTTGAACGTTGACATACGTAGCAGTTTCAAATATATCGATCTATCGTTTTTCGCATAGAAGATCAATAGTAATTTCGCTTTATGATCTTCACTGTTCTAAGAATTTCAGAATGGTCAATCGATGACTGATTATGTATCTCACGAATCAGATTCATTTGCAGAAGTTCATTGAACGAAACTCATAGCTGACAATCTTTGTATAAGATTTCATTCTGAACTCGACAATTCTTCAGCTTAATGTCTTTGCATTGTGCTTCGTCTCTTGTTATTGCTTCGCGAAGTAGCGTACAATTTTCGTCGATTTCATTAGTTTCAAGAATCTGTTTATAGATTGATTGATCATTATTCTTCTCTAGATCAGCGATCTTCATTCAATTCAATGTCAGAATAGTAGTTCTTTGATATTGAATGCGTTCATCGTCGAGATCTCTAGACACGAAGTCAGCTCGACGAGTTAATGCATCAATCTTAATGTTCTGTTTGTCAGATCGATACATTATCTTGAAGTTGAAGTCAGCTAGCTTCTGAACTCAGCGCATCTGTTGTCAACTCAGCTTCTTGTCTTTCATCAATGAGATGAGTGCTTGATGATCGATGAACATCTTGATAGAAATGTCAGTCAACTTCAGTTCGAGTCGTCAATGCTCAAATGCTTGAATGATGATCAGCAGTTTCTTATCGTATCTTTCGTAGTTGCACTCAGCAGAAGACATGTTCTTGCTATAGAAAGCAATTGAATGTAGTACTTCTTCGTCATCATATTGAGAAAGAACTTCGTCGTTTACGTAGTTGAATGAGTCAGTTTTCAGAATAGTCTCACGAGTCTGATCAAAGTGACGAAGTATAGAAGTCTCAGTCATACGTCTCTTCATGTGATTGAATGCAGTCTAACAAGTCTCATTTCATTCAAATATGATCTTCTTTTGAATGAGTTGAATCATTGAATG
>JAABUT010001801.1_pt1 | contig 22822 bp, 17 predicted proteins | sample 5559281 | NCBI WGS metagenome assembly JAABUT01 (sample SAMN10711880, study PRJNA513359) | rock metagenome | isolation source: Antarctica rocks | place: Antarctica: Victoria Land, Ricker Hills nord | collected 2016-01-04
CCCAGCACGTTGTTGACCTGGTTCGGATAGTCCGAGCGCCCTGTCGCCACGATGGCGTCGCCCCGCACCGCATGGGCCTCCTCGGGCGTGATCTCGGGATCGGGGTTGGCCATGGCGAAGATGATGGGTTTCGGCGCCATGGAGCGCACCATGTCGGGGGTGAGCGCACCCTTGGCCGACAGCCCGAAGAAGATGTCGGCGCCCTCGATGGCCTCGGCCAGCGTCCGCCTGTCGGTCTGGGTGGCATGGGCCGACTTCCACTGGTTCATGCCCTCCTGCCGGCCGTCGTAGACGACCCCCTTGGTGTCGCAGAGCAGCACGTTCCGGGGCTGAAAGCCCATGGACTTGATGAGGTCGAGGCAGGCGATGCCGGCCGCGCCGGCGCCGTTGCAGACGAGCTTCGTCTCGCGGATGTCGCGACCCGTCAGCATCATGGCGTTGAGCATGCCGGCCGCCGTGATGATGGCGGTGCCATGCTGGTCGTCATGGAAGACCGGAATGTCCATCAATTCGCGCAGGCGCTCCTCGATGAGGAAGCATTCCGGGGCCTTGATGTCCTCGAGGTTGATGCCGCCGAAGGAGGGGCCGAGATAGCGCACCGCCGCGATGAAGGCGTCCGGGTCTTCGGTGTCGATTTCGAGGTCGATGGAATCGATGTCGGCGAAGCGCTTGAACAGCACCGCCTTGCCCTCCATCACGGGCTTCGAGGCCAGCGCCCCGAGGTTGCCGAGGCCCAGGATCGCGGTGCCGTTGGTGATGACCGCCACCATGTTGCCCTTGGTGGTGTAGTCGTAGGCGCGGCTCGGATCCTCGTGGATGGCCTTCACGGGCACGGCGACGCCGGGCGAATAGGCCAGCGACAGGTCGCGCTGGGTCGCCATGGGCTTCGTGGCCATCACCTCGAGCTTGCCGGGGCGGCCCTGCGCGTGGAATTGGAGCGCTTCCTGGTCGGTTATGGTGCGGCGCTTGGCGCGGCCGCTTGGGGCGTCGTTCATCGTGGTCCGGGCTCGTCGTTCAGTGCGAGGAAACCGAGCATAGGCGGGGGGCGTGCGGCTGGGAAGGGCGGGAACATCGCTGTAACGCTCGTCACCGCAAGAGATCAGGCCGCAGTTGCTTATTGCCGTGTCGCCCATTCCACTATGGCTGGCGCGAGGCGCGCATGAAGTGGAACGCCGTCTGCTGTTTACGTTCGATGCGGTCGTCGGCGTCGATGTTGACTCCTTGCCGCCTCTCTTTCCCACTAGGAGCGCGGACGATCAGCTTCTTCTCTGCCTGCATCTGGCCGATGTGCTGCCGCAGCATCGGAAGGGTCACGGGCGTTGGGCCGCCGTGGTGTTCGAAGATGCCCCGCAGGGTCGGTGGACCGCTCGCCCGCGTCATGGCTTCCACTAAATCGGGAACCTGGCTCGTCAGCGCCGCGACCGTGCGTCCCTTTGCTGCCTCGTCGAAGGCGAAATCGAGGGTGAACTGATCGGGATCGAGAACGCGCTCCGGCATGAAACCGAGCGGTCGAAACCCTCCCGTCGCCCCGGTGATCCGCGAAGCCCTGGGCGGCGCTCCAGTGGATCTGACCGATCTCGTCCCGCGCCCGCCAGCTCTGAGAAAAGTGCACGAACCAGAGCGAGCGGTTGGACCTAAGCGAGTGGAGGAAGAAGGGCGTCGCATTCGGTGCGCCGACCTCCTCCCGAAGGTGATCGTAAAGGCTATGCTGGACGAGGGCGCGGCGCCCACGTTCCTTGTCAGCGAGCAGTCGCTGGACCAAGCCCGCTTCGAGCCCTACGCGGATCCCGGCGGCCGAGCTGCCAGCACCCTCGTTGAGGTAGGTGATCAAAGCGTCATATCGATCGGCTCTTCAGCATGGAGTCGCAGGGTGGGGCATCTCCGGTCGTCGACATCATCGTGCCGCGGTCCGCCGCCGCCGTCGACGGCCCTACTGGTCCGACAGAATGCGCAACAGGCCGGGGTTGATGAACAGCTTCTCCCGCCCAGCCCGCACGTCCTTCAGCACGCCGATGTCGACCAGCGCCTTGAGATAGGACGAGGCGGACTGCCGCCGGGCGAGGCCGGCCCCGACCACGTCGGAAATCCGGCAGTAAGGCTGCACGAAGATCAGTTCGACGAGTTCCCGCGTGTAGATCTTCGGGGCGCGCGTCCGCACCGTCTCGGCCGTGGCATCGAGGAGGGCGCGGATGGCCCCGATCCTGGCGGTGGTCCAGCGTGCCGTCTGCTCCACTGCGGCCAGCATGTAGAGAATCCAGGCTTCCCAGGCGCCGTCTGTCGTTACGGCCAGCAGAAGGCGGTAGTAGTCGCGCCGGTGCTCGATGATGTAATGGCTGAGGTAGAGTACCGGGATGTCGAGCAGCCCCGCCTGCACCAGGAACAGGATGTTGAGCACCCGGCCGCTGCGTCCGTTGCCATCCGCGAAGGGGTGGATGGCCTCGAACTGGTAATGCTGCACGGCCATTCGCACGAGCGGGTCGACCTCCTCGGCGCCATGGATGTAGCGTTCCCAGTTCGACAGCATGTTGCGCAGCCGGTCGGCACCCTGGGGCGGCGTGTAGACGACCTGTCCGCTCGCCTCGTTGACCAGCGCGGTCCCGGGCGTCGCACGGATGTCCATGTCGACACCCTTGATGAGGCGGCAGACGTCGACTGCGAGATTGGTGGTGAGTGGGCGGCGCTCCAGCATGCGGAAGCCCTGGTACAGGGCCGTCCTGTAGCGCAGCGCTTCCTTGGTGGCGGGATCGGCGTCCCCGCCGGCGTCGTTGGCGAACCTGAACAGCCGGTCGGCCGTGGTGACGATGTTCTCGATCGCCGAACTGGCCTGCGCTTCCAGGATGGGGATCGAGTTGATGAGGATCGCCTGGTTGGGGATGAGCTGGCCGGCGATCCGCACCTCCGCCAGGGCGGCGCGCGCTTCCACGCAGGCCTTGAGCACGGCCCGCGTCTCGACATCCCGGTCGGGCGGCAGGGGCGGCAGGGCGTTGAAGGGCTGGTCGGCGCGGAAAGGCACGGTGCTGAGTACCGCTCAAGGGAACCCCACCCTGTCACGACATGTCGAGGAAATCCATTTTCTTCGACACGTCCCGCGGACGTGTCGATCCCGTCGACACGTCGTTTCCTATTCGGCCGCGGCCTTCTGCCCCTTGTCCTCGGCGAGCTTCTCGTTCAGCCAGGCATCCAACCGGTCGAGCGCCGGGCTCGACACCGTGGGGGCGGCCGGCGGGTTGACGTAGCCCGCGGCCTTGAGCTTGGCGTGGATGTCGTAGAGGAGGTCGCTCGTCACCCGGATCCGGCTTTCCACGTCGTCGATGAAGCAGACGAGGTCGAAGGTCATGTTGGCTTCGCCGAGGCCCGTGAAGAACACGCTCGGGGTCGGGATGGTGAGCACCCGCTCGTGCGCCCTGGCGGTCGCGATCAGCGCCGTGCGGACCGCCTCGGGATCGGCCGAGAGCGGCACCACGAAGGGCAGCTTGATGCGGCCCACACGGTCGTTGCGCACCCAGTTCTTGACCACGCCCGACACGAGGCTGGCGTTGGGCATGATCACGAGCGCCCGGTCGAAGGTCTCGATCTCGGTCGAGCGCACGTTGATGCGCCTCACGAAGCCCTGTTCGGCCCCGACCTCCACCCAGTCGCCGACCCGCACGGCCCGCTCCCACAGCATGATCAGCCCGGAGACGAAGTTGTTGGTGACGCTCTGCAGGCCGAGGCCGATGCCGAGCGACAATCCGCCGACGATCAGCGTCAGCCGCTCGAAGGAGAGGCCGAGATAGGCCAGCGACAGACCCAGCGCCGCGATGAAGCCGACATAGCCGAGGCTCGTCTTGATCGAGTTCTGCAGGCCGGTGTCGAGCTTGGTGTGGGGGAGGTATTTGGTCTCAAGCCAGCGCTGCACGGCCCGGGTTGCGGCGACCGCGAGGACGAAGAGCAGCACCGCCACGACCAGCGACGCGATCGAGATGGTGGCGCCGCCGATCGCGAAGCCGAAGAAGGCCGCCTCGACCGTGGCCAGCATGTCGCCCGACTCGATGCGCCAGGGGGCCAGCACCAGAAGCGCCGCCGCGACCAGGAGCGACACCCGGACCACCGCCGAGGACAGGACGGCGATCTGGGCCAGCCCGTCGGGCCGCAGGCCGACCAGCGCCGCCAGTCCGCGCCCCAAGGCGCTCTGCGGGTTCAGCGCGGTGCCGAAGCCCTCGTCGGCCAGGATCAGCAGCACGTAGAGCATCGCCAGCGTGCCCGCGATGGCAATGACCTGTTCCACCAGGAAGGCCGCCAAGGCCACGTAGCCGACCAGCACGGCCACCAGCAGCACGATCGCGACGGCACGGCCCGTGACGCGCAGCAGCGCGGCCCAATGCTCGCCCTGCGGGTCGCCGAGCGCAGGGGTCTCGGCGCCGTGGCGGCGGAGCCAGGCCCTGCGGAGCGCGAGGCCAATCGCGACCGCCACCGCCAGCGCGCCGAGGCCACGCGTCGCGATGGCGGTCGGCACGCCCACCTGGATGAACGCGTTGACGGCCTCGACGACATGTTCGGCCGCCACGATGGCCGTGACGGTGATCGTGAGATGATAGAGGTTCTTGGCCGTGTCGTCCCCGATCGGCGGCAAGCGCCAGTTCGGACTTTTCGGCGCGAAAAGGCCGCGCGACAGGCCCGTGCCGAGCGCCACCACCACGACCCCGATGGTCAGGGATTCTCCCAGCGCCTGCAGCAGGTTCGGCAGGTCGAACAAGACCACGAGCCCGCCGAGCGCCAGCACGGCCGCCACCGGCACGATCGCGGTCGTGGCGGCCACGCGAACCGCTGCGACGGCCTTGCCGAACCGCGTCGGACGGGCTTCGGGATCACGGCTCCGCACCCGCACCGCGACCCGCCACACCGGGTAGTAACCGAGCGCGAGCGCGGCCAGAAGCAGCGCCAGGACGGGCTTCTGCCAGACCGACAGCCTGTCGGACGCGGCCTGGCCCCAGTTCCGGGCCAGCGTCGCGACCCGCTGGGCATCGGCCGGGACCTCGACCGCCACCGCGGTCCAGAGGCCCGGGCTGGCCAGGCTCCTCGACCGGGCGAAAAGATCGTGCGCGAAGAGGTCGCGGCGGCGGGTCACGATGGTGTCGCTGATCTGGGCGGCCTGGACGGCCAGCACCTTGGCGCGCTTGGCCGTGCCGTCGAGGTCGTCGAAGAGCTTCTGCTGCGCGCTGCGGTCCGCCGTGATGGCGGAGGCTTCCGTGGCGTTGCTCTTGGGATCGGGCGCGGGCCCGAGCTGGGCCAGCCTGTCCCTGACGGCGGCCATGCGCGGCACGAGGTCGGATGCGACCGCGTTCATCCGGGCCGTCACGGGATCGATCTGGTCGCGCAGTTGCTGGAGCACGCCGTCGGTGAGGCCGCCGCGGGCCAGCCTGGCCTCGATCTGGTCGATGGTCTGCTTGGCGCCGTCGAGGTCGCCGGTCGCCTGGCCGGGCACCTGCGCCCGGGCGGATGCCAGCGCGAACCCGAACAGGATCAACAGGACGGACAGGATGCGGAACGGCAAGGCGGCCTCTTGTCTGGGCGACACTCGTGAAACGCGCGGCGCCGACGACCCTTCTATAGGGGCGGCAGCGACAGGGCGGAATCTCGGCGCAGGTCGCAATCGATCAATAGAGTGGCGGCAGCCGCAACGCCGTCTTGAATGGCCCGATCGACATCGCGCCGTCGCCGAAAACGATCGGCAGCGTCATCGTTCCGGCCGCATCCGGTGCGGGCGGGGCGGTCTTGCCGCCGAGCAGCTTCGCGAGAAGCCCACCGATGGCGGCGGCCCGCACCGGGATGCCGAAGCGGCGCATCAAGGGCTCGAAACCCGACAGGCCGGCGTCGAGCCGTCCCGCCACGCGGTGCCGGTCGTCGAGCCCCAGAGTTCCGGCGGCCGTAGCCCTGAGGTCGCCCTTGCCGAGCACGAGGCTCGACACTTCGAGATGCCCGCCGCGGCTGCGCCAGCGTTCCACCGTCCTCATGCCGAGATCGGGAAGGTCACCGAAGGCCTGCGTCACCACGCCCGTGACGGCGCCATCGAACCGGGCACCCTCGCCCGTGAGGGCGTCGAGCGCGGGGATCATGGCTCCCGTGACGACGAGATCGACCGCGTCGGCAACGTCGTCGCCCGGTCGGCCGGCCGCCGGGCCGGCGTGCAACGCGACGCGGTCGGCATGGCCGCCGCGGCCGTCCGGCCGCAGGAGATCGGCCCCGTCGGCCACGAGCTCGATCCGCTTCATGCCGCCGACGAGGCCGCGAAGGGTGGCGTGCAGTGCCGCCCAGCTCAGGGTGAAGTCGGCGTGACCGTCCTGGCTCGTCAAGGCGAGCGGCCCCGCGAGCGCGATGTCGACGGAACTCGGCTCGTAGAGCCAGACCTCGGCCGACAGGCCGGCCAGATGCCCCTCGGCCCGCGCCCCATCGACGACGCCCGCGAAGCTCACGTCGCCACACGACAGGGCGATGCGGAACGGGAATCCCGACACGTCCCGGCCGGGGCAGGACCATTGGCGGCCGTGCGCCGCCTCAGCCGCGATCCAGCCGTCCATGGCCGAGATCGCCTGCTGGCGCGCCACCTCCCACAGCACCGACCAGCCGAGCAGGAGGATGAGGGCGGACGCGGCCGGCACCATCAACATCGCCCGGGGCCGCCGGCGGCTCTGACGGAGCGTGATGTCACTCATCTGGCTCCCCGCCGAACCGGGGCTGCCCAGAGGGCGCGAACCGTCCTATGGAAGGCCGAGGCGGCATCGCTGCCGAGGATGGAGCCGAGCCCCGATGCCGGACGCGGCCGACGACCTGTGGATCTTCGCCTATGGGTCGCTGATGTGGCGACCGGATTTTGCCTTCGAGGAGCGGCTGCGGGCGCGGCTGTTCGGTTTCCATCGTGCCCTCTGCATCTACTCGCATCACTACCGCGGCACGCCCGACCAGCCGGGGCTCGTGCTGGGGCTCGACCGCGGCGGATCGTGCGTCGGCCTCTGCTTTCGTATCGCAGCCTCGGCGCGGGCCGCAACCCTGGAGGCCGTCCGGCGCCGCGAGTTGATCACGGGCGTCTATGCGGAGATTGCGGCGCCCGTGCGCCTCGCCGACGGCCGCAGACGGTCGGCCGTGACCTATGTGGCGAGCCGATCCCACCCCCAATATGCGGGCGTGCTGGGGCTCGAGGCGCTGACGCGGCTCGTGGCCCAGGGCCGCGGCCTGTCGGGCGCCAACCTCGACTATGTGCGCAACACCCACGAGCACCTTATCGACCTCGGCATCGAGGACGACAGGCTCGCGGGTGTGTTGCGGCGGCTCGACGGCGAACTCCCGTCGTCAGCTGAGCCGCTCGACCGCCATGGCGGTGGCTTCTCCGCCACCGAGGCAGAGAGCCGCCATGCCGCGCCGGAGGCCCCGACGCTCGAGGGCCGCAAGTAGCGTCACCAGGATGCGGGCTCCCGAGGCTCCGATGGGGTGGCCCAGCGCGCAGGCGCCGCCATGCACGTTGACCTTGTCGTGCGGCAGGTCGAGCGCCCGCATGGCGACCAGCGCCACGACCGCGAAGGCCTCGTTGATCTCGAACAGATCCACGGCAGCGAGCGACCAACCGGTGCGCTCGGCGAGACGCCGCAGCGCGCCGACCGGCGCCGTGGGAAACAGGGACGGCTCATGCGCGAAGGTGCTGTGGCCCGCGACCAGCGCCAGCGGCCGCAGATTGCGCCGCTCGGCCTCGGACCGGCGCATCAGCACCAGCGCGGCGGCACCGTCCGAAATCGATGAACTGTTGGCCGCCGTCACGGTGCCGCCGTCGCGGAAAGCGGGCTTCAGGGTGGGGATCCTGTCGAGGTCGGCCTTGCCGGGCTGCTCGTCCTCCGCCACGCCCCGCTCGGTCCGGCCGCTCGTGACCGTCATGGGCACGATCTCGGCCGCGAAGCTCCCGTCCGCGATGGCGGCACGCGCCCGTCGCAACGACGCGACCGCATAGTCGTCCTGCTGGACGCGCGTGACATCGTGGTGGCGGGCGCAATCCTCCGCGAAGGTGCCCATCAGGCGGCCCCGGTCGTAGGCGTCCTCGAGCCCGTCGAGGAACATGTGGTCGAGGGTGCGACCGTGACCCATGCGGTATCCGGCCCGCGCGCGGTCGAGCAGGTAGGGGGCGTTGCTCATGCTCTCCATCCCGCCCGCCACGGCGATGTCGGCGCTGCCGGCCAGGATCAGGTCGTGGGCCAACATCGCGGCCTTCATGCCCGAACCGCACATCTTGTTGACCGTGGTGGCGCCGGTCCCCAGCGGCAGCCCGGCGCCGAGCGCCGCCTGGCGGGCAGGCGCCTGGCCGAGCCCGGCCGGCAACACGCAGCCCATAACGACTTCGTCGACGGCGTCGGGCGACACGCCCGCACGTTGCACCGCCGACCGGATCGCGGCGGCGCCGAGTTCGGGCGCCACTGCCGGCGCGAGGGCACCCTGGAACGCGCCCATGGGGGTGCGGGCGGCGCCGACAATGACGATGGGATCGCGTTCGGCCATGGGTGATCTCCTCGAGCGGCCCCTTCAGCGCGGGGCCATGCGCAGCGCGCCGTCGAGCCGGATGGTCTCGCCGTTGAGCATGGTGTTGGCGATGATGTGGCGCACCAGCGCCGCATATTCGTCCGGACGTCCGAGGCGCGGCGGGAACGGCACGCCGGCCCCGAGCGCCTCCCGGACGGATTGCGGCATGGCGGCCAGCATGGGCGTCTCGAAGATGCCTGGGGCGATGCAAACCACCCGGATGCCGTGCCGCGCGAGTTCCCGCGCGGCCGGCAGCGTCAGGGCCGCGACCCCGCCCTTCGAGGCCGCATAGGCAGCCTGCCCGATCTGCCCGTCGAAGGCCGCGACCGAGGCCGTGTTGACGATCACGCCGCGCTCGCCCTCGGCATCGGGTTCCCCGCGCGCCATGACCTCGGCCGCGAGCCGCATCATGTTGAAAGTACCGACGAGGTTGATCGAGACCGTGCGGGCGAAGCTCTCGAGGTCATGCGGGCCGTCGCGGCCGAGGATCTTCTCGGCCGGCGCCACGCCGGCGCAGTTCACGAGGCCGTCGAGCCGACCGAAACCGTCGTGGGCCGTCCGCACGGCCGCGGCCCCGTCGACCTCGCTGGTGACGTCGGCTGCGACGAAGCGGGCCCGCGCTCCGAGCCCGGACGCCAGCGCGGCCCCGGCGTCCTGGGCGCGGTCGGCCAGGACCACGCTCGCGCCCTCGGCGACCAGCATGCGGGCCGTGGCGGCGCCCAACCCCGACGCCGCGCCCGTGACCAGGAACACGCGGTCCGCGATCCGCATGGCGGCACCCTCCCCCCGGCACCGCTATCGGGCGCCGACCTCGTGCAGAAAGCACAAATCGAGGATCGGCTCCAGGAGCAGGTTCGAGCGGTTCCGTTCCGAGCCCGCCGTCACCTTACGGGCTTGCGCAACCAGATCCGAGAGTGGAGGGCCGTGGCAGGGTCGCCCGATGAGCTGCCGCGCCGGAAGCTCGGGTTCCATCGTAAACAAGGTGTACTCGATTTGCGACGCTTTTTAGCGCGGTTGTTATTGGAATCTTACTAACCATCTCGTGGATCAATTCAGAATTTATTCAACAATGCCGGCTCATAACGGTACTAGGAAAATCGAACCAAGGTGCAGCGGCTTGCGACTCCAAGATTTTGAAAGCCCGATCAAGGGCCGCACTGGAGGCCACGCGCAGTTCGGCCGCATCGTCTCGGTCACCGGATCCAAGGCGGGTATCGGCGTCATGCCGGTCGGCGACCGTCCCGCTTCGGCCGTCGCGACCGTGGGCCGATTCGTCGGGCTGCGGGCCGGCCGCTCGTTCATCGTCGCCATGGTGACGGCGGCCTCGGCGGAACTGCCGGCCGCAGCACGGCCCCAGGATTTCGAGGCCTCCGTCCTGGTCGACCTCATGGGCGAGATCCGCCTCGGTGCGGATGGCCTGAGCCGCTTCAAGCGTGGCGTGTCGCAATATCCGGCCATCGGCGACGCCGCGGTGCTGCTCGACGCCGACGATCTTCGCCTGATCTACGCCACAGAAGCCGACCACCTGACCGCCATCGGAACGCTTCATCAGGACGAGGCCCTGCCGGCCTGCATCGACGTCGATGGCCTCATCGGCAAACATTTCGCCGTGCTGGGCACCACCGGCGTCGGCAAGTCGAGCGGCATGGCCGTAATCCTCGGCGAGATCATGGCGGCACGGCCCAACGTCCGCATCTTCCTGCTCGACGGGCACAACGAATACGGACGTTGTTTCGGCGACGAGGCCAACATCGTCAATTCGCGCAATCTCAAGCTGCCCTTCTGGCTCTTCAATTTCGAGGAACTGGCCGACGTCGTCTATGGCGGGCGGGCGGGCGTCGCCGAGGAACTCGAGATCCTGGCCGAAGTCATTCCGATCGCCAAGAGCATGTACACCCAATACAAGACCGGGGATCGTGCGCTGCGGCGCCGGGGCGACTCGCGGGCTTCCGGCTTCACGGTCGACACGCCGGTCCCCTACGTGGTCCAGGACCTCGTCTCGCTGATCGACGAACGCATGGGCCGGCTCGAAAACCGGGCCGCGCGCATGCACTACCATCGACTGATGACCCGGATCGAGACGATCCGCAACGACCCGCACTATGGCTTCATGTTCGAGAACGCCAATGTCGGCGGTGACACGATGGCCGACCTGCTCCGCAACCTGTTCAGGCTCGACCCCGGAGGCAAGCCGATCAGCGTGGCGCAACTGGCCGGACTGCCGCCCGAGACCGTCGATGCCGTGGTCTGCGTATTGTGCCGGCTGGCCTTCGACTTCGGCCTGTGGAGCGACGGCGCGGTTCCATTGCTGTTCGTCTGCGAGGAAGCACACCGCTACGCGTCGGCCGATCCCACGGCAGGGTTCAACCCGACCCGCCGCGCCCTCAGCCGCATCGCCCGCGAGGGCCGGAAATACGGCGTGTTCCTGGGCCTCGTCACCCAGCGGCCGGCCGAACTCGACCCCACCATCATCGCCCAATGCGGCACGCTCTTCGCTATGCGCATGGCCAATGACCGCGACCAGGCTTTGCTGCGCTCGGCCGTGTCGGATGCCGCCGCCAACCTGCTGTCCTTCGTGCCGACGCTGGCGACGGGCGAAGCCGTGGCGTTCGGCGAGGGTGTCTCGGTTCCGGTCCGCCTGACGTTCCATCAAATGGCCGAGGACCGGCTGCCGCGCAACGAGGCATCCCATGCCCTCGGACAGGCGACAGCAGACCCTCGAGATCCGGACTTCGTGAGAAGCGTCGTCGAGCGCTGGCGTGGTGCCCACTTGAGCGGGAAGCCGCGTTCCGACGAGGGCGAGCCGGACGTCGACGCTGCGGACGTCCGTCTTCTGAAGAGTCGCCTCGAGGCAAGCCTGGCCCGAACCCCGCTGTCCTCGGCCAGTTGAACCGGCCGATCGCACCGTCTCAGGAAAAGGGATCGATCCCACCATGGTCGAAAGGTCGGCGACGATGATTGCGGAGGCGCCGGATGTCGCCGTTGCCCGGAGCCTCGGCGATGGCCGGTACGCCTCCGAGGGCTTCGAGCCGGATGGCCTCCGGAACGGCACTGTGGAGCGCATCGCGATCAGCGATCTCGTGCTCCGCTCCGCTCCGATCGGCTTCGACCTTGGCGGGGCATCCGACGGAGCGATCAGCAACGAAGCCGCAAGATCGGCCTCGGGGCCCGAGGTCCGGACGCTCCACACCGCCGTCCCGGTCGATGGCCCCACCTATGCGGTGTCGACCACGGTCGACCTCGGGCGACAGAAGAAGCTCGAAGCGGAACTGTTCCGGCGCGCCCATTTCGACGACCTGACGGGGTTGCCCAACCGGAGCTACCTGCAACATGCCGTGGCCGAACTGGTCGACCGTGACCGGTCCCGCTTCGCCTTGGCTTTCGTCGACATCGACGACTTCAAGCACATCAACGATTACTATGGTCACGCGGTCGGCGACCAGATCCTGACCAAGCTAGCTGCGCGCGTCTCCGACGTTCTGCCGGCCGGCGACCTGCTGGCGCGCATCGGAGGCGACGAATTCGTGTTGCTGCTGCAATCGGACGGTGGTGCCGGAGCGGTTCTCAAGCAGGTCGGCCGTCTATTGGCGCGCTTGAAGCAACCCTTCTTTGCGGAAGGTTACGAGATCTTCACCTCTGCGTCGATCGGCATCAGCCTCTACCCGGAGCACGGCGATGACTACGACACGCTGCGCCGCCATGCCGACCTCGCAATGTACAGCATCAAGGGCCGTCAGAAGGGTGCGGTCGCGCTGTTCGACGACGACATGCGGGCTGCCGCCGATGCCCGCATGGAAACCGAGCAGCGGCTGCGGCTGGCGATCCGCGACCGACGCTTCCTGTGCGCGTACCAGCCCAAGGTCGATATCCACACCCGCGCCACGGTCGGCCTGGAAGTGCTGCTGCGCTGGCGCGACGAAGCCGGCTTCATCCATCCGCCGGGGGACTTCATAGGCCTTGCGGTCGAGCTCGGGATGATCAACGACATCTCCCGCCTGGTGCTCGACGAGACTATGGGGGCCCTCGACGACATCGATGCCGTGTTCGGCTCCGGCACCACCATCAGTTTCAACGTCGCGGCCAAACAGGCGGGCGATTCCCTCTTCATGGAGGCCTTCGTGTCGGATCTCGCGGCCACCGGCTGCGCCGAGCGGTTCATGCTCGAGCTGACCGAGGAGGCCTTCTTCGCCAAGAGCGAGTTGCAGGCCACCATCCTGCCGATGCTGCGCCGCATCGGCACCAAGGTCTCGATCGACGACTTCGGGGTTGGCTACTCGTCGCTGTCGGCCCTCGCCGATCTCACGGCCGACGAGCTCAAGATCGACCGGTCCTTCATCACCGACATCCATCGCCGACCTCGCAGCCAGAGCATCCTCAAGGCGATCGAATCACTCGGCCATGCACTCGGCATGACCATCATCGCAGAAGGCCTGGAGACTATCGAGGAACTGACCTACCTGAGCGAGGCGACGCAGATCCGCAATGCCCAGGGCTTCTTCTTCTCGAAGCCGCTGTCCCTCGACCAGATGGTCTCCAGGAAAACGATGCATCCCATGTCCCGGTCGCGACCGGCGCTGCGCGACAGCTTGCCGTCCAGATCGATCCGGGGTCGGTTCGCATGAGGCACTCAGGGGGAATGATCGCTTTCGGAACGCGATGAGGTCATGGCGGACCGAACCGAGACCGTCATTCCCGTGGGAACCCCTGGACGCGAAGGGTCGGCCGCGTGACGTCCGTTAGAGCTTGCGCCGCATCCCCTCGGCATCGGCGCGCAGCGCGCCCTCGTCGCGTTCCCCCGCCACCATGAAGGACAGGCCATCCCGGCTCCAGGTCACGACCCTTGATCCCTTGATCTGCCTCGTCTCGAACACTCTGTCGAGGCCCGGCTCGGCCGCGATGCAGAGCACGACCAGGTTGCCGAACCCCGTGAGATAAGCGAGCTCCGCGATCGGCGTGCTCCGGAAGCGAAGCAGATGCACGCGTTTGAGCGTCAGTCCGTCGAGCGTCGTCACCTTCGAAAGGTCGAAGCCAAGCCTTTCCTGGACCAGGGCCAATTGAGGACTGTCGGGCGGAACGCGGTCGCGGCCGACGGCGACATCTTCCGGCGACAAGAGCGCGATACTTCCGATCACGGCTTCTTGCCAGTTCGCCGGGAGAGAGACGTCCATCGCATCCGAGGCGCGCTCCCAAGGCATGCCATGGCCGAGACTGCCGACCGCGAGGCCCCCGCCGGCTCCCAGCGCAACTCCGGCCAGGATCGGCCACTGGTGCCGCCAGGATCGGCCGCCGGCGATGCCGGCCAGCCAGCCGCCCGGCGAGCCGAGCCCGTCGGTCGACCGACGAGCGTCGAACTGTGCACGACCCGAAGCGTCGAGATCGCGCTCCGTCGCCAAGCCCGCCAGGACTGCGGCGAGTTGCAGGCTCGGCGCCGTATCGAGCAGCGCATCGAAGCTCAGCCGGAACGGCCGTTCGCCGGAGCGCAGCACGGCGAGGCGGTCCCGCAGCCCGGGTGTCGTTTCGAGGTCCTGTTCCAGGCCGCGTTGCGACGATGGATCCAGTTCGTGGTCGATATAGGCCGTCAGGGTGGCGGAGCTCACGCGGTCCGGACCCTCGCCGCCATGCTCCCGGTCGGCGGTCGCCAAGGCGAGCCGCGCGGTCGCCAGGAGCCCCGCGACCTCGCGCGCCGTGCCACCGAGGATCGCGGCCGTCTCCCCGTAGCTCAGCCCTTCGCCGTAGGTCAGCACCACGGCTTCCCGATACGGCTCCGCCAACGCCGAGACCTCCCGCAGGACCTCGGCGGCGAAAAGAGGGCTGGCGGGGATGTGGGCCGCGAGTCCATGTCGGCCGAGGTCGGCGTCGGCCGGAGGTTGGCCCCCGGGCCTGACCTCCTCGGCCCAGATCGCGTGCAGTGCGGCGAAGTGACGGACGTCACGCCTCGGCTCGCCACTCGCCCGGCGGCCTCCCGGCATGGCACGGGCGCAGGCCGCCCGCACGAGATCGACGGCGATGTCGCTCTGTCCGGACACGAGAAGCGCGTGACGCCACAGGCGCTTCAGCAGCGCCTCGGTGGTATCGGGCAGGTCGTTGCTGTCGATCCTCGACACGTTGCGCGCCTCGACGTTGTCACGTTATATAGCCCGCTATAAAGTCGGAAGGCAAACCTCAAAATCGGATGAGGGTGTTTCTACAGTCGAACAATCGGAAGTAGATGCCGACGACAAGCATCGAGGATGCCGACAACTTTGGGATCGGGTCGTCGGCCGGGCAGGCGCATCGCGTTTCGAAGGGTATGAGGATCGTCGGCGTCGTGCGTCGGGGCTGTATGTGAGCCCGACATCCTGTAGGGCACGGGAATGTTATCCGCCCGCCCCCGCTTCCGCTCGCTTCGGCGCAGCCTCCACCTCCGCGCCATCCGGATCTGGCTGCCGCGATGGCGGCGCCGGTTCTTCTTCCTGTTCGGCGGCATCGCGGTGGGGGCACTGGCGGTCGCGATGGCGATCCTGGCGGACCGCTCCCAGGCGCTGTTCGCCGGATTGCATGCCCGCGACCCGCTCGCTCCCTTCCTGGTGACGCCGGCCGGCTTCGCGCTCGCGGCCTGGCTGGCGGGCCGCTATTTCGCCAATGCGGGCGGCAGCGGCATCCCGCAAGTCATCGCGGCCCACCAGATGACCGAGCCAGCGGATCGCAATCCGCTGGTCAGCCTCAAGGTCGCGGCCGGCAAGATCACTCTGCTTCTGCTCGGCCTCGCCTGCGGGGCTTCGTCGGGCCGGGAGGGCCCAACCGTGCAGGTCGGCGCTTCGGTCATGTTTGCGCTCGGTCGCCTGGCACCCCATCGCCAGCCGGGCTTGTTGATCGCGGGATCGGCCGCCGGGATCGCGGCCGCCTTCAACGCGCCGCTCGCCGGCATCATCTTCGGCATCGAGGAGATGAGCCGGTCCTTCGAGACGCGCACCAGCGGGCTGATTCTGGGCACCGTGATCGCGGCCGGCCTGACGTCGCTGGGGCTCGTCGGCGACTATACCTATTTCGGCACGACGCCCGACACCTTGCCGTTCGGAGCGGGCTGGCTCGGCGTGCCCGTCATGGGGGTGGCGGGCGGTTTGTTCGGCGGCATCTTCAGCCGCATCCTGATCCAGGCCGGGCGGGGCTTTCCGGGCGCGGTCGGCCGCGCCGTCAAAGGTCGGCCGATCGCCTTCGCGGCGATCTGCGGGTTCGGCGTCGCGGTTTGCGGCGCCTATGCCGCGGGCAGCATCTTCGGCACCGGATACGAGCAGGCAAGGGCCATCCTGCATGGGCAGTCACATCTTCCCTGGACCTTTGGGCCGTTGAAGTTCCTCGCCACCACGCTGTCGTCGATCAGCGGCATCCCGGGCGGCATCTTCGCGCCTTCTCTGGCGGTCGGGGCCGGCATGGCCCAGAACCTCCATGTCCTCGTGCCCGCGACGCCCATCGGAGTGCTCACGATCCTCGGTATGGTGTCGTACCTGTCCGGCGTGGTGCAGGCGCCCATCACCTCGTTCGTGATCGTTTCCGAGATGACCGAGAACCACGCCCTCGTGATCCCCATCATGATCTGCGCCATCCTGGCCAATGCCGTGTCGAAGCTGATCCACCCTCATGGCGTCTATCACACGCTGGCGCGTCGCTACATGGACGCGCCTCATGGCACCCTGGCGTCTTCGCCCCTCGCGGCGAAGATCTCCGGCCCGGCTGCGCCGCGATGACCGGCACCGGCGCGGGCATCCTGCTCTATTCGCTTGGGGTCCTTCTGTTCGCGGTCAACGACGCCCTCGGCAAGTGGCTCGTGGGTACCTACGGAGTGGGCGAGTTGCTGACGCTGCGCAGCATCGGGGCGGCCGTCGTCCTCGGCCCTCTGCTGTGGTACCGGCGCCCGGACCTCGACATCCGCGGCGAATGGCGACCGCACGTCCTACGAGTCCTGTGCATGGCGGCCGACAGCTTCTCGTTCTATTTCGCCACCCGGACCCTGCCCCTGGCCGACGTGATGACGTTCTATCTCGCGGCGCCGCTGATCATCACGGCCCTGTCGGTGCCGGTGCTGGGCGAAAAGGTCGGACCGTTCCGCTGGGGCGCCGTGATCCTGGGATTCGGCGGCGTCGTGGTGGCTCTGCAACCGACCGGTGCGAGCTTCTCGCCCGCGGCCCTCGTGGCGCTGTTCGGCTCGTCGATGTTCGCGGGCGCCATCACGATCACGCGCAAGCTGCGGCGCACGGACTGGCTCACCCTGACGGCCTCGCAGTTCGCGGGGGCGGGCCTGATCGGCGCGGCCCTGTCGGGTCCGGGCTGGGCGACGCCGACCCCCGTCGATCTGGCGCTGATGTTCCTGGTCGGCCTCGTGTCGATGGGCTGCTTCGTGTGCATCACCCGGGCCCTGGCGCTGGCGCCGGCGTCGCTGCTGGCGCCGTTCCAATATGCATCGATCGTCTGGGCCGTGGTGCTCGGCTGGGCTGTCTGGGGTGACGTTCCCGGGCCCGGCGTCGTGATGGGCTCGGTCTTGATCGTGGGGAGCGGGCTCACGGTGCTGTGGCGCGAAGGCCGGCGCCGCGCGGTACACGCCGAGGACCTGGAGCGCGTCGCCTCACGGCGCCGGGAGGACGCCCATCCCGGCAGCGCCCACGCTGCGTGCTCCCGACTGCTCGGATCCGCCGCCATCCGCGAGCGGGACGGAGCCGGTATTCCGAGCCAGCCCGACGCAAGCTGACCGCAGCACGGTGGGTCACCGCTTCATCGAGGCACCCTCGCCATCGCCATGTCCCTGCGCTTCCCCCCTCCGGGCCTCGTTCTCGCCATGCTGGCCTTCGGCTCTGCTACGGCGGCGGTCGCGTCCCCCACGGTGCCGGTGGCCGGCCCGGTCGCTCCCGAACCGAAGCGATCCGTGGCGCCGCCAGCGCCGGCCGCCGCGGGACCGGCCGCTTCCGCAACGGCTCCCACGGTGCCGGTCGCCGCGGCATCGGCCGCAAAAACCGCCGCGCCGGCCAGCGATGCGCAGCGCTACTGCCAGAACGTCGCGGTCGCGGCAGCCGACGCCCGCTTCGCGCTGCAGACCCGCAAGCTGAACGAGCTCGAAGCCCAGATCGGCAAGCGTGTGGCCGACCTCGAAGCCAGGGAGGCCGAGTTCAAGGACGTGCTGGCGCGGCGCGACGAGGCCACCAAGCGGGCCGAGGCCACGCTGGTCGGCATTTATGCCAAGATGCGGCCCGACGCCGCCGCCCAGCAGCTCTCGGCCCTCGACGACGCCACCGCGGCGGCCGTGCTGACCGGGCTCAACGCACGCCAGTCCTCGGCCATCCTCAACGAGATCGCGCCCGACCGGGCCGCCAAGCTCGTCAACACCATTTCGGGCCTCGTGCCCCCCGACGGGAAGAAGTCATGAGGCTTCGGGTGCTCGCCGTGCTGCCCTGCTGCCTCGCGATGTTCGGCTGTGCGACACCGCCGGCCGACATCGGCCGTGCGCCCGACATGTCGCCGGTCGGCCACGGCCTTCAGTCCGACGTCACGCCCTTCGCGGCCTATGGCTTCCCGGCATCGCCGCGCTCGAGCCCACAATCATTGTGGGACGACGACCGAGCCAACCTGTTCCGCGACGTGCGGGCGAGCCGGGTCGGCGACGTGCTGACCGTCAACATCGCCATGGACGACAAGGCCAAGCTCGGCAATTCGTCGGATCGCACCACCACGGCCAAGATCGGCAATGGCTTCGACATATCGACCGGCATAGGCTCGGCACCCTTCAAGGCCTCGCCGCAGTTCGACCTGAACTCGACCTCCGCATCCAAGGGGGTCGGCAACGTCGATCGGTCCGAGAAGATCGTCTTCTCGATGGCGGCCGTGGTGACGGGCGTGCTCCCCGACGGCAACATGCTGGTTTCCGGCTCGCAGGAGATGCGGGTCAACGACGAACTGCGCATCATCAACGTGGCGGGCGTGGTGCGACCGCGCGACATCACCAAGGAGAACACCATCGCCTATGACCGCATCGCCGAGGCCCGGATCTCCTACGGGGGGCGCGGGCGCATGAGCGAGGTCCAGCAGCCCGGCTGGGGCCACCAGATCTACGACGCCGTGAAGCCGTTCTGAACGCGCGAAGGATCGGGGACACGATGGCGGATGCGGCGAAGAAGGGATCGATGCTCGGTGCCGTGATCCCGATCCTGGTGCTGACGGCCGCGGCGGGCGGCGGCGGGGCGCTGGTAGGCAACCAGATCGCGTCGGCCGCCCGAACCGCCGCCATGGCGTCGGCGACCGGCCCCGATGGCTCGGCCGCGAGAGCGGCCGCCAGCCCCGCCGCCTCGCCCCGGGCTCTCAAGGAACTCGTGCCCGTCGTCACCAACCTCGTGTCGCCCGAGGGCGCCTCGATCCGCTTGCAAACCGCGATCGTCTACGACAGAACCGACGCGGCCGAGATGGACGTCATCGGCCGGGAGGTCGGCGACGACATCCTGGCCTTCGTGCGGACGCTGTCGCTGACCCAGTTGCAGGGCGCCAGCGGACTCCAGGCGCTGCGCGACGATCTCAACGAGCGCGCCGCGCTGCGGTCGGGCGGCAAGGTGCGGGAGCTCCTGATCGAAATGCTGGTCGTGCGATGAGAAGGCCAGGGCGCGCGCCTCGCGGCCGTCGCTAGTCATGCGTCGGCGCAAAACGGCGGGCACGGCCCGCGTGATCCTCGTCGCAGCGTGCCTCTGCGGGTTCGCAGGGCTTGCCCAGGCCCAATCGATCGATCTCGGCAACGTGCTGCCGCAGGCCGGCGCCAGCGCGAGCGGCCGCATCGTCCAGCTCGTCGGGCTGCTCACCGTGCTGTCGATCGCGCCGGGCCTGCTCGTGATGGTGACGAGCTTCACGCGCTTCGCCATCGCGTTCTCGTTCCTGCGCTCGGGGCTGGGCCTGCAGACCACGCCCGCCAACCTGATCATGGTCAGCCTGTCGCTGTTCATGACCTTCTACGTCATGGCGCCGACCTTCGACCGGGCCTACGACGGGGGCCTGCGGCCGCTGCTCGAGAGCAAGATCTCGGAAGGCGAGGCCTATGGCAAGATCACCGGGCCTTTCCGGGAATTCATGCTGGCCCAGGTGCGGGAAAAGGACCTGAAGCTCTTCGCGGATCTCGCCCCGCCGAGCATCAAGACCGCGGGCGGCGACACCGCGGACCGCAACGCGGTCGACCTCCGCATCCTGATTCCGTCCTTCATGGTGTCGGAGATCCGTCGCGGCTTCGAGATCGGGTTCCTGATCGCCCTGCCGTTCCTGGTGATCGACATGGTGGTGTCGACCATCACCATGTCGATGGGCATGATGATGCTGCCGCCATCCGTCATCTCCCTGCCGCTGAAGGTGCTGTTCTTCGTGCTGATCGACGGCTGGAACATGCTGGTGGGAAGTCTGATCCGGTCCTACTCCTGAACCGCGAGACGTCGTCGAGGCGCAGGCGGCGGCCTGGACCGATCGGTTAACCCCGTCTTCGACCGCATGGCGCACCGTCCGGCGGGCTCAGCTTCGTGAGCCGCCGTTCACCGCTCTGAAAGGAAGGGTCCGTAAGGTCCAGTTCACGCAAGGCTGACCGGTCGCCGTCCACGGCAACCGTCACAGGCATGATGCCGCTCTTGCGTACCGGTTTCGGCCCGGGATGTCCTCGCTAATCATTCGCAACAGGATATCCGACAATGAGCAGCATTCTCACCAACAACTCGGCCATGACGGCGCTGCAGAGCCTTTCGGCGACGCAGAAGTCCCTGGCCACCACGCAGGCGCAGATCTCATCGGGCCTGCGGGTTTCGACCGCCTCCGACAACGCCGCCTACTGGTCCATCTCGAACACGCTGAGGTCCGACACCGGGGCTCTGTCGGCCGTCTCCGACGCCCTCAACCTCGGCTCTTCCGTGCTCGGCGTCGCCAACGCGGCGCTGAACAGCACCCTGACATACTTGAACAAGATCAAGGCCGACGTGGTCTCGGCCCAGCAGTCCGGCACCTCGACGGCCCAGGTCCAGACCGACATCGCGGCCCAGCAGCAGACCCTGTTGGCCACCCTGACCTCGGCCTCGCTCAACGGCGTCAACCTGCTCGACGGCTCCTCGGGAACCTCGGCCTCCTTCGTGTCCTCCTTCACCCGCAACGCAGCGGGCGCAACGAGCCTCCAGACCTTGTCGGTCAGCACGTCCGGCACGTCCGGCACGCAGGTCGGCGGCGCCGGCGGCATCCTGGCGGTATCGCTCGGCGCCTTCTCGGGCGCAGGTGTCGGCGGTGCGGCCGGCACGGGCGCAGGCGCGGGCACCTATGCCGCGGGCAGCCTGCTCGCCATCAACATCACGAGCGCGACGTCCAGCGACCTCGCCAAGCTGCAGGTCGGCATCGATAACTTGATCAACCAGGTGAATGGCGCCGGCGCCCAGCTCGGCAGCGTCACCACCGCCGTGAGCAACCAGCAGACCTTCGTGACGACGCTGTCGAACGCGCTCACGTCGGGCGTGGGCTCGCTGGTGGACGCCGACATGAACCTCGCCTCGACGCGGCTTCAAGCCCTGCAGACCCAGCAGCAGCTCGGCATCCAGGCGCTGTCGATCGCCAACCAGAACAGCCAGCTCATCCTGAAGCTGTTCGGCTAAAGCCCGTCAGGCTGACCCCGGAAGCGAAGCTTCCGAGGTCAGCCTCGCATTTGATGATCAACGCGAGCGCCGGCCCACGAAGGACCGGCGCTTTTGCGTTCGGAACTCTCCATCGTCGCGGTATCGCGGCCTGACAGGTCCGCACAAGGCTTCTCGACCAAGCTGCTGCCGTGACTGAGCCGGTCCACGGCGGAGAATGGGCGTGAACAGAGCGGAACGTCGTCGTGACGCGAAACGGGGGCGGCAGGTCGAGCGCGCCGGGAACGAGCCGGCCCCGACCTTCGCCCGCGCCGTCGCGTGTTTCGGCAGCGGCGATTTCGACGGAGCCGAAGCGCTGTTCCAGCGCTGTCTGGCGGCCGGCCTCGACGTCGCCCGGGCCCGCCATAACCTCGGCGTCATCGCGGGCCTCCGCGGTCGCCACGCCGAAGCCGCCACCCTGTTCCGTGCCGCGATCGCGCTGGCGCCGGCCGATGCCGAGGCCTGGATGAATCTGGGCCTGTCGCTGGCCGAGACCGGTGACCTGAGACAGGGGCGGGCCGCAGTCGAGCGCGCCGTGGCGCTCGATCCCACCGGCCCGGCACCCCGGACCGCCCTGGCCGAGGTCCTGATCCGCGAGCCCGACCTCGACGGCGCCCTGCGGGCCTGCCGGGACGCGCTTGCGGCTGATCCGCTCTACGGTCCCGCGCTGCTGCGCCGGGCTAAGGTCCTGCTCGAGTCCGGCGATCACGAAGGCTGCGTGGCGCATTGCGGCGACTGGCTCGCCCGCGCGCCCGCTGCCACCCCGGCCCGGCTCGAACGGGCCGGGGCGCTGCTGCGGCTCGACCGCGTAGCGGAAGCCGAGGCGGACCTCCGGGCCGCTCGCGCGGCCGAGGGGCACGGGGGCAGCGCCTGCCTGGCCCTGAGCGCGCTGCTGGCCGACGACGACCGGCCGGACGAGGCCGTGGCGCTGCTCGGTCGAGCCGTCGAGGCCCGGCCCGACCACGCCATGGCGCTGATGAACCGGGCCGTGCTGAACCAGCGCGCGGGCCGTTTCGAGGCGGCCCTGGCGGACTTCCGCCGCACCCTGGAACTCGCGCCCGGAGACGCCCGCGCCTACCACAACGTCGGTTACATGCTGCTCAGGCTCGAGCGGCCCGAGATGGGGATCCCGTTCCTGGAACACGCGATCCGGCTGAAGCCCGACCTCGTCGACAGCTTGCTGTATCTGGCCGAGGCCCATCGCCAGCTCAGCGACTACGCCACCGCGAGTGCCGTGCTCGAACATGCGGCAGAGCTCGCCCCCGACCGCCCGAACCTGCGGATCGCGCTCTGCTGGTCCAGGATGCACGCCTGCGACTGGCGCGGTTTCGGCGACAGCCTGCGCGACGACCTCGCGCGTTGCATCGCTGCCGGAGAGGCGTTCTCGCCCTTCATCTTGATGGCGATGGGCCTGTCCAACCTCGAGACCCTGCTATGGACCCGGGCCTGGACCGAACAGAACCTCGATGCGAAGCCGACACCGCTCGACCGGCCGAAGCCGATGGGGCCGCGCGACCGCATCCGGATCGGCTATCTGTCGGCCGACTTCCGCGGCCACGCCACCGCCGTGCTGGTCATGGCGCTCCTCGAGCTGCACGACCGCGAGCGTTTCGAAGTCTACGGCTACAACATCGGCCGGGGCGACG
>JAABUT010001802.1_pt1 | contig 22818 bp, 20 predicted proteins | sample 5559281 | NCBI WGS metagenome assembly JAABUT01 (sample SAMN10711880, study PRJNA513359) | rock metagenome | isolation source: Antarctica rocks | place: Antarctica: Victoria Land, Ricker Hills nord | collected 2016-01-04
GAGCAGGTCCGGGCTGACTGCCTCGCCCACTACGGCTGGCACGGCCTGCCCCACCAGGACCTCCTCCCCTACCTCACCACCCACCCCCACACCGACCCCAACCCCGGCCCGGACCCCGACCCGGGCGGTGGGGGCGGGGAGCAGCGGCCCCCCAGCGCCGACGAACGCGGCACTCAGACCCGGCCGCAGGGCACTCCCGCACGCGCAGGGACGGCCGCCGACCCGGGCCCACCACCACCCCCGCCCGGCGAACCATCCCCACCCCCACCACCGCCGGCGCCGGCGCCCCGGGGCTCGCAACCGCCCGGCACCGACCCGCCCCCCGACCGCGGCAACCCGCACTCCAGCGACGACGCCGGCTCCGGCTCCAACGCCGGCTCCGGCTCCAACGCCGGCTCCGGCTCCAACGCCGGCTCCGGTTCCGGTTCCGGCTCCGGCTCCGGCTCCGGCTCCGGCTCCGAGCCTGGTGGCGGAGCTGTGCCTGCAGCCAGCAGCGGCGGCTCGTCGTGGGAGCTCGCGGTCCGCGGTGACCCGGTGCTGGCCGCGGCGACCGGCCGGGTCCTGGCCCGGGTACACGTCACCGTCGACCTCGCCACGCTGCTCGGTCTCCGCGACGAACCCGCCGATCTCACCACCGCGGCACCCGGGCACCGCGGCCACGACCTCGGACCCGTGTTCGCCCAGGTCGCCCGCGCCCTCGCGGCTAGTCAGGACGCGGACTGGCAGCGGTTCCTGCACGACGACACCGGGCTCCTGCACGGGGTCAGCCGCAGCTACCGGGTCCCCACCGTGCTGCGCCGCACCGTCCTCGCCGCCTACACCACCTGCACCGCCCCCGGCTGCACCCGACCCGCCGCGGAATGCGACACCGAACACCTCCACCCCTGGCACCCCGCCAGCACCACCAGCGGCGGCGGCGGGCACACCGAGTACGCGAACCTGCACGCCGCCGACCGCCGCCATCACAACCTGAAGACCCACGGCGGCTGGCAATGCGCCCGCAGCCAGGACGGCCGGATCACCTGGACCAGCCCCCTCGGGCAAACCGTCACCATCGACCCCGCCGACTACCGGCCCTACACCCAACGCGGCACGGCGCCGCGGACGACCTGTTAGGCGCTTCCTGGCCGGGGCCAGTCGAAGCGTCGCGTCTCCCGCCGGCGGCCCACCTTGTCTCGGTGCTCCAGAATTCCATACCTCAAGACGAGACCGTTCCCCAGCCCGAACATCGCCGACATGGCAGCAAGTACGAGTGAGTCGCCCCAGTGACGACCGTCAAGTGCTTTCCCTGTGATGGTTCCCGCGAGCGGTAAAGGAGCGCCATCACGACCATCGAACCCCACGACAGGGGCCGGCGCCGCCACCACCGCGTGCGAGCACCCAGTGTGATGCGGAGATGTTAGGCGGGGCGAGACGCTTCCGGCAGGGAGCCGGACTCCGCTCGCACGGTCCACGTCAGCCGACCGGACCCACGGCTCAGAGCAGACCCTGGGTGGGGACCTTGTCGGTGCCCACCACCTCGCTGAGGATGAGCGTCCATCGGTCCGCCTTGAGCTAGAAGGTGCCGTGGTCGACCCTGCCGTCCGGCCGGGGGGTGAACAGCTCCAGCCCCTTGCCGCCGAACGCCTGCCGGGCCACCCCTCCGTGCAGGTCGCGGTGCAGGGAGACGGCGCCGCCGCTGGTCACCACGTCGAGGGTCTCGAGCGGAGTGCCGCTGACGGCCCCGGACACGGCGGCGCTCGGGGTGGTCAGCACCGCCGCGTTGCTCACGCCGTCCCCGTCGAGGTCGGCCGCGGTGGCCGTGCCGCTGGCGTCGTAGCGCGCCCCCGCCACCTGGCGCACCCGGCGCAGCGCGAGGGCACCGGTGTCACCCTTGACGGTATAGAGCAGGTCGCGCTCCTCGGTGCCGCTGCCATTGCGCTTGGTCTCCACCACCAGGACGGCCGCCACCTTGGCACCGCCGAGCTGCGCGCAGGAGTTCTCCGAAAAACCCCCGTCGACCAGGCCGTAGCAGTCGTTGCCCACCTTGCCCGCCAGCCCGCGGTTCGTAGGGGCGGCCGGCCCCGTGAGTGTGGTGCCGGTGCCGTCGACCACGAGTCCCACGCCGGCCGCGCTCGGGGGCGCCGCAGCCGACGGCGTGCCGGGTGTGGCGGGGGCACCAGGTGCGCCCCGTGCGCCGGCCGAGCCGGTCGCGGGGACGGGGGACGGGGAGGCTGACACGACGACGGTGACTGAGGGGGCTGCCGGGGCGGGCAGCGCTTGGCCGCTCTGGGTCCCGCCCCCGCCTCCACCTTTGCTGCCACCACCGCAGGCCACGAGCAGGGGAGCGACGGCGAGCACTGCGGCACGCCAGGCGCGGGGGCTGATCGGGCGGGGTGGGGTCACGAGCCTGTCCTGCCCGCGGCGGTCCCGTCTAGCACCCCGATGCAGGTGCCCGGCGGGTCAGGGCGCCGTCACGCGGCCTGCCACTGCTCCCAGCTGAGGTTCCAGTCGACGCTGCCGGGGTCCTGCGGGAGCGGGGGCACGCCGCTGCCCTTGATCGTGACCACGTCCCCGCGACGGGTGAAGTCGTAGAACCACCGGGCGTCGGCTGTCGAGACGTTCAGGCAGCCGTGGCTGACGTTGGCACGGCCCTGCGAGGCCTGCGACCAGGGGGCGGCGTGCACGAAGGTGCCGCTGTAGGTCAGCCGCACGTCCCAGGCGACGGTCTTCTTATAGCCCCCGCTTCCACCGCTCGGGATGCCGATGGTCGAGGAGTCGAAGACCAGCGACGGCACCTTCTCCAGTGCCAGGTGCACCCCGGAGCGAGTGGGGAACTGCGCGTTCCCCGCGCTGATCGGCAGGACCCGCACGACCGTCGTGCCGGCGCGGACGGTCAGGGTGTGGGCCACCGTGTCGGCCGTGCTCACGTGCCGATCGCCGATGGTGAAGTCCGTGGTGTGGTGCCCGGAGCCCCACGTCCCGCCGCCGAGGTCGAGCCGGTCGAGGTCGCTGTCGACCCCGACGGCGGTGTGGGGTCGCCAATAATCCCTTGGCCGCCAGTGCACCTCCCGCGCGCTGACCCACCGCCACGCGCCCTGCTGCGCCGGCGCCGTACGCACCCGGAGCCGGTCGAGCACCATTGCGCGCTGCGCCGCGGGGACGTCGCGCGACGCCGTCACCACCACCGGTTGCCCGACGCCGACGACGTCGGCGTCGCCGGGTGAGAGCACCGCCGTGAGCGTGGCCCGCGGGTCACTGGCCCGGGCGACGAGGGCGGCGCTGCCTGGGGCGCCGCCGAGATCCGTGTACGACGCGGTGAGCGTGTAGCGCGCCGCCGGCACCAGCGTCGCGTCGCTGCTCCAACCCTGTGCGCCGAGGGTCCCGGTGACCTCGTCGCCGCGGTCGTCGACGACGCGCACGCTGCGCAGCACCGCCTGCTCGGCGGTCAGGTGCAACGGCGCGTCCCACGGCGCCCGCCCCGCCCGGTCGAGCGCGAGCCGCAACCGGGGCACCGGCACCGCCGCGGGGCTGGTCGTCATCGGCGTCGCCCCGGCTGCCGGGGCGGCGGCGTTGCCGGCGCGGCCGGCGCGGCCGGCGAGTGGCGCCGGCTGCGAGCGCACCAGCAGGGCGCCGGTCGCTCCGCCGGCCACGGCCGCCGCAAGAGCCAGGGCGACGAGCAGCCGCGGCCGCGGCCGCGGCCGGCCGTGAGTCCGCTCCACGTCGCACAGTCTCCTCCGGCCGCCGCTGCGGCGCCGGCTCGCTCCCGCCACCGTGCTGGGTACGCTGGGACAGCACGGTGAGACCCAACTGCATCCGTCCCGCGCCTGGCCGGGAGAGCCTGCCGCCCCTGGGGCGCTGGCGCCGAAGGAGCAACTCCTCCCCGGAATCTCTCAGGCCCCCAGACCGGTCAGGCCACCCGGACGACTCTGGAAAGAAGGGCTGCCACCCAGCCGGTCGGCGGTCCTCGCCCACGGTGCAAGCCGACGACCCCCGGGCCGCCGGTGAAGCTCTCAGGCAGACAGACAGAGGGGGAGGAGCCGCCGGTGCCCGCCGGCGGACCGCCTGACCCCAGGAGCCTGCCGTGGGACCGCTTGCCAGCCCCGTGCCCTTCGTCGACCGCCACGTCGGGCCCGACCCGGACGCCCAGCGGCGGATGCTCGCCGAGACGGGGCACTCGTCGCTCGAGGAGCTGACTAAGGCCGCCGTCCCGGCCGGCATCCTCGATCGCACGCTCGACCTGCCCGAGCCCGTCGGGGAGGCCGAGGTGCTGGCCGAGTTGCGCGCGCTCGCCGCCCGCAACCGGGTCGTCACATCCATGATCGGACTCGGCTACTCCGACACCGTGCTGCCGGCGGTGATCCAGCGCAACGTGCTGGAGAGCCCGGCCTGGTACACCGCCTACACGCCGTACCAGCCCGAGATCAGCCAGGGTCGGCTCGAGGCGCTGCTGACCTTCCAGACCCTCGTCGCCGACCTCACCGGGCTGCCCACCGCCGGCGCGTCCCTGCTCGACGAGTCGACCGCCGCGGCGGAGGCCATGCAGCTCGCGCGGCGCACCGTGCGCGGCCCGTCGCCCCGCTTCGTCGTCGACGCCGAGACGCTCCCGCAGACCGTCGGCGTGCTGCGCACCCGCGCCGAGGCGATGGGCATCGAGGTCGTCGTCGCCGACCTCGCCGATGGTCTGCCCGAGGGGGACCTCTTTGGGGTTCTGCTGCAGCACCCGGGCGTGAGCGGCGTGGTGCGCGACCTCGCTCCGTTGGTCGTCACCGCGCACGAGCGCGGTGCCCTCGCGGTGGTCGCCGCCGACGTCCTCGCCCTGACGCTGCTCGCCGCGCCGGGCGATTTCGGCGCGGACGTCGCCGTGGGCAGCACGCAGCGCCTCGGCGTACCGCTCGGCTTCGGCGGCCCGCACGCCGGCTATCTGGCGGTGCGCGCCGGCCTGGAGCGCTCCCTGCCCGGCCGGCTCGTCGGGGTGAGTGTGGACGCGGCGGGCGCGCCCGCCTATCGGCTGGCGTTGCAGACCCGCGAGCAGCACATCCGCCGCGAGAAGGCCACGTCCAACATCTGTACGGCGCAGGTGCTGCCGGCGGTGCTCGCCGCGATGTACGCCGTCTACCACGGCCCCGAGGGGTTGCGCTCGATCGCCTGGCGGACCCACCGCATGGCCGTGCTGCTCGCGGCGGGCCTGCGCGCAGGGGGGGTGCCGCTGGCGCACGAGGCGTTCTTCGACACCGTCGTCGCGACGGTGCCGGGGCGCGCCGACGAGGTGCTCGCGGCCGCGCTCGCGGCGGGCGTCAACCTGCGGCGCGTCGACGCGGACACGGTCGGGGTGAGCTGCGACGAGACGACGACAGTCGAGCAGCTGCAGGCGGTCTGGGCCGCCTTCTGGGTTGACGTGGCGGACCCGACCGGGCTGGACGCCGGCACGCCCGATGCGCTGCCGGCGACGCTTCGACGCACGAGTGACTTCTGCACGCACCCCGTCTTCGCCGAGCACCGCAGCGAGACGGCGATGCTGCGCTGGCTGCGGCGCCTGTCCGACCGCGACCTCGCCCTGGACCGCACGATGATCCCCCTCGGTTCCTGCACGATGAAGCTCAACGCCACCGCCGAGATGGCGGCGGTGACGTGGCCGGAGTTCGCGCGCATCCACCCGTTCGCCCCGCTGGACCAGGCCGCGGGGCACCTTCAGGTGATCCGCGACCTCGAGGACTGGCTGGCCCGCGTCACCGGCTACGCCGCCGTCTCGCTGCAGCCCAACGCCGGCTCCCAGGGCGAGCTTGCCGGGCTGCTCGCGATCCGCGCCTACCACCGCGACCGCGGCGAGGCGGCCCGCTCCACCTGCCTCATCCCGAGCTCCGCGCACGGCACCAATGCGGCCAGCGCGGCGATGGCGGGCATGCGCGTGGTCGTCGTGGCCTGCGACGCAGACGGCAACGTCGACCTCTCCGACCTGGCCGCGAAGGTCGAGGGGCACCGCGACGACCTCGCGGCGTTGATGGTCACCTACCCCTCGACGCACGGCGTCTACGAAGAGGGCATCGGCGAGCTCTGCCGCCTGGTGCACGACGCGGGCGGCCAGGTCTACGTCGACGGCGCCAACCTCAACGCCCTCGTCGGACTGGCCAAGCCGGGGGCCTTCGGCGCTGACGTCAGCCACCTCAACCTGCACAAGACCTTCTGCATCCCGCACGGCGGCGGTGGGCCCGGCGTGGGGCCGGTCGCGGTGGCCGCGCATCTCGCGCCTTACCTGCCGAACCATCCGCTGAGGACGGAGGCCGGGCCCGCCACCGGGGTCGGCCCGGTCTCCGGCGCGCCGTGGGGGTCGGCCGGCATCCTCGTCGTCCCCTGGGCCTACGTGCGGCTCATGGGCGCCGACGGCCTGCGCCGGGCGACGTCGGTGGCCGTGCTGTCGGCGAACTACCTGGCGCGCCGCCTGGAAGAGCACGTGCCCGTGCTCTACCGGGGGCGCGGCGGCCTCGTCGCGCACGAGTGCATCCTCGACCTGCGGGCGATCACCCGGGCGTCGGGAGTGACCGTCGACGACGTGGCCAAGCGCCTCGTGGACTACGGCTTCCACGCCCCCACGATGAGCTTCCCCGTCGCGGGCACGTTGATGGTCGAGCCCACCGAGAGCGAGGACCTCCTCGAGCTCGACCGCTTCGTCGCGGCGATGGCGGCGATCCGGGCGGAGATCGCCGCGGTGACGGCGGGAGTGTGGCCGGGGCAGGACAATCCGCTGGTCAACGCGCCGCATACCGCAGAGATGGTGACGGCCGACGAGTGGGACCACCCCTATTCACGGCAGGTCGCCGCCTATCCCGTCGCCGGGCTGCGTGGCGCCACCGGCGCGAAATATTGGCCCCCCGTCCGTCGGGTCGACGGTGCCTACGGCGACCGCAACCTCGTCTGCAGCTGCCCGCCCGTGGCTGCCTACGCCTGACCGCCGCGGGTGGCAGGGTCGGGGGATGGCCATCGACCCCCGCGGCAGCGACCTCAAGCGATTCCTCGCCGAGGACCCCGGCGGGCCGGTGGTGATGCTGAACCTCCTGCGCTTCGCGCCCGACGGCGGCCGGGCCTCCTACGCCGACTACGTCGCCCACTTCCGCGAGCACTCGGCGCGGCACGGCGCCGAGGTCGTCTTCCTCGGCGACGGCTCGACGGCCCTGGTCGCGGAGGACGGGCAGGCCTGGGACGCGGTGCTGCTGGTGCGCTACCCGACGCGGCGTGCCTTCAGCGAGATGGTCGCCGATCCGGCGTACCAGGCCGGCACGTCCCTGCGCACGGGTGCGCTCGTCGAGGCGGTGCTGCAGGCCACGACGCCCTGGACCGGCTGACGGTCGGCGAAGTCCCCACAGCGCGCGGGCTCCGACGTCAGGTGGTCGGCACCGGCTCTGGCGCGGCGGGGCCTCGCGGCGCGGCTGAGGTCGCCTCGGGGCCGCCGACGGCGCCGGCGCCGCCACGCGCGGCGGGGCCCTGGTGCGAGCCCAGGGCGAGGGGCAGGCGGACCCGGAAGCGGCAACCCGGCCCGTCGTTGGTGACGGTGACCTCGCCGCCGTGCGCCGCCACGATGCCCGCCGCGATGGCGAGCCCGAGGCCCGCCCCGGCGGGGGCGGGGCCGTCGGGCGCGGGCGTGCGGGCCGCCTGGCCGCGGAAGGCGACCTCGAACAGGCGCGGCAGGTCCTCCGTCGGGATTCCACCGCAGGCGTCGGCCACCTCGACCCAGGCTTCCGGGTCCCCGTCCCCGGTGACCACCTCGACGGTCCCGCCGGCCGGGGTGTGCTGCACGGCGTTGACGAGCAGGTTGGCCAACACCCGGCCGATCCCCGCGGCGTCGGCCACGACCGGGGTGTCGCCGTCGACGACTCGGGGGCGAATGAGCACCCCTGCCGCGGCGGCGAGCGGCTCGACGCTCGCGAGCGCGTCCGCGACGAGGTCGGACAGCGCGACCCGGGACAGCGACAGCCGCCGTGCGTCGGCCTGCAGCAGCGCCAGTTCGAGCAGGTCGTCAACCATGGCGGTCAACCGGGCGACCTCCTGGCGCATCCGCCGGTGATAGCGCGCCACAGTGGGAGCGTCCTCGACCACCCCGTCCTCCAGGGCTTCCGTCATGGCGCGCAAGCCGGCGAGCGGCGTGCGCAGGTCGTGGCTGACCCAGGCGACGAGATCGCGACGGCTCGCCTCCAGCCGCCGTTCCCGCCCGTGCCCCTCCTCGAGCTCCGCTCGGGCGCGGCGCAGCTCGCCGACGAGCCCGACCAGCTCGGCCGGCAGGTGGTCGGTGCTGGCCTCGGGCCGGACGGCGAGGTCGGCGACGGAGGCGACGTCGCGGGAGAGCCGGCGCGACAGCATTGCGGCCACACCCCCTGCCACTCCCCCGGCGGGCAGCAGCACGAGCAGCACGACCCGCAGGTCCCTCGGGGAGCCGAACATCAGCAGCGCCGCGACCGCGAGCCCGGCGAGGGCGGAGGCGACGGCCACCACGGGCACGACGGCGGCCGAGGCGGCGAGGGGCCACCGTCGCAGCCGGGCCCCCGCGAGAGCCCCCGCGACGGCCATGCCGGCGGAGCCGATGAGTGCGAGCAGCAGCACGGTCAGGTCATCCATCACGAGCGCCCTCCGGATCTGTCACGTCGCCGGCCGGCTCCCAGCGATAGCCGACGCCCCACACCGTGACCACCCGGCGCGGCCGCCCCGGGTCGGCCTCCACCTTCTCGCGCAGTCGGCGTACGTGCACCGTCACCGTCGACTGGTCACCGAAGGTCCAGCCCCAGACCCGCTCGAGCAGCTCCGTGCGGGTGAAGGCGTGCCGCGGATGCTGCAGCAGGAACGCGAGCAGGTCGAACTCGCGGACGGTGAGCGCGAGCTGCTCTCCTCCTCTGCGCGCCTCGCGGGCGGGCAGATCGAGCACGAGGTCACCGTCGAGGAGCTGCGTGGGGCTGCCGGCCACCGGTGGCGCGCTGCGACGCAGCACCGACTGCACCCGCAGCACGACCTCCCGCGGCGAGAAGGGCTTGACCACATAGTCGTCCGCCCCCACCTCGAGCCCGAGGACGCGGTCCTCCTCGGCTCCCAGCGCGGTGAGCATGATGACGGGTACGGCGCTGACGGCGCGCAGCCGGCGGCAGACCTCGATGCCGTCGAGGCCGGGCAGCATGAGGTCGAGGATCACCAGGTCCGGCATCACCTCGGCGACGAGCGCCAGGGCGGTCGGCCCGTCCGCCGCCGTGCGCACCCGCAGGCCGGCGCGACGCAGATATCGCGCGAGGACGTCGGTGACGGTGTCGTCGTCGTCGACGACGAGCACCAGTGGGGCGTCCGCGGCCGGCTCAACCACGCGTCACCAGCTCGGCGAACCAACGCCCGTCGGCCTCCCACACGTCGCGGACGACGAGGTCCGCTGCCGCCGCCACCGGCGCGAGGTCGGTGACGGGCAGACGCGCCCATGGGAACCAGCGCCCGGGCTCACCCGCCGGTGGCTCGAGCCGGGCATGGGTGGTCCCACCGGGCCCGTCGGGGGCACCCAGCTCGACGTGCACCAGCCCGGCGGGGGCGAGCAGGTCGCGGGTGCGGGCGAGGAGGGCCACGGGGTCCCCACCGATGCCGACGTTGCCGTCGGCGAGCAGCGCGTGCTCCCAGCGGCCCGCGGCCGGCACGGGGCCGAAGACCGAACGCAGCAACGCCGCGGCCCCGCGGGCGCGGGTCAGCCGCACGGCCGCCGGGGCGATGTCGATGCCGAGCGCGACGATGCCCCGCGCGGTCAGGGCCTCGGTCAGCCGGCCGGGACCGCAGCCGATGTCGAGCGTTGGCCCCGTCGGGCGTAGGACCAGGGCGGCGTCGGCGCCGTACGCGGGACCGCACCACTGCCCGAGCGGCAGGTCGATGACGCCGCCGTCGGCGAAGCGGACCCGGACCCGGACGGCCGGTTCGACCAGCGCGGTGTCATAGACGGCGACGCTCACGCGGCGGCCGAACGCAGCGTCGAGAGCAGCGCCGCGAAGCGGCTCCCGGGCGCGACGGTCGCGACCGCGCAGGCGTCGGCGTCGGTGTCGACGTCGCGCAGCCGCGGCAGGTCCGCCACCCGCAGCTGCCGCTCCGCCAGCCGGCAGCGGGTGGCAGCTCCCGTGCCGGCTGTGGACATGGGTACGCCGAAAAGCAGGGCCGCGTCGGCCGTCCGCAGCCCGAGGGCCCACCACCCGCCGTCCTCGGCGTCACCGAGCACGGCGTCGGTGCCGGGCCGCAGCAGGAGTTCGGCCGCGGCGGTCAGCAGGTCGGGTGTCAGCTGCGGGGTGTCCATGCCGACCAGCAGCACGGGGCCGCCGGTGCTGCGCTGGGTGTCGGCCATGGCGGCGCCGATCCGCGCCGCGAGCCCGCCGCCGCACTGCGGCAGCACGGCCAGGCCGGCGGGCAGCCACGGGCCGGGCGTGCCGTCGAGGGCGAGGACCACGTCGATGCCGGGGGTGGCGGCCGCGACGTCGAGCGTGTCCAGGAGCGCCGCCTCCGCCAGCAGCGCGGCTTCGGCCGGCGTCCAGGGTGGGGACAGGCGCGTCTTGGCGTGGCCGGGCCGGGGGTCTTTGGCCAGCACGACGAGCGTCACGGTGGGGGCCGGCTCGGGCACCGGACCGGCGGCGAAGAGGGTCAGCACACTGCGACGTTCGCGCCAGGGGGCGCCGCAGACTGCCCCATGTCAGACCGCCACGAATCGGTCGCAGGGCCACGGCTGCCCCGAGTACCGCTGCGTCACCGGCGCGACAGTGAGAGCCGCCAGCCCGAGCAGACCGGGGCCCACGTCCAGCAGGCGCTGCGGCCCGAGTCTGCGGAACGGGTCCCCGGAGAGGTCGCGGGCGTCGCGCACCGCCGTCAGGGAGCCGGCCCAGTGCACGGGGTCGCGGGTGAAGGTGGTGACCGCCTCGGGTGCTGGCCCGGCGAGGACGTCACGCAGCGCCTGCGACACCGCGGGGTCGTCGAAGAGGGGGCAGCGGCCCTCGGGCAGCAGCACCATCGAGACGCGCGCCGCGGCACCGGCCGGGTCGAGCACCCGGGCGTCGACCCGGACGGCATCCGGAGCCGGCCGCTCCCCGGCCTGGAATGCCTGCAGCCACAGTGCTTTCGGCGACGTCTCGGCTCTCCGCAACCACACGGTCTCCGCGCGAGCCTCGGCGTACGCCGCATCGTGGTGCTCCTCGCCCATCACGAGCCAGGCCCACCCGCTCACTCGACGTCCCAGTCGGGGCGCAGGGCGCGGGTGACCTCGCGGAGCTCGCGCCGCAGCTCCTCCGCGGTGGGGCGGCCCCAGAACCAGTAGCCCACCCAGGTGCGCGCGACCCGCAGCTCCGGGGTCAGCACGAAGGCGTACGGCGCATAGACGTGGTGCACCGTGTCGGTGCCCTCACGCAGGCCGAGCGCGTCGACGTAGCGGTGCTCGGCGTCCGACAGGAAGGCCCAGCGCGCGCCGAGCCCGGCGCGGAAGGCCCGCGAGGTCTCCGGGGGGTCCGTGCTGACCGTGACGAAGCGCGTGTAGGCGACCTCGGCCTCGCCTTGCAGCGGCACGAGGACGCTGCGCGCGAAGGTCTGCTCCTTGGGACACCAATAGCCGCGGGCCGTGTGCAGCACGAGCGGGTCGCCGGCCGCCAGCTCGGACAGGGTGCGGGCGATGCCGTCGTGGTCGGGCAACTCGAGGTCGGGGAAGGTGTCTCCCACCTCGATCGTCAGCGTCACCCGGTGGGGTTGCCCGGCGGCAGCGGGCCTCACCCGCGCGTAAGCATCGTGTAACTCTCGGCGGCCCGCTCAGTCAGGGCACCAGCACGAGCACCAGAGCGAGGACGCCGGCGAGCGCCAGCCCGGCCGTCAGCGGCACCGCGGTGCGGCTGCGGGGGAGGGGCTCGCCGCGGCGCATGGCGCGGTCCACGCGCTGCCAGCGTCCGTAGGCCGTCGTGGCGAGCAGCAGGCCGAGGCCAACGACCAGCGCACCGATCAGCCGGCGCAGCATCAGGTGCGGAGCGTCCGGCAGCGCGCCGACCACGGCGACGCCGGCGACGAGCAGCGCGAGCGCCGTACGCGTGTAGGCGAGGTAGGTGCGCTCGGCGGCGAGGCTCATCCGGGGGTCGGGCTCAGTCTCGACCTGCCCGACCGCCTCACCGCTCACGGCTGCAGCATGCCCGGCACCGGGCACGGTCACCCGGACGGTCTAACCGGACGCCCGCCCACGGGGTCGAAGCGGAGCGCATGACCGAGTCCCATCGCCTTGTGACCCGCAGCGACTTCGACGGCCTCGTCTGCGCCGTGCTGCTGCGGGCGATCGGCCTCATCGACGAGATCTCCTTCGTGCACCCCAAGGACGTGCAGGACGGCGTCGTGGCGGTCACCGAGCGCGACATCCTGACCAACCTGCCCTACGCCGCCGGCGCGCACCTCGTCTTCGACCACCACCACAGCGAGCTGCTGCGCAATGACGGCGTGGCGGCCAACCATGTCATCGACGCCGCCGCGCCGTCCGCCGCCCGCGTGGTCTATGACTACTACGGCGGAGCCGCGCGCTTCCCGGGAGTCTCGGCGGAGCTGATGCGCGCGGTCGACCAGGCCGACTCGGCCGACTACGAGCTGCACGACATCCTGACGCCCCGCGGCTGGACGCTGCTCAACTTCCTCATGGACAGCCGCACCGGCCTCGGGCGGTTCCGCACGTTCCGGGTCTCGAACTACCAGTTGATGATGCAGCTCATCGACGAGGTGCTGCGCGCGGACACCGTCGAGCAGATCCTGGCCGGTGCTGACGTCGCGGAGCGCGTCGCCCTCTTCAGCGCCGAGACCGAGCTCTTCGTGCAGCAGCTCCGCCGGGTCTCCACCGTGCGCGGCGACCTCGTCGTCATCGACCTACGCGAGGAGGACGTCATCCACGCCGGCAACCGCTTCATGGTCTATGCGCTCTTTCCCCAGTGCCGGGTGAGCGCGCATGTCATCTGGGGCAAGCAGCAGCAGAACACCGTGCTCGCCGTCGGCAAGTCCATTCTCGACCGCACCTCGCCCGTCGACATCGGCGCGCTCATGCTGTCCTACGGCGGCGGCGGTCACCATGCCGCCGGCACCTGCCAGGTCGCGCACGCCGACGCCGAGCGGGTCCTCGACGAGATTGCCGACGCGGTCAACGTCCCGGCGCTGGCGACCGCCGAATAGCACTGGCGCGACCGCCGAATGGCACTGGCGACCGCCGCAGAGCGGGCGCACCAACGCCCGCTGCGCCGACGAGTCGCGGCCGGGACCTCGTGCGCGGCCCTGTCCCGTGCGCGGCCCTGTCCCGTGCGCGGCCCTGTTCACGCGCGCGGCCCTGGCACACTCGCCCTCGACGCTGGGCCCGACCACCGGGGAGGCGCGCGATGTCGGACGAAGCCGCGGTGGGCGGTGGTGGAGGTGCTGCCGGGCAACGCATCCGGCTGGGCCTGGTCGTCCTCGACACGCCGGACCCGCGGGGCTTCGCGGCCTTCTACGCAGCCCTGCTCGGCTGGCAGGTCGACGCCGAGGAGAGTGCCGACGACTGGGTGACCATCCGCGGCCCGGGCGCTTCGCCGCTCGCCTTTCAGCTCGCGCCCGACCACATCACGCCGACGTGGCCGGCGGCAGGCGTGCCGCACGCCCGAGCCTTCGATGCGCTGATCGCCGCGACGGCCCTTGCCAACGGCCTTGCCGTCTACACCTGCAACGCCGCCGACTTCGCCGGCATTGACGGGCTCAAGGTGGTCGCCGTGACCCACCCGGACCAGAGCAGCTGAGGTAGGACGAGGCAGGACCCGGACGAAGCCCTCCGCCCATGCCGAGCCGCACGACGTGCCACTAGGCCGACGCCCAGCCGCACGATGTGGTCGATCAGAGGGCCACGAGGCGACCACAGCGTGCGGCTGGCCGGGGCGGGCCGGCACAACGTGCGGCTCGCCGGGGCGGGCGGCAGCAGGCGCACAAGACCTGTTCGTCGCGGCATACGACGAGGCGCAGGCGCACGCCCTCGGGCTGGGTGCCATCGTGCTCGACGCCTCGGACTCCCATCGCGGCTACCGGGGTCTACGCGGACCCCTCGGGGCACCCCTTCTGCCTGTGCCTGGAGTCCGCCGCGACGTGACGCACCCTCGGCCTCGCGCTTCGTGTCGCGTCTGGGCAGCACAAAGCGCGAGCCGCCCTGGGAGGTGGGCGCGGCAGGGGGTGGGCGCGGCAGGGGGGCGGGCGTGGGGGCGCGCGCGGCGTGGGGGCGCGCGCGGCAGGGAGGCGGGCGCGGCGGGGAGGTGGGCGCGGCAGGGAGGCGGGCGCGGGGGTCGGGCGTGGGGGCGCGCGTCGTTTGCGGCCGGTGCGCGGGGGTAGCCGGTGCGGATGATCTTAGTGGCCCTCCCGGCCGGGCGCGGCGCGTCGATCGGCACCCGCTGATGCGGGTGCTCGGCGTCAACGCCGTCTTCCACGACCCGGCCGCCGCGCTCGTGGTCGACGGCGAGGTGGTGGCGGCCACGGAGGAGGAGCGCTTCAGCCGCCGCAAGCACGGGCACGCCAACGTCGCGTTCGCCGCCTGGGAGCTGCCGGAGCAGGCGATGGCGTGGTGCCTCGCCAAGGCCGGCCTGGCGCCGGAGGACCTCGACGCCGTCGCCTACTCCTACGACCCGGCGCTGTGCGCGCCCTACGAGTCGGTGCTCGACGACACCTGGGAGGGGCTCCGCACGCTCTACGCCGAGCGCGCGCCACTGTTCCTGCGCACCGCGCTGCCCGGGCTCGACCCGGCCGTCGTCCGCTACGTGCCGCATCACGTGGCGCACGCCGCGAGCGCCGCCCTGGCCGCGCCGTACCCGACGTCTTCGGTCCTGGTCCTCGACGGCCGCGGCGAGCAGCACTCGCACCTGGCCGGCCGCAGCGTCGACGGGGATCTCGAGGTGCTGGCGGCGCAGCGGCTGCCGCACTCGCTCGGGCTGCTCTATGAGGAGGTCACCGAGCACCTCGGCTTCCGGCGGTCCTCCGACGAATACAAGGTGATGGCGCTGGCCTCCTACGGCACGCCGCGCTGGCTGCCGGAGTTCCGCGAGCTGGTGCGGACGACGGGCGACGGCGGGTTCGTCGTCGAGCCGATCGAGTGGGGCAGCTATGTGAAGCGCCTGGCGAAGAGCACCGGCACCGTGGAGACCGAGCACGCCGACCTCGCGGCGACGGTCCAGCGGCGGCTGGAGGAGGTCGTCCTGGAACTCGTCGGCTGGCTGCACGCCCAGACGGGCGACCGCGCCCTGACGATGGCCGGCGGCGTCGCCCTGAACTGCGTGGCCAACAGCCGCATCGCGGCGCAGGGGCCGTTCGAGCAGGTGTGGGTCCAGCCAGCCGCCGGCGACAGCGGTACGGCGCTCGGCGGCGCCCTGCACGTGGCCCACGCACTCGGTGACCGGGCGACCCCGATGGCGACGGCGGCGCTCGGACGGGAGTGGGACGACGACGCGCTCGAGGCCTGGCTGGTCACCGCGCAGGTGCCCTACACCCGGCCGCGGGACATCGCCGAGGAGGTCGCCGACTGCCTGGCCGCCGACGGCGTCGTGGCGTGGTTTCAGGGCCGCAGCGAATACGGCCCGCGCGCGCTGGGTCACCGCTCGCTGCTCGCCCACCCTGGGCACGCCCGCAACCTCGAACGCATGAACGACGTGAAGGGCCGCGAGCAGTTCCGCCCGGTCGCGCCGATGGTGCTTCTCGACCGCGCCGCGGAGGTCTTCGACGGTCCGTTCCCGTCCCCCTTCATGCTCTTTACCCATGCCGTGCGGCCCGACTGGCGAGAGCGCATTCCGGTTGTGACGCACGTCGACGGCAGCGCGCGCGTGCAGACGGTCGACCCGGGTGAGGAGCCGCTGGTCGCGCGCATGCTCACCGCGTTCGCTGCCCGCACCGGCATCCCGGTCGTGGTCAACACCTCGCTCAACACCGCTGGCCGGCCGATCGTCGACGACCCGCGCGACGCGCTCGAGTGCTTCGGTTCCGGACCCGTGGACCTCTTGGCGCTCGGCCCGTTCGCGGTACGCCGCCACCGGGGGTGAGCGGCCGCGTCGAGGTTGTCGTCGCGACCGTCGGCCGGCCGTCGCTGCGGCGGACGCTCGCCCCCGTCGCCGGCCGGGTGCCCGTCGTCGTCGTCGACGACCGGCCCGATGACCGGCCCGGCGGCGGGGCCGCGCTCGACCTGCCGGCGGGGGTGCGGGTGCTCCGCTCGGGCGGTCGCGGGCCGGCGGCGGCACGCAACGTCGGCTGGCGCTCGTCGACGGCCGACTGGGTGGCCTTCCTCGACGACGACGTCGAGCCGGGTGACGAGTGGCTGACGACGCTGCACGACGATCTGGCTGCCTGCGGCGACGAGGCCGGCGGGTCCCAGGGGCGCATCGTCGTGCCGCTGCCGACCCGGCGCCGGCCGACCGACTGGGAGCGCTCCACGGCCGGGCTCGAGACCGCGCTCTGGGCGACGGCCGACATCACCTACCGCCGTGTGGTTCTCGAGGCGGTGGGCGGCTTCGACGAACGCTTCCCGCGGGCCTACCGCGAAGACGCCGACCTGGGGCTGCGCGTCGTGCGGGCCGGCTGGCGGATCGAGCGCGGGCGCCGGTCTGTCCACCACCCGGTGCGACCCGTCAGCTGGCAGCAGAGCATCCGTTCGCAGCGCGGCAACGCCGACGACGTCCTCATGCGGGCGCTGCACGGCCGGGACTGGCGGAGCGCCGCGCACGTGCCGCGGGGCCGGCGCCGCTGGCACCTCGCGACCACCGCGTGTCTGGCCGGCACGCTCGCCATGCGCGACCGGACGCGGGGGTTCGCGGCCGTCGGCTGGGTGGCACTGACCGCCGACCTCGCCGCCCGCCGCATCGGTCCGGGGCCGCGGACCCCGCGGGAGGTCGCCACCATGCTCGCGACGTCGGCGGTGCTGCCCCTCGCGGCGACATGGCACTGGGGCAGCGGCTGGGTGCGGCTGCCCGGCCAGCTCGCCCGCGGCGGCCCGGGCCCCGGGTGAGGGTGCTCGTGCTCCGGGCGCTGGGGCTGGGCGACCTGCTCACCGGCGTACCCGCGCTGCGCGCCCTGCGCCGCGCCCACCCCGGCGTACACGTCCAGCTCGCGGCACCCGCCGCGATCGCGGAGCTGGCCCTCGCCACCGGCGCGGTCGACGACGTCGTCGACGTCGGCCCCCTCGCCCGGCTGCCCGCCCGGGTCGCTGGCGCCGAGCTCGCTGTCAACCTGCACGGCCGCGGCCCCCAGAGCACGGAGGTGCTGCGCGCGAGCGGGCCGCGGCGGCTGCTCGCCTACGGGGAGTACGGGCGCGTCTGGCGGGCCGACGAGCACGAGGTGGATCGCTGGTGCCGCCTGCTGGCCGAGAGCGGCATCCCCGCCGACCGCATCGACCTGCACGTCGACGTCGCCCCGGCCGGCCCGCCCGCCGTGCTGATCCACCCGGGTGCGGCGGCGGCGTCGCGCCGGTGGCCCGCCGACCGCTGGGCGGCGGTCGCGCGCGGCCTGGCGGCCGGTGGCGAGCAGGTCCTGATCACCGGTGGCCCGGACGAGGTCACGCTCGCAGCCGAGATTGCTGCCGGCGCAGGCCTTCCGGACGACGCTGTCGTCGCGGGACGCACCGGCCTGCTCGAACTCGCCGGGCTGGTCGCGGCCGCGCGCCTCGTCGTCGCTCCCGACACCGGCGTCGGCCACCTGGCGACGGCGACCGGCACAGCGTCGGTGCTGCTCTTCGGTCCGACGCCACCCCGGTTGTGGGGACCGCCGCCGGAGCGGGCGCGGCACCGGGTCCTGTGGGCCGGTCGCAGCGGGGACCCGCTGGGCTCCCGCCCCGACCCCGGCCTGCTCTGCCTGACCCCGGAGATGGTCCTGCTCGCGTGCGTGGAAGCCCTGGCCGGTCAGGAGACGTAGCGCCGGGCCCCGCCGCGCAGCTGCATCTGTTCGAGTGACTGATAACCCTGCTCGACGTGTGGCGGTACGACGCTGCGCTCGGCGAGGACCCAGCCGGCGCCGCGCACAGCGTCGAGCACGCCCCGCGCCGTCACCGCGTCCGGGGGCAGGGTGCCCAGGAGCTTCCAGGTGCGGCGCAGAGCGCTCGGCAGCGGTCGCCGCAGCCAGGTGAACCACAAGGTGTTGCGGATCCCGTGCCGACGGCGGAGGTGGGCATCCCGGGCCTTCGACGCGCGGTGGTGCACCACGAGCTCCTCGACGTAGGCCATGTGCCAGCCGGCGGTGGCGAGGTGCGACGCGAGCAGCTCCTCCTCGCCGCCGAGCCACAGGCGGGCGGAGAATCCGCCGGCTTCGAGGAAGGCCGTGCGCCGAAGCACCGAAGCACCGGCGAGAAAGCTCAGCAGGGCGGTCCCGGGCAGCCGCGACGGGTGCGGCAGCGGCGAGGCGGCCATCTCGTGGGAGATGGCATCGGTGCGGCCGTGCGGCTCGACGATGATCCGCGCGGTGAGGACCGCGAGGTCGGGGTGCGCGTCGAGCAGGTCCGCGGCGTGGCAGAGGGAGCCCGGCTCCCACCAGGTGTCGTCGTCGCAGAAGGCGACGTAGGGCTCCGAGAGCAGCGCGACGCCGAGGTTGCGCCCGACCGCGCCGAGGTTGGCGCTCGCCGGGACCAGGATGACCGTCGGGTGGTCCCGCCGGACGAGCGCGGCGGTGCCGTCCGTGGAGCCGTTGTCGACCACGACCACCCGCGGCCGCTCGGGCAGGGCGGCCAGCCTGGTGAGCGCCCGGTCCAGCTCGTCGGCCCGGTTGTGCGTGATGACGACCACCGCGACTCGCGGATCGCCGCCCCGCGTCGGGACGGCCGGCGGGGCACGGTGGGGGACGGGGGGCGGCGGCTCGGCCGGCCCACCCGCGCGCAGCAGCCGCAGGTCGGCCTCCAGCCACGCCGGCAGCACGCGCCGCTCGGCCAGCACGCGGGGGAGCCGGCGCGCCGCATCGAGCAGGGCGCCGCGGGCTTCCGGGTCCCTGGCCGCGACCAGGGCCCGCGACGTCTGTCTCGCGACGACCGGCAGCGGGCGGCGCAGCCAGCACGAGAGCAGCGCGTTGCGACGCTGCAGCCGGTGCCGGCCGGCCCGCTCGGCCGCGGGGCGCGGGTGGTGGTGCGCCACCACGGCGGCGACGTAGGCGAGCCCCCACCCGGCGGCCGCCAGGTCCCAGGCGAGGAGGTCTTCCTCACCGAGGAAGAAGAGTACCGGCGAGAAGCCGCCCGCGTCGAGATAGGCCTGCCGGCGCACGACCGCCCCGCACGCCACGAAGCCGAGCACGGCGGGCCCGGGCAGGTCGGCGCGGACCGGCAGCGGGCTCTGCGCCATCACGACGCAGACCGGGTCGTCACGCTCCTGTGGCCCCACCAGGATGCGGGCGGCCAGCAGGCCGAGCCGGGGATGAGCGTCGAAGCTGGCAGCCGCGAGATCGAGGGCCCCGTCGGCCCACCAGGAGTCGTCATCGGCGAAGGCCACGTACGGCGTACCCGCGGCCTGGACCCCCAGCGTCCGCGCCGGCGCGCCGGTGTTGCGGCCGAGGGCCAGCACCGTCACGCGCGGGAAGTGCGCGGCGACGGCCTCCGCCGTACCGTCCGTCGAGCCGTTGTCGACGAGGATCACCGGCGGGTCCCCGGACGTGGTCGCCAGCTCGGCGAGGCTGCGGAGCACCTGCTCGCGCCGGTCGCGCGTGGCCATGACGACCGTGACGCCAGCCGAAGACCCGACGGTGGGTTGGGGACGGCAGGTGGAGGTCATCACGCGCACGGCTACCCCGACGGCGGCGGCACAAGCAGGGGCCCTCGGTCGAGCCTCGCCCTCGCCCGACGGAGGCAGCACTCCAGGACCTGAGGCAGCCCGGACCTGCAGCCCGGACCTGCAGCCCGGCGGCACAGCTGGGAGCGGGTGACGGGAATCGAACCCGCATGGGCCACGCCGACGCGGAGATCGTGCGGGGGACCTAACCGCGCCTGACCGCGCCTAACCGTCGCCTAACCGCGCCTAACCGACGCCTAACCGTGACCTAACCGTGACCTAACCGACACCGGACGACCATCGCTCCCGGCGGTCGTGGTCATTGCTCATTGTGCTTCCGATGCCGCCTGCGACGCGGCCCACTCGGCCAGTCGCCGTTCGCCTTCCTCGGGCGTGATCTCCTCGACGCGGGTCATGATCGCCCAGCGGTGGCCGAAGGGGTCGTAGAGGGAGGCGAAGCGGTCACCGGTGACGAAGGTCGTCGGTGCCTCTCGCAGCACTGCCCCCCGCGCGACCGCGGCGGCGGTGACGGCGTCGACGTCCGCGACGTAGATGCAGGTCGAGGAGCTCACGCGGTCCTGCGCCTGCCCGCTCGGCGGGGCCAGGCCGTAGGCGTCGTTCGGGTCGCCCAGCTGGAGCCGGCCCGCGCCGAAGTCGAGTTCGGCGTGCGGGACCGTGCCGTCCGGGGCGACCATGCGGCCGACCACCGTCGCGCCGAAGACTGCGGTGTAGAAGTCGATCGCCTTGCTGGCCGGTGAGCAGACCAGGAAGGGGGTCAGCGTGGTGTAGCCGTGGGGCCGGCCGTCGCGGATCGTCATGCCCGCCAGCGTTCCTACAGTGGCGCGGTGCCGTCTTGGACGAACGCGACAGCAGCCGCCGCGCCCCGCGGGGTGTTGCACCCCGCGCGCACCGCACAGCAGGTCGCCCTTGACCGGGGGTTCGACGTCCCGACGCCGTTGCAGCCTTTCGTCGAGCACTTCTGGTCGGTGCGGTGGGACCTCGCCGGCGGCCCGGCCTTCCGCTCCGAGGTGCTGAGCCACCCGAGCGCGCACCTGTCGCTGGAGGAGGGGACGCACCCCCGTTTCGGCGTACCGATGCCCGCCGTCCTGGTGCACGGCGTGGTGACCCGACGCTTCATCATCGACCTCGTCGGGGCCGGCCGGGTCTGCGCCGCGAAGTTCCGCCCTGGGGGCTGGACCGCCCTGACCGGCTGCCGGCCGGCGCGTGACAGCGTCGCGCCACTGTCCCCCGGGCTCGGCCTCGACCCCGGGTCCCTGCTCAGGGCAGTGCTCCACGAGGGCGACGACAGTACCCGGTGGGAACTGCTCGGGGCCGCCCTCACCCGGGTCGCGCCCCAGCCCCCGACGGCGTACGTGGACCTGCTCGCCTTGCTCGACGTCATGGTCGCCGACCGCCACCTTGTGCGCGTCGACGACGTGGCCCGGCGGGCCGGGGTGGGTGTGCGCTCGCTGCAGCGCCTGTTCGCGCAGTGGGTCGGGGTCAGCCCCAAGGCGGTGCTCGCGCGCTTCCGCCTGCAGGACGCCGCCGCCGCGATCGACGCCGGAGAGGTCGAAGATCTCGCAGGGCTCGCGGTGTCGCTTGGCTGGTTCGACCAGGCGCACTTCAGCCGCGACTTCCGCGCGGCGGTGGGCACCACTCCGTCGGCGTACCTGCGCGCCGCCCGGGCCGGCGCCAGCTGAGAAGCAGACCGGCTCGATCGATCGCAATGGAATGGCCCGGTTCGACCGCCAGCCCCGCAGACCCTGTGACAGGCCCCGGTCCAGCCCGGTCGCCCGCGCGGTCTCCACCAGCAGCGCACCCCCCGCCGAGCTCACCAGCGACTCGCCGCCAAGCACCATCTGCACACGCGCCAACGGCGCCCTATTCTTCACCTGCGGGGTGCCTTCCTCGCTGTGGTGCTCCTGCCCTCGACAAGCAGCAGTTTCCCAGCGAGGACAGGCACTTCCGTGCTTCTACACCCGCGTGTCGCGCACCAAGATCCGCCCGGCGTGAAAGCGCGAGGCTAGGCAGCCTGTGGCAACGAGTGCCGTTGCCAGCAACTTTCGCCTCGTAGGTGACACGCCGGGGTGGGTGCTCGGCTCGTGGTCTGTCTTGGTTGACGCTGTCGGTGTCTGATCCTGACTTCCACCAGGAGACGCGAGATGGTGCAGCGCGTGCAGGTCCGGACCATCACCAACGAGGAGGGCATCAAGCTGCTGCGCATCGTGCGTCGAAGCAGCGGATCGGTCGTGGCTTGGCGGCGGGCGCAGATGGTGCTGCTGTCCGCCCAAGGCATGGACGCGGTCAGGATCGCCGAAGTCACGTTCACCAGCCCTGATCGGGTCAGGGATGTGCTGCACAACGTCAACGCCGACGGGTTCGACTCGCTGGCTTCGAAGTACGGCGGTGGCTGGCCGCCGAAGTTCACGCTGCCGCAGCGGCAGGAGATCAAGAAGACCGCTTTGGCCAGGCCGACCGATCACGGTGTGCCGTTCTCGACCTGGAGCCTGCCGAAGTTGGCGGACTACCTGGTCACCAAGGGGGTGGTCGACGACATCAGCCATGAGGGCTTGCGCCTGCTGCTCCGTGCGGAGGGCGTCAGCTTTGGAAGCCGTGAAGACCTGGAAGACCAGCACCGACCCGGACTAGGAGGCCAAGAAGAACCGGGTGCTGGAGCTCTACGCCATCGCCGATGGCAAGGCGAAGCCAGGCCCGGGTGACCCGACCGTGATCATGTGCATGGACGAGTTCGGGCCGTTGAACCTGATGGCGCACCCCGGCACGCAATAGGCGCCGGTCGCGTCGGGCAAAGGCACTCAGGGCTCGCCGCGGCGGCGGACCCGTCGAGCGACCTACAAGTGCCCGCACGGGGTCCGGCACCTGATGGCCGGCTACGACCTGAGCACCAACCGGTTCTACGGGCACATCACCAAGCGCAAGGGCCGCACCGATTTCCTGGCGTTCTGCCGCTACCTGCGATCGCTGCACCCACCCGAGGTCCGGATCGCGATCGTCCTGGACAACTGTCGCCCCATCGCCTGGCGGAGCCGGCACGCAGCCACCCACCCACGGCTACCCGAAATCGTCACCAAGGCGAAACCATCAA
>JAABUT010001803.1_pt1 | contig 22815 bp, 20 predicted proteins | sample 5559281 | NCBI WGS metagenome assembly JAABUT01 (sample SAMN10711880, study PRJNA513359) | rock metagenome | isolation source: Antarctica rocks | place: Antarctica: Victoria Land, Ricker Hills nord | collected 2016-01-04
CGTGCCTACAAGGAGCATCACCGGCCAGCGTTGACCGCATTTTTCCAGGGACAAGTGCGGCAACGATCTCGGCTTCCAGAGGAGCATTTTATGAATGTGGTGTACGACGCCGTAGATGTGGACGTGCTGCTAATCACCGGAATGAGAGACGAGGCGCCCGTCGCAGCCTTGTCGCATTTGGTGCCCGACAGCAGGCTACTCGAGGTTCACGTCCAGGCTAGTAAACAGACGCGGCAGATTCGCCGAGGGTGCGACGGCGGTGACGACGATGGTGACGACAACAAGGACAGCAACAATAGCAAATCAAATTTGACGGCCTTGAACTACCGCCCCAGTCTCATCTTCGACAATGACACGACCGGAAACGAGGCGGCAAAATGGTTTGTCGAACATTGCCTGCTTCCCTTCTTTCACGAGGACCTGCAGCGACTGGCCAATATGGTGCGCCCGGTACCTGACTTCCCACGCCCGGGCGTCGAGTTCCGCCACGTGCTCGGCATCTCTCAGCAGCCGGGTGGGCTGGCCCTGTGCACGTCTCTGCTGCAAACCCACTTCACCGGTGACTGGGCCAAAGTCGATGCGGTGGCGTGTTGCGAGGTCGGCGGCTTTGTCTATGCGTCGGCGTTGGCCTCACGGGTCGATGTGCCCTTGGTGCTGATTCGCGAAGCTGGCAAGCTCCCCCCACCCACCGTTTCTGTTATCAAGCCCCCGTCGCATATCTCGTCTTTGACATTCAGCAATTCGAAAGAGAAGCGGATCGAGATGGAGCGGGATGTGGTCCCCAGGGGTGCCTCAGTGGTGGTGGTGGACGATGTGCTTTCCGCGGGGGAGACGCTTTGTGCGATGCTACAGCTATTAGATGAAGCTGGCATCGACGCCGAAGATGTCAGTATCATGGTCGTGGCCGAGATCCCGGTTCACCGTGGCCGGGAACTGTTGCGCCAACGTGGATTTGGCAGAATCAATATTCAAAGCCTTTTGGTCTTTGGCGGTGCTTAGCAAAGGAAGGAAAGGATCTTGATAGGTGTGATTCGGACAATTTAGAACTTCTGCCCTATCGTTTCATATGTGTCACGACCAGGGTCGAGGAGTGGGCCGCCAAGGGCCGGCCCAAGAGGGGAATGACGTCCTGAGGCAATTCATCGAAGCCATGTGTGTTCAAGCTGACTCAGCAACCTGCGCTCATGAAATCCTGTCAAGCCCTTCTAGGCTCTCTTGCCTTCAAGCATCAGTACGATTGGATACCTCGATTACCTTTCTCAACGAAGATGCTGTGTCGTTGCTTCGCTATCTGCAAACCTCGTTCTTGAAAGCCATTGATTCTGGTTCCGTTCTTGCACAGCTGCTACTCAGCATGGTGGAACCGCCGTTCTTCTGGGAGGCTCTCACAAAGTCATTCACAGGCGGTGTCTTGGATCCAAACGCTTCTCAGGCCTTCGCATGGCTACTGCTACAGCTTGTCTCCTTGCTCGGCAAAGCATCATCACCTCACCTAGTGATAGCAGATTCGTCGAACATTCTGGACACAATCTTGAAATCAACTGACGGAGAAACACGAAATCTGGGTCAGAAGATCAATCACGCCTTACCTTTGGATGGATCAGAACTTCACAACGATGCAGAAGCGAAATCTGAAGGCAGACATGACAACGATTATGCGGACCACAGAGAGATCTTAATCATGCCCTTCGCAGGGCTTCTATCGAAAGACCGTCCCTTCTTCCGAACTGCTAATTTTACCGATGATCCGAAAAACCTTGATAATCAGTTCCGACTTCTTCGCGAGGACATGCTCGACGAAATACGAGACGAATTTAAAATCTTGACCGGTACAAAGGCTGGTCACCACAAGAGTATTATCGTGAATGATCTCTCTCTAGCAGGAGTGAAGATGGGGACTGATCGTAAACGGCTGCCGTGGGGCGTTGTGCTAAAGTGCAAGGGGGAACTACCACATGTGAAAAAGATCCAGTCAGACAAGCGGAAAGGCTTATTGAAGGAAAATCGTCATATTATAAGACAGGGAAACATTGCATGTCTCTTAATTGACGGCGAGCCAGCATTCCCCACGATTCATCGGGACGAGGAAGAGCTTGCCAAAACCCCGACGACCATTACGATACAACTTGCAGATGATTCAACATCATCATATGCGCTTTCCAAGATGAAAATCGCTGAAAATGTCAAGTTGATTCAGCTTGACGTCGCAAATTTTGCATATGTACCAGCTCTTGAGCTACAATAGCATCCGCTGAGCAGCTCTAATTGCTGAGGGCCACATTAGCAACCTTAGCAGCATTAGCAACTTTTTCGACTTTCTGCATCATGTTAGATAAATCAATAAATGAATCAATGAATTTAATATCAAATAAATCTTTAAATAAATCAATGAATTGATTATTTAACTAGTTATCTAACCATCTATTTAAAAAACGAATTTTTGACTATGTAGGGTGTTTGGTAGGGAATCATGAAGGGAGCCATGGAGGGTGTTTGGTAGGGAACCACGGAGGGAGCCGTGGAGGGAGCCGTGAAGGGTGTTTGGTAGGGAGCCACGGAGGGAGGCATGAAGGAAGCCATGTAGGTTGGAAGCCATGTAGGAAGCACTGTTTGACGCTTGTTATGCGCTCGACCGAAGCGTATTTTGAAGCATGTAGGGTGTTCGATAGAAAGCTCGATAAGAAGCTTGATAAGAAGCTCGATAGGAAGTTTGGTAGGGAGTTTGGTATCGAGCCATGAAGGGTGCTTTCTATTGAGCCAGTTAGCATGTGCTATGAAGCATGTATGAAGCATACTATGAAGTAGGCCATGAAGTAGGCCATAGAGCGAATGACGCGTGTTTGAACACGTCGCATGAAGCATGTTTTGAAGCGAGTAGGCTGGTGAGTAGGGTGGCGAGCATGTAGGGTGGCAAGTAGAGTAGTGAACATGTATGTAGGCGTTTACTCATTGCATTCAAATATAAAGGTGACTTTTACCTGTGTACATGTTTTTAGCCGGTTTTTATTTCGCCATCGACCAAAAAGCGACCTGTCAAACATTTTGCCGATGACATTTATGACATTATAATAATATTTGCAGCATATGTTTTGCATGGGCAAATCATATGTAAATGTTAATATTAAAACATCAAATTTTATTAAAAAAAATTAGCATAGGCATTGCACAAGCACTCTAAGTAGGTATTTCAACCCTCTTTACATAGGCGAGGCTCATGAAGTCCGGCTCGATGCCAAGAATTTTTTCCGGCTCTCGCGAGGTGCAACCCGAATTTCCGCCATCATACTCTTTATTTGATTTTTCATTCTTGCACTGACTTGATTGCGCTATGCTACCGCGATACAAAAATGGAAAACCTGCCCACGTCTAAAAATCACGAAAACGCCGAGAATTGAGATCATAATCGCTTTGAAAATCACCAGAAATAAAGACTGGGCCGAACGCCCCAAAATCACAAGATAGAAAGACATGCAGCGACTCCTGGGTCCTCAAGTCACGAAAACGCATGCCGACACCGACTTCGAATGCTGCTCAGTCGTGTAAATGAAATCCACATCGCTTCTTACTCCACCCTAGACGACGCAGAACATAGCCTTCAACAGCTGTATAGTCGCACGCTTTTTCGAGCCAGCTATCAAGCCAGCGACCAGCGCGGCTTAGCGGACACACGATGTCGATGCAAAATCCTCGGCCAATCCAGGGAATCATCGTGGTCCCACCAGAACAGAGCTACGAAACCTCAACTCAACGGGATGTTAAAAGAAAGGCATGGCCCCGGGGTTGACTGGCAGAGACCATTTCATCTTCGGTAGTAGAAAGTATTCGGGTCCTTGCAGTCTTTGAATTCTGCTCCGGCCTCGACACCGTACTTCAGAATCATCTGCGCATATTTTTCCACGCTCTTCATCTTCTCGATCTTCTCCGGGCTCCATATGCCCGTCTTGAGACAATAGTGCACCAAGTCCTTGAGGTGATGCGCAAATAGCATCAAGCCGTGGTCTTGAAGGTTGACGACTGTGATCATATTTAGGTGCAAGGCCACAGTCTGGCAGGCGTTTTGAAGGGCGTCAAAATCTTCCATCAGGAATTTCATCCACGTCTGTAAAGCCGTCGAGAATATCCCTGGCCGCTTTGCTTCGCCCATGATCCCAAACCACTGTTCGATCTGATTCCCAACCTCATGACCGAATTTCCCTTTGAGCAGGTCTCGGCTTGGAGCTTGGACGGGGGCCTCGACCACCTCTTTAGGCACTGGGCCTTTGATGTGTTTGGCTATTGGCCCGGTAGTCTCCACTCCCTGAGCGTGAGCTTCACTACCTAGACGCTCGCCCTGTTCTTCATCCTCCTCTCGCTTTCTTCGCCCACCTCCACCTACTTTTGTGGTCGAGAGGTTGTCACCACCAGGGTGTGAAGCCGCCTGTACATCACGAGTTGCTTTGGCAATATCTTTCAGGCCTTGAATCGTATGTTCTAGCCTAGCGCTCTCTGCAATCCCCGCTTCCACCGTGCCATCCCTTTTCCCCAGTTTTTCTTCCAGGTCTCTCTTCTCTGCTTTTAGCGTTGCCACGTTTGCATAAGCGGCATCTCGTGCTTGCTTAACGTCCTGCAACTGCCTCTTGAGAGGAGCCTGTGCCTCATTATAAGGCATCTCCAGACGCTGATTTCGTGGCTCCAGCACCAGCACCTTCTCTCTGAATGCTTGTGAGACTTGTTTCTCGTCATCAAGCTGCCGTTTGCATTCCGAATGGTCGCACACATGGGGCGCTGTGACATCCTCCATTTCTTCATCATTGTCGTTCTTTTCGTTTAGCCGGAGCTGTAAGGATTCGGCTGTGCTCTTGGCTGCGTCCAACTGCTTGGCTTGCTCTTTCAGCTGCCGAGAGGCATCGGTTTCCTCAGCCTCCTTGCGAGATAGTTGGCGTTGCAATGACGTGGCTTTGCCGTTGGCTTCTTTCAGTTCCAAGGCCAGCTCATTCAGCTCCCGAGAGAGGTCGGCCTTCTCAGCCTCCTTGCTAATTATTTGGCTTTGCAGAGACTCGGCTGTGTTCCTGGTGGTCTCTAGTTGTTCGGTCACGTCGCTAAGCTGCTTAAGGACATTAGTTGGTATTGCAAAGAGACCACTTGAACGACCGCTTCGCTATGTTCGTCACTTACTTCTTCTAGGCACTTGTTCGTGCTTTCCAAATCTTCGGTCAACTTTTGCTTCTCGATTACAGCTGCACTTTTTAAAGTTTGTACTTCTTGTCGTAACCTCTCAAGCTCTTCGTTTGAAGCCTCCTGTAGGGTGCGTTGCTTCTCAATCTCTTCATCCCGTACTTTCAAGGCACGCTCATTCTCTAAACGTACAATCTCGCTTTTCTTCGAGATCCCAGCGTCGGCCTCTAGAGTCAGTTTTCCTCGAAGATCGCCTAGCTCCTGTATCCTCTTCAGACTGCACTCATCTTCAAGTTTGCGCTCACTGTCAAGACGTTCTGCCTTGTCCAATTCAGCTCTGTCGACCTCACTTCTCAGCTTTTGTATGAGACCTTTGTGTATACCGGCCTCCGTCTCTAGATCTCCGGCTTTTCTATATGCCGAATTGAGCTCGGCTGATGCTTTTTTGTATAGGGATTGCAGCTTCGCCAATTCCGTTCCATTGGTAGCGTCACGCAAGCGAATTTCCGTTTCTCTCGCCTGTTCCTCCGCCGATAATTCAGCTCATGTTTGATGGTGTATTTGCTTCATCTCCAGGAATGCACCAGTGACAAGACTCACCTTTATGTTCACCCGCGCATTCTTGCTGTCCCAGGTCTTTGCCTGCCTCTCCATTCTTCTCTGCTTCATTCTTAACACTACATTTGAGGCTTTAAGCGACTCGTCCTCATCTCTCATCTCCTTAAAGATCCTCGAGCAAGCTTGTATCCTGGCAACTGTGTTTGGATGTTCAAATAACTCCACGTCGTCCTCGGTATCATCTTCGGAGTCGCTAGGGCATCGGAAGACGAGCGCTGGTCCAGAGCCACTGGGTGTGTTGTCGACAGTAGCAAGCATTGAGTGGTCGATCGAATCAACGGTTTGTGAGTTGTCTTGCTCATAGATGACTATCGACGAGCTAGGCTTCTGGGGCTGTGTGATAGTCCCAAAAATTCCGTGGTCCGAAAAATAGCATTTTAAGAGGTAGTACCCCATGGCCAGAAGGAGAACAACGGTTATGAGGTCGGAGATAAAGGATTGTAAAGGCTAGAGTTCCACACGTTAGCTTTTTCCTATGCCAAGCTCTGGAGTTTAGACTTACCTCATAGCCATCTTGATAATACAAGTGGTACGCGGCACCTAAGATGCAGGCGACACTGGCACTGAGAGCCGGGACTCGTAAGGCCTTTCGAAGTATCAAGCAAAAGATCACCGCCAGAGCAAGATGCCATGGTATGATAGTATCCATGATGTTTGCTGACGAGACAAAGATTGTACTCTCAATTTGAGCTGACTAAATAAAAATAGCTGACTCTCGGAGAGATCTTTCAACAAAGGGTGAAGCGGTATCGGTGACAAGAGTATGGTGAGCTTCTGAGTTATGGAGTGAGGAGCTCGACTTTATGCTTTCTGACCGTGTGCAGTGTATGATGTGTGAGCTCAAACCTTCGATGGTATGCCAAAATTATCAAAAGTATTTGATATTGATGGTTTGTATCAAGAAGGTTGTTGCGGTGTGGATCAAGAAAGTTGTACGAATAAATACCATGGAAAGCCTAGGAAAGTGCTGGTCGGCCGTGTGTTATCAATTCCAATGTCGCTAATTATTGTGTTGAGTTTTTCTTTCTTCACATCCAGCGGTGCCAAAACAAAGATTTAGCACATCAACCACAATAGCCACAAAGAACCCCTTAATGATGGTAATTGTTACCGACAACTACAATGCTTATTAGACATCATCTGATGGCGCGATCAGCGTCTACAACCCAATAAGACTGCTATTCACAACCTCTCGCTGGTTTTGAGGGGTTGCTAGACTATCTGCGATTTGCTCCAATTCAGGAGCAACGCGAACCATCACAGCAGCAATGGGGGCCTTTCTGTCCATGAGATTTCAGATCAGAGTTACCGTATACCCATGACGATCTATATACATAGAAGGTATTATAGTATATATAGCATGATGACCAAATATATATAAGAGCTGTGTAAAGGAAAGGGGGTACAAATACAAGAGAATCCCCGACGTTTGGCCCTATGAGGTGAATATGTCCAACACCCGCTAACATTCTCATGCTGAGTCACATTTATGAATCACGTCGAACGAAGGTGTTGGTAACAGACGGATCAAACGTCATAATTCCATCTCAATAGATGTCAGGTTCACATTTCAACACCTCTCACGTCATGAAGAGACTTTGAAGCGGTGTTTCGAGTTTTGAGCCATACAACACGAACATGAATGAGCTGAGGAGGCAGGTTTCTGGTCTGAGGTCTCGACTAGGTTCGGTGGCTCCTGCAACTGTGGCAGGTGAATAGGTGGCTTGTTTGCGAAAATCTGAATTATCTATAGCCATTGTCAAAGCACTGAAAGGAATGTTCTTCTTACTCACAATACCACCTTGGAAACTGTCCATTGGAATCTCTATAGATGTTCAGTTAATGCTGCATCTTTCATCAAAGAATTGCATTGAGGTGCTAGTAGATTTCATGGTTTTAAGTTTATTGGCTATTATATGTAGCTTTAGGGTGGCTCGACTGGTTCGATATAGCCTTACAGTAGAGTTAGCCCTATGGATCTCTGAAAATGTAAGGGCGACGATATCTTACCATTTATTTCGTTTGTATTGGTGATGCATTTGTGGTTCAAGGTCTTATTTCTTCGCCTAATTTCCGGGAATCCCATAGCAGTATGCGTTTTACAAATTTTCTAAATTTTCACTTAGGTCAAGACTTGTTTCATATTTATCATTTGTTTGTGGTATTCGCACTTACAACCACGGCCTGAAGCGTCAATGACCCTATGCCCTCCGGAAGAAAGAACCCTTCTACACGCTATTAGCTTTTCCATGTTCTATATCATCGCCACATTGCAGTGTACTTCTCATGCCGTATTCTCAGGATGCTCATCCTTCAGTAGTCCCGTGTAGGCCATAGCAGTTAGACCCGCGACAGCAACGCCTAACCTGCCTAACCCACCAACACTTGGCTTGAAAAGCCCCTTCTCCAGCATCCTCGTGTTTGAGAAGTATCGCCCCACACCATACACGACAACCCCACTTCCCGAGCCCAGAAGCCCCAGAACTAGGCCTATTGGTGCCTGATCTCGCTTATATCTCTCGTTGAAGGATTCTCAGCTGCTATTTCCAGCTGCGCTATATAAGGAAGGGCATTTGCTAGAGACTGTCGTAATGAATCGAGATCAAAATGGCCGAATCTGTTGACCGCAATGCCTAGCGCATAAAACCAAAACCTGTACGCAACCAGGCGCGGAAGGTACTTTCAGCGGCGAGATGATCGCGAGCGGTGGAGCCTGTATTCTTGTAGTTCGGAGATCTGATTCGAGGAAACATAGTCCTAGTGCTTCCCTGGTCTAGAAGGCGAAGCGTACCATCAGGGGTGGAGAATGGCGCAACGGCCGAACCATATTCCAGAACATCTTCTGCTTGTTTAGAGGTCAGAGCGACAAGACTATGTCAGTATTTGGAGGCTCTGGGGGTGGGGTGATGTTGTAGCCTTGCGGGGGTGCTTAGAGAATACTGTAGTTGGGCCTAATCGACGATGAGGTTACTGTATGTTCGTGGAAGGTTTTGGCGAGATCCATCATGGCTGGCTTACTAATGCCCGCTTATTTCCTCCTGCTGTCGCTCCAACCTCTCGAACCTCCAACCAACTCCCACCACCACCACCTCTGACGCCTTTCACCTCTCAGCCCAGCCTATAGCTGAGTAAACGTCCAAGGAACTTCCCTTGAGACAAACGCCCTGCCAAGTCATCTCGTACAGTCGTTCCGTATTTCATTTTCAGATACGAAATCACTGCATGCTAAGCATTTCACTGCTTCCCCTCTTTGCTAACTGTCTTCCATAACCCATCCGTCATTAAGCGCGATGTCGCCCCCTCTACCCCAGCGTCTCCTTCGCTGCATCCAAGCACATGGCTTTCAGCTCTATGGATGCGGAGAGAGTTCATGCTGAGTTAGGACTGGTTCCAATATCTCTCTCGTAATAGGAACAATATCTCTGGACAAGCCATACCATGTTACAAAAGTTTTAACCGTAAAAAGAATTGTCTGTTTGAGCACTGTGCGTTTGGAACTCTTGCGTTCAAGAACGTGTCGTCAAGTACTATTTTTGTCATCAGACGCTACAATCCCTCCAGATATGTGACTCCACCGTTCAACTCTACCCGTCTGCAAGTAGGATGGCGAAGCGAGGTGAACTGTTAACATCTCATTGCGCTGATGCTAATTCTCAGCCTTAAGCCATCTTTGCTAGATATCTTGGGGCCTGAGAACCATGACTCCTCGAATCAAAGCTCCAATCTACAAGAATACAGAGGGTTTATTACGGAGCTTGATGCTGCAAGCTTTACGCCTTTCTTTCTATGATTAATACGGGACTTCCATACGATGCCTGTGGCTCCATTGTTCGCTTAAGATGCTGAAGATTCGAGATACTATTGGAGACCGCCTTCCATGGTCCGTATTGACCAAGCTGCAGCAATCCGGATCAGTCAATGAGGGGGTATCGTCGATCCTGTAATTCACTATACGATCACATTACGTAACATGGGAACAACTCAAAGCTTACTCTACGAGGTGGAGGGTTTTCGGCTTTGTGCTTGGCATAATGTAGGCTGAAAATACTGTCCAAATGTGGAGCTGAATCTTTCAGGCTTCAATTACGAGAAAGGAAGTTCTCGGCCCAGACTTGGCGAACCTCGAGTCCAAGAACAGATCCGGATTCCCACTATCTATAGCATCGGGACTGGCTCAGTGAGCAAGGACAATGTCTATAAGAACCGCCTCAATTCCTGAGGAAAAGGCCATTTTCTGATCACATCAATCAAAAGCGAGTAACTACACATCTAAACACTTACAACCTCAGTCAACAAGCTTCTTTACAATATGTTGTTCTGCTTCAAAACCATTGTTGCCCTAGCAGCTTTCTCCACCGCCGTCGTCGCTGCTGTAAGCCTCATACTCCCCCCCTTAGTACCGTACCAAAGGACAGCCACTAATGTATCACTGCTATAGCCTCAGCCTGATACCACAGACAACCTCATCGACAAGCGCTGGAACTGTCCACGCTACGACGAAGGCAACAAATGTGCCCAAGGCATTGCGGGCCTGTATCTCGGAGCTGGGAACAACAAGTCGCGACAGCTCGAACGTCTGATCGAGGAGTTTATCGGTTGGAAGGACCATGGCTGCAACAAAGAGGACCTCTATCTCGTCTGCGATGAGGATGGTGAACATAACGGTTGGGGCGCTCCAAACAAGCAGTGGTACAACCCCCACCAGAACGAAGGCCAGTGTGATCACGACTGGAAGAACTGGTGTGAGAATGAGCATCCATACAAGCATTGCCACGTCCGTAAGTAATCCTTGAGAACCCTCATCATGGCAGTATACCGTATCTCGCTAACTTTGTGTCTATCTTCTACAGAATGCCGAGGCAAGCCTGATTGTATCTAAGGCAATTACCGAAGATGGTCCTGTCATCAATTGGGAGACAGGATTCATGCACTGGTCCCGATGACTGGCGCTTTTGAGGTTGTCTCGAGCCACTGCGCTGTCTTGTTGCGATCTTTTGGCCTTCCTTTGTCATACCATACTGTCGATCATTTAGCAAATGCTTTAAGTCTCAAGGTAGCTTCTTGATGCCCGAGACCGACGATCATTGAATGTGTCAACCGAGTAGTACATCTAATAATAGTCATGAACCCGAAACCAGAATGCCTAGTCTATTTCAGGGGCAATGATTGACTAAACAATTCCGTATCAGTGGATATGGAGCTCCCCAGTTCCCGAGAGCTCTCTATCAAGCGGCCACCCCTTTTTAAAATTCCTTGATGTGTTTCTAAAAGCTACGGGTAGCTCAAGACGAATCTCACAAAGCCCCTCGTGTGCCGAATTTGTCGAGACAACTTCTCTTAAAGTAGAACAAGATTCATCCCTAAATAGCAATTTCGCCTGCAACTTGCTGCTGTTTTACTCACTTTGACGTATGCCCTGACGATTGCCAAGCTCAGATGACCCGCGACTGAGTGGCCTAATACTCTGGCTCGGGTGAGAAGTTTGTTAGTGCCATCTTTCATCCAGAACGTATCACTGTAGCCATTGCTCCGAACGTTACGTAGATCGAAACCCACTGAAAGAAGTCGTGGTTAGGATAGATAAGAATGGACTAAGTAACTCAAAGAAAGACTGTGATGACCATGATGATAACCGTCGAGAAGGCAGTAAACGCTATTAAGCATTGCACTTTCTGAAAAGCTATCCCCTCTACCTCTTATGAATTAGACACTAATATAGAACGAGTGCACGAAATACTCAAAGAAGACGAAAACTGAACAAGTAATATTCAATGACACCCAACAGGTACGTGTTCCATCTACATGCAATATAATCTTTGAACCGCAAACGACATATATTCTAGGGTTCATCGAGAAACGACTGATAATATCTTCAGCACACTATTGGGTACCCTTCCTCCGGGCAACCTAGCGCCCTCATTTCAAGATCTCTTCTGCGCTTGGCATTCAGGGTTGCTCTAGGCTTAGCTAAATCTACTTCACCTCAATGTAGCCAACCAGCGGCTCCTCAGCAATCCCTGGGCCACCCACACATGCTGACCGCCATTGTTTTCGTAAATATCGAAGTAGTACTCCTATCGTAGAGCCAATACGGCAAGCCTGGTTCTAGGGAGTGGACTGAAGAGGAGCCGCGAGATAGCGCCATAGCTGATTGATAGTAGTAAACCTGTAGGGGTAGTGATGATAGTCTCGAAAAGAGAGATGGACGATATTACAGGCGCTGGATCCACCACTGTTGATTAAGGCTTTTAAATCATTCATGTCGACCCCCAGACGTAATAGAAAATTGCTGAAGAAATAGTAGTGATAGTAATAGTGATAGGAGGTAGAGATTGGCAATTGTCCCAGAAAAAATTTGATTCCTCGGCCACACGGCAACGAATTTTGATAAGCCAACCCTCATCGAACTGTTATGGCGGAAGCTTAGAAGTACCGCGCGCAGGGCGGGACAGTCAAATATGACTGCCGTAGAGTGCATGTCCTGAATAAGTCTGCGACCTCCCAATCCATGAAAGTTAGGCATCTGGCGAGCATCCATCAGAAAAGACCTGGTATATAAAGATGAAGCTTCGAAAGCCCCTTACACTCAAGCCAACTCCTCCCGAAAGACACCTATATGGAAAGACAAAGAATGTAAGACATTCGGCTATGGTTTCACTTGTGCTTTTGAATGCGCCTCCCTTACAATGTCATTTCAGATCCAATTTGTACCAAAGGTTCACCGTTCGCCGCAATAAATCGATCGTAAAGCTGGAACTCCTTCTTGAGCGACATCCTACTGCCCATTCCCGGACCCCATTCACCTGTATCTGTATCCCCCTTCGTGCAACCACACCAAGTGCGCGAGGATCATCGAAATCTCCTAATAGACCAGCCCTTGCGACACAGCTCGCATGACGCTCTTGATGCAAGATATGGCTGACATTCTAGACATGCGGCACGAGTCGCAAGACTCTCCCACAAATACATGAAGATGGCGTGCCAGGTGAGCAGCTGCCCTAACCATCGTGATTTATTCTTTCCTCTATCCAGCATTATGAGGGCTTCACCTGCCTGACCATCTTACTTCATTGGGTGTTGGCTGTTTCCTTACTTTCCGTGTCATCCTCTGCAAAGGTGTGTCCGTGTATAGATTCATCTGGAAGGTGTCATGTGTTTGGACTATGGTCCTGTATTCTTAACCTCTGTTGAAGAATTATGACGCGCTCATCTGTGTCTAGGACTCGACTATGAATCAATTTAGAGGGTTGATGATCTGGTAGAAGCTAAGTATAAGCTCAGGGTAAGGTTCGAGGACCAGAATTATCTACTCATCGGCCAAGGAATGAAGTAACCGATACCATTCCTTTTGTTCCTTAAGGGGTGGAAATTTTTTGATTCTCCACTCGAAACAGGCCGAAGTTGAGGGTGAGCTACAAGACCATGCTTGGTAAGAAAGTGATCCTGTCGCAGCTGGCCCAGTTAGCTCAACAGTGGAACTGTGCCATGTGTGGGTACTTAATTATGCAAAGAGCTATCGAAAAAGTTGTGGCTTCAATCCTCTTGGGAGAACCCGACATGCTCTGCCTCTCGTCCTAACTCTAGCAATTTCTCCCGCATTATTTCTGCCCTTTTCTTCAAGCTCTCGTCTTTCAGACCATCAAATTTGCATCTATCAGCCCAGGCTCCAACACCATGTTGTAGAACATTCCTGGCCCTGGCGCGCCCCGCAGCAACATGGCCTATCGACCCATGCAACGTCATTCTTTGGGCGGTTGATTTATAGACTCCTCGATGCAGAATGTTGTTGTTGTAGAACACTACGTCTCCAGCTCGGAGGCGCACGGACAATTGGTCAGGCAAATCCTCCGTGTATGGGTCTGCCGCCCTTTCCACCTCTGTGCGGGCACGGTTATGAGAGCCGGGAATAACAACCAAGCTTGCGTCATCATAGAGCGCGAGGTTCCACTGCGCATGCAAAGCTGGTTGAGAGAGCTTGGCGAGCTCCTCTGCTAGCGTCGCAGAGGGCGAGATGTCGTCTCGGTGCCAGCGAAGAGAGAAGTCGTATGTAGGCGTAACAAGCAGATTATAGAGTTCCATCACAAGTTGCTCCTCTGAGCATGAAAGCAGCTCTTTTACAGGTTGAACTACAAAGTCGGAGAAGTAGCTTGTGGTGAAAAGGTCGTGGAAAGGTAGATCAGGATGCATCAAGTGCTGGACCCCCCAGATACCCTTGGATACGTCGGACGACCACGGGGGAAATTGTTTAGGAAGGGTTCTTATATGGGGCCATTTCCCAGCGACGGCCAGTGATTTGACGTGCTCGCAAGCTTGGCGGAGGTCGTTGATTTGAGATTGGGATAGATTTGACGGGACAATTACGTAGCCGTGGGAGAGAAGGGCATCTTTGTACAACTCAGCCATTCTCTGTCTACCATGATGTGGTTGTCGAGACGTCGTCCCCAGGCGCATCTTCTTGACTTTGGTTGGGAGAGGACAAAGCCACAAGAGACGCGCGGAAGACGGATCCCTGCAGCCGCAGATTTTCTCCGTAGACGGTACTCCGTAGATTCAACGCTTTCTTCTGTTCGGGGTTCTGTACGATATTCATATTAATCCAGTATCGACTGTTTATTCAACCTGTGCTCGTGATGAAGTCATTGAATCGAGATGTGGTCATGGTTACCTACCAAGAGTAAGGTTATTCCCTCAATGCGCCGACTGTAGCACCACAATTTATGGTCAAGACTGATATCTACTAAGCGAACAGTACTTGAAATCCCCTACCTTTTGCCTAGCGATAGGCATGGCCCTTTCCGAATCTCGGGCATCAGCGGGGAGGTATCTCCCGGTCGTGTCCTCGAAGCTACATAGAATGGAAAAATGGCGCAATTGCGTTGAGATCTTCCAGGTTTCAAAGGAGCATCTCTGGCAAGCGTTCGTTATCTCGAAGAGTACCTGTATAAAGTAGCAATATTCCAGGTGTTAGCCACTCTTGGTTTGGTTGATGTGGTTGTGTTGACTAATGATACTGGAGATGTGGGTGAAAGCTCACGAAGATACAGTCGGGGTCAGCGTCGTTCTGAATGGTCAGGTTAGTGACGAACTTCCTTTGATTCTATGTCGAACTTATTTATGCATTTTTGGGGATTTATAAACAAGATTGTTAAGATTACTTTCGCCGGCCCACGTATAGTGAGTGAAATCAAGTAACCTTTGCGTGAATATCCGACTTCTAAAAGTATTGTTCTGCTTCGGATGTGACCTACCTTTTTTTGAGTTTTTTAGCCCTAGAGCCTGGGTTCAAGTCATACCCAAGGAAGTCTTGATTTTGACCAGTTTATCGAAGCTATGCATTTTTGGAGGTTTATAAACAAGATTGTTAAGATTACTTTCGCCGGCCCACGTATAGTGAGTGAAATCAAGTAACCTTTGCGTGAATATCCGACTTCTAAAAGTATTGTTCTGCTTCGGATGTGACCTACCTTTTTTTGAGTTTTTTAGCCCTAGAGCCTGGGTTCAAGTCATACCCAAGGAAGTCTTGATTTTGACCAGTTTATCGAAGCCACGAATGTCTACGAACAGCTTACTAAAAATTCTCGAGTGCTTGGGTCTTGTTGCATTTCGTATTGTATGTTCTCTCTTCACTCTGAAGAATATCATCTGGTCTTGAGAGACAGTCTTTGCAAGCTGTACCTACGTGACTGAGGTCACTATTAGCTCACCTGGCTCCACTGATCGTTCTCTGAGGTTCCTGACACTCAAAGAGATTTCATGTTGGCTTTATAAAGTACGAATATCCTGTATGTTTTATACATATGTTCGAGGATAAATACGGAGACGAACATGGAAGTTTCTATTACATTCTCCTGCATCTCCGTTCTTTCTTTCATTACCTTTAGCCATGTTAAGTAGCTACAATCCCCAGAAGACAGAGTAACTAATCAACCATCTTACCTCTATTTCTTTACTTCCAGGAGACTTATAAGCCTTCCTATATCATTTCCCGCAATGGTGATTTCAAATCACTCAATTTTCAATCCTCTATGCCACGTCACTAATTACTAGCTTTTAGATAATTTCTCTATTTCTATAAAAGGTTTCTATGCATGCGTATGACGATAGCGAAACCAATTCGCCATTTAAAAGGTAAGCCAGGATGAGGTGGGAATTCTAGGGTGGGCAGTTCTAGAGTGGGTCGAAACTTCTCAAGGAGCCATGCTTCATCAGCTGAACGACAAGCATTTCCGCCGAAGTATGATGAAAGTGGTGGAAAAACAACTGACCACGAGTAGCGATGCATTGATCTGTTATTCTTCCGTAACCTTTATCGCCTTCTCGTAGTTCAGAACAATAAAATGATACAAGTCATGATCTTGTGTTTTCGACAATCATGTTATTCTTCTGATGATACATACTCCCTGAATCAATTAGCTATATACTTCGATAAAACGATCTGATGAGCCATGGTAAGTTCATCAACTGCCGAATCTGAGAACCACCATGTTCTCACAGAGTACCCTGCGGCTCCCTGCAAAGACTAACCAGTCAACAAATCGATCTTACTCCCTAGGAAGTATACTACTGCTATAATCCACGAGATGCCTTCATCCGAAATATAAAAGGCCGCAACAGACCTTCAGGTCAGGGGCGACTCTCGGGGTTGCTGGTAACGATCAAGATCTTCGAAGAATCTGTTACTTTACCCAAACACAGAAAGCCACAGAACTTGAACATCTTCTTCAGCATTAACCGAGGCGAGATGACCATTGATTCTTTGCAAATGGTCCTTAGGATCTAAAGATATTTCAACTGGATGACTGCCCTTATAATAATCCTTGGAGGAAAAAACTTGAGTTGATCCTCACCAGCGTGTGTTATGATACGCAATATCGCCCTCGTTCGCCTACAGTAAGGTAGTCTAAAGTGAGTGTTAAGAACCATTCACTCGCTGGTATGTGACTAATATTTGGGTGTGTGGTGTGAATAACACAATAACACTTGGTGTAGGGCGAAGCTGCACCTGGCGCGTCAACAATGACAAGACCCAACACCTCACAATCTTCGGTGATCATCCGTCTTCTATGAACCTCGATAACAGATGCTGTACTGGATTCCACCTTTGATGTTCTAAGAAATCCTTGGTAACACCTAGAGCTCCTCACTCGAGAGGCTTGGATATCTCGTATGTCACGCCTTCCCTTTCTGACACCTTCCAAATCCCGGAAATATGAACCAGCGTCGCCCATTCCCAGTCCTCCACCAAACATCTTACTAACAGCATTTGCAGAAAATGAGTACCTTACACAGTAACAACATTGGCAACGTCTTCATCAACGGCACATGGCGCCATCCACCCTGCCCAACATGCCGCAAACCCCACAGCCCAGCCTGGTCATGTTGGGACATCTGCAATTCGTGCTTCGAGCGTCATCCGTGGGGCCAATGCCCGACGATCACAAGATACCAGTTAGCTCCTATGGTGGCTATACCTCAGCCGGCTGCTACGGTTAGCTTTCGCCCAGTGCAGCCAGAACAGATGCACCTACCTCAGATGGGCTTGCATCAAGCACCACCGGATCAGGAGATACAGCACTTGCAGCAGCTCTTCCGACAGTTCCTGGTGGAGGAAAGTCCACAAATATTTCAGCAGTTCCTGCAATGGCGTCAAATGCAATCGGCGCAACAGCAACCTATGATGCCGGCGCCGGTGCAACAGACACATCCGGCACAGCAACAATCTATGCTGCCGTTGCCGCAGTATCAGGTACGATTCCACATGGGTGCTACAGTATCTCTCCAATCTCCTAGCCCGCAGATGCCACACCAAAGACCACTTCCTACTAGAGACGGGACACCAACGATAACACCTGCGAAACCAACTCGGAGAACCTCCGTAACACCGAGGCGATTGAATCGGAGCGCTCAGAGCAAGGCTTCGTCCAGAGGGTCAAAGAAAGAAGATAGGTCGAGCCTAGCGCCAATCTTCGACCCAGCAAATATGGTCTCCAAGAAGAAGAAGCGTCGTCGTCGCAGGTGCAAGAAGCACCGTGCTAGCCGCGCAGAGTCCGAAGCGGGTAATCAGCCGGAGGCCGAAGAGGTTGAGGTGAAACAAGAGGTAAAGCAAAACGTAAAGCAAGAAGCCAGTTCTCCGACCTCCGCGGCGTTCAACGGTGGACCGTCTGGTGCGAACAAGGTTGATGTGGAGCGAGAAGCCATGAAAAGGAACCTGGCTACCAGCCACGCAGAAGTCAACATGGATCAGTTCAAGGCTGCAGATGGAAAGGTGCGGCAAAAGCTGAAGCAAGACGACAATTCTGCAAATTCCGCACCGTTCAGTGGTGAACAATCTGAGGTTGAAGCGTTCAAGGTGAAGCAAGAGGCGCAAGACTTCTGCTTTGGGCGTCCTACATGCGACAACACCAGACTAAAGCCAAGGGTCACACAAGAAGTCAAGCATACAGTGAAGCAAGAGCCAAAGCAAGAAGCTAAGAACGTTGATCAGGCCGCTACTTGCCCAGGATATAGCGCCCAGCAGTGCGAGGCTGGAGAGTTGAAAGTTAAGCAGGAGGTCAAGCAAGAGTTCCAAGCTTCCATTCCCGCAGAATCCATCAACGATCGTTCCGAGACGAAAAAGCCAAAGGTGAAGCGAGAGGTGGAACTAGAAAACCAAGCTTCCATCCTGCCAAAACCAGAAATCAATCATTCCGAGGTTGGATACTTCAACGTGGAGCACGACGTCACGACCCAAGGGACCAAGGTGAAGGCCAAGACGGATGAGGGTGGGGAGAAAGCCCAGCACGACGTATTCACGAGAGGGCGTACGTCAAAGGCATTCCATGAGCACGTGGTCACTGAGGTTATAGGTGCTAAATTTAGCGCTATCGGATCCGCCATGCCTTCACATCCTGGCTCAGCTCCATCTCGCAACGGCCGAGATGATCAACACAATGGAGATGCCCACCGCAGCGAGGGCGCTCATCAGAAGTGGAACGCATGCCACAACGAGGATGATCACATGGATGTAAAGCTTGACTGGTCTGACGACGATGAGGACTTTAAGATGAAATACGAGCCGTTGGATGAAGAGTTCCCTTACTTCTAAGACAAGGAAACAGACCTCTGTGACTCGTTTGCTATCAGACGCGCGGGTCGACAGATAGATAGGTGTGCCCTAGTTTTGAGAAGTGGTCTTGTCGAATAGTTGGTGGCGATTTTCATGCCTTCAAGATTGTGTGGCATAGGCCTTGCAGTTGATTTACGATTGATTCTAGGTGCCTAGATAGTATCAGCTTTGATGCTCCATAGGTGCAGGTAGGGTTGTAGAATAGCTATGTACCACTTGAAGAGTGTCCCACATACCGAAGATGCCTTTTTGTTTTGACTCATAATCGTACCGCAGCGCCCGCTTTTTGATCATTGGTTTTATCGCTGCTGTTTCGTAGTATTTTGGGGGACAGCAGCCCTCCAGAGTAAGAAGTCGATGGTAACAAAGCAACAAAGGTAGACGACTGAGAATACGAGCAGCAGCTAACCCGGCTAATGAGGAGCCGGGGAGCAGGTCAAAAAGAGCACATCCAGGCCTTGGAGCCCTTGACGGTTCAATAACAAAACCAACGTGGTTGAGTAAGCCTACTTCGCCCATTACTATCACGGATAGGAGTAAGCCATCTCGGACTTTTTTCGTTTTCGGAGGAAGGCCGACCACAATGCGCCGACGGCCAAACGCCCAACGCTGAGAAGATGTAGTTGTGCAACATGCTGAGTTTATGTGGAAGCACGTTATGACCTTCGAAGCCAGTCAAAAGTGCTATCACGTCCAGATCTCCATGACCCTAAGAGATGCGCCCGACTGCTGGAATGCTATCTATCCCAGGAGCAAGCTAGAAATCTTTCCTCAAAGTATGAGCAGCGCGAACATCAAAGTAGCCAGATTTAAGAGACAAGGCACAGGAATCTAACCCTCAATCTTATCCAGCCCTCGCTTGGGTCAGCCTCCACGACGGCCGAAGCCGAGTTATGGAGCTATCGAGCCATACCATACCATCAAGCGACTCTCCTCCAGCAGACATAATCCAGCAAATTGTCGAAGGCTATCGGTTGAGCTAGGACGGCATCTTGCCATGTCTGAAAGGCAAACAACTTAACGCCAGTATGTTATGGTAGCAAGAGTGAAGAAGAGTATGTGATTCGGGATGTAGACAGGTGAAGAGGTTAGTGAGGAGTAAGAGGACAAGAGTGCAGCGAAATACAAGGTACTTGGCCGGCGCTTCGAGTATAGAATCTGGAAATCATTTCGTACAAGACACAGTTCAGGCTGTTGACCAGGTCTAAGTGCATCGAGCAAACAGTCGAGCAGCGAAGCAAACAAGTAGCTAAATGATCAAATGGAAGATAATCATTGACATACAAATACAGATTCAACACTGGTGAACTTACCGTTCAACGACTATTTATATAGCCGATACTCCAAGTCCCAAGTAAGAGGAGCAACCGCGGAGCCCACCCTAATTAAATAAGATATAAATTTCCAAACGATGTTCAGCACATATTAACGGAGACAAGCCTGTCTGACCGCGACCAGAACGCCTGCTGATGCTCCCAGATGCCGCCGGCGCTTATAACGCTTAGAAACGCCCCCAATGCATGTAACGATTGTGTCTTTCCAAGACACTGCGCCAATCCCCTAATGTTTTTTGGACAATGGCACCTACCGGCGCTACTCCGATACAGTGACCATATCCGATTCCAGTTATACGATGGACTTGCCCTACTCTTACAGGGCCGTTGTGGCCTTTTCTCCAGACGAATGATTTTTGTGGCATTTGAGGATTTTTGCGTCTCCTCCTACTATATGGCTCGCGTCGTCGTTTCCGTTCTCTCTTGTGTAGACTCTCTCCAGAGCACTTCCGAGCTCTGCGGGCTTGTACCCTCCTCTTTCTTTCCCCCAGCCTCGAGGCCCCGGGCTTCCCGGACGAACCTGGCCTGCTTTCTCCACTGTAAGAAAAATATCCGACTGCCGTGCAATTGTGCCGCACAGAAGGCACAGTGTAGTATAGGTGTGGCGACCTTGAAGGCAATCTGCCATTGCTCCCACAAGCTGCCGAAGAGATACATGGTAACGATAGTCTCGAAGATAGTACCACCAAAGGTGGTAAAGCATGCAAACATGAATAGGCGGCTGAGGAAATGGTGGGAGTCGGGGTACACGCGATAGAGGATCATGGCGATGTGAGGTAGCAGCTCGCAAACAATGTCAAACGCACCTGTATTGGATGTGGTCAGTCAATGGCCTAGCCAGGACAAGGCAAGAGAGGCTCACCCCATACGCAACAAAGAATGAATTCTATCGATGCGTCTTTCTCGCGCGGAATATCGAGACTAATTGCGATGGCTGCCTGAGCCACCAAGATTGTCCCAATGTGATGGATTGCCGACACAGGCGAGATCCGGACCCGGTAAATGAGTTCGAATATATACATGGAGACCAGGAGATTGGCGCAGACTACCAGAATATCCCCCAGAGTCACTCTCGACCCAGGTGCATAGGGTTTATGTAGATAACCGGTCCGGAACGCAACGTCTATGAAAGGATACACGCCGGCGATCAGGATCACGAGTTTGACAGCGCCGGCAAAATGGTTATTGACGAAGCTTCGACGATTGACCTCGTTCTGCCTGGTGAACATGTCGCCGTACATCCATTTCAGGAGCCATTTCTCGACAATGTACTGCTTGATCAGGAAGAATACGACGAAGATGATTGCGATGGTTAGGCCAGAGTAGGGCGAGAGTTTGGAGAGTGTGGAAAGTGGGGTGTGGCGAATATGCTGATCACCGTCGACGTCGACCATCCTGTGTCGCTTTTTGGTTCATTCAACGGTTAGCAGATGCGAGGCCGTATAAGTAAGGGAGGGATGATGAAGGATGACAATGAAGAGGAGAACAAGCACCTTAAATTGAAGAAGATCCTTCATGGTGTCTATGAAGCTGACCAATGTGATTGTCGCTGTGAAATGAGCTGAGACGATGGTTAAGGCAGGCCATTGATTGATTTCCTTTGTCGGGGGGAGCTAATTCTTAGCTTTCATCGCCCTTGGAATAATGGGAAACGTGTCTAAAGATATGACACGGGAAGCTAAGAGCAGCCCCGGGCTGAGATACCTTAGTCCGATGGTTATATTACCGAGTAGCGGGCCGCTTTGTCTGTAAAGGCTTTAGACCCCCCCAGGTGATAGGCCATCATCGCAAGGATAGGTAAAGATACCTACTGTAGAATATCGGTATTCTCAGCCACGGATGATTACGTACTAGCGTGCTTTCAGCGGAGTTACCCGATTACCCCTCCTGCTCCCGTCAGCCCTAAGTACACGGTAAGCGTTATGACCGCGTATTTCCTCGTTATTTATTACCCTATTGTTCATAGCGGCCTCACCGTAGTTTAGCAGAGCTTAAATGATAAATATAAATGACTTCGCCACTTTGAATGAACAAGTCAGATGGAAAGTCAGCTTGCCGCATACCTTAGAGTACTGTGTAAACTACTCCCACAGAGTACATCTTCATGCCATTACAGTGAACAATGCGTACTATACGTGACGAGTCTTACGACTTCAATCGGTTTTGGAGGCATATAATTGGTACGTTCGGAAGGGGCCACGTGGGGGGGCACGGGGGGTGTGAATCGTGCGAGATCCACTTCTACTTATCCAGACTTAGGGCGGTACGGAAGTATACGGAATACCTCCGTACGGACGTATCAATACGACCAGGCCAATCCCGTGCCTCCTCCTCGACTCACCAGGCCAAAGCTCGCCACTAACCGCGGCTGAGCAGGACGCCAAGAGCCAGATAAGGGGACATGAATTGCGAGTTGCGACTTGCGAGTTTCAGAATGTTCTTTTAGCGGCACGAATAATACATACCATACCGAGTGATAATAAATTAATAATAAATTCAATGTGTGGTGACTGGTGACTGGTGAATGTTCACGGCAGCGACCTTTGGAATCACGGCAGCCGGCCTGGAAGGCTGGAAGTCTCAGTGTCTATCCTGGCCCGTGTA